>Ga0209324_10000801_pt1 | contig 21627 bp, 24 predicted proteins | sample Rifsed19ft3_FD_184015 | JGI IMG/M metagenome (GOLD analysis project Ga0209324, IMG submission 184015) | Soil microbial communities from Rifle, Colorado, USA - sediment 19ft 3 (version 2) | ecosystem: Environmental > Terrestrial > Deep subsurface > Rock core/Sediment | place: Rifle, Colorado...
CGTATTCCGTTGAAAAATGGGACATACTTAAACACAAAAGCATAAAGAGGGGTGTAATGGCCAAGAGATAAAAAAACCGAAAAAAGCATCAAAAAGAAAAAGAGTTTTCTTCCCTTCCCAAAGATAAAGAAAATGGAACTAAGAATGAAAGGAAGCCCACCTGTATAAAGGGTTTTAAGCCAGCATTGTGTTACCCAGTATTTTTTCATATCTAAAAAATATCCATAGGCATCAGGAAGGAAAAATAAGAGAACGTCTTTTGGTGCAAAACTCCAAATTGTTGCCTCCTGATAAGGTATCCCTCCACGGCGGATGGAATGATAAAGTAATTCAATGAAAGGCACTAATTGAACGGCAGAAAGAAATAAAAATATGATTGAAACAATTAATAAACTCTTTACTCCCCATCTGATCCTTCTCCACAGATCTTCACGGACAGGAGAATCAGGAGAATAAGGTGAGGTTGAAAAGATAACCATAAAAAAAAGCATAAAAAAAACACCATAAACTATTTCTACTCCCCCTCCCAGGAAAGAAATTGTAAGGAAAATGGCAGTGAAAACCTCATTTTTAAATCCGGGATAAGCAATTGCTCTTCTAAAAAACATCATGATCAGCGGGGTCCAGATTACAGAGAAAAGACAACTAAGGAGGGAGTGTACAGAGAGGAGATAGCCACTTAGCATAAATATCAGACCTGAGATGAGAGCTCCTGTTGAACTTACCCTCAAATCCTTCAGAAAAATGTAGGTAAATAATCCGCCCAGAAAGAAGTGGAGGATAATGATACTGTTGAAAGCGACATCAAAGGGGAGAATAAAAAATAGACTATTCAGGGGATAGAGGATGGCGTGTTGAGGGTTAGCAAAGAATGGTTGACCTGAGAATTGATAAGGATTCCATAATGGAAAATCACCATTCTTGATGCTTTCTACCCAAAAGAATCTCGGTGGAATAAAGTAAGGACCTAAGTCCCTCTCTGAGAGAAGGTATCTTGCCTTAAAAAGGTCATAAAAGAAGAGGATGGATGAAAAGAGGAGAGTCAGAATAGATAAAAAGTTTGATGATCTAACCCATTTTATTTCCCACTTTTTATTATCTACCACAGAGGATTAATGTTATGGCATTCCTCTACAAAAATTACAACCTTCTAAAGATTACTTTTTTGCAATAAGGTATGTAGATATATTCTTAACCTTTAATCACCATGTTGTTGTTGCTGGACAAAAAATTGTCGCAGGTGTAGTAGGAGCTTGAGGGTTTGTTGGACTCAGCTCAAAAGAATAAGTATAGCCACCGGCAGTCATTGTGAAATTGGTAGCATCATATGTAAATTCAACGCCCTGGAGCTGGGCATTATTAACGATACCTGTCCAGTCAAAAGCAGCAACTGTACCACCAACTATGCGGGATGCAAACAAGAGGCTATTTGCACTTCTTAAACCGCCTAATACTCCTCTTGCAGTGCCATTTGCAGCTTGTTGCGTTAAATCTAGGTACCTTGGGATAGCGACTGCAGCAAGGATTCCGATAATGACTATGATTACAATCAACTCAATTAAGGTAAAGCCTTTTCGATCACGATGCATTTTTACCTCCTGAATAACTTAATTTTCTCAATTGATTACCATGTTGTTGTTGCTGGACAAAAAATTGTTGCTGGTGTAGTCGGTGCCTGAGGGGTTGTTGGACTGAGCTCGAAAGCATAAGTATAGCCACCGGCTGTCATTGTGAAAGTTTGAGTACCATATGTATATTCAACGCCTTGGATTTGAGCATTGTTGACTATAGCCGTCCAATCATAAGCAGCAACTGTGCCGCCAATTATGCGAGATGCAAACAAGAGGCTATTTGCACTTCTTAAACCGCCTAATACTCCTCTTGCTGCGCCATTAGCTGAGCTCCTTGTCAAATCAAGATACTGAGGGACAGCCACAGCAGCAAGAATCCCGATAATGACGATTATCACGATTAGTTCAATTAAGGTGAAACCTTTCCGATTTCTTATCATTTATCCTCCTTTTTAAATTATAGTTTGCATCTATATAATATAAAATAAAATCAATTTGTCAAGGATTTTAAAAAAATAAACATTTCATTTTTTTTGTGATTAATGTTACTTCAACCCCAGCACGTCCTGCATGTAAGGATGGGGACTCAACAAAGGCTTGAAAATACTGAGCAAACGCTTATCAGTCAATGACTTGAGAGACATTTTGATTTATATATAAATCGCTGTATTTGTATCTTCTTTGACATAGTTTTTTCACATTTTTTTCACAGCCAGATAAAGGCAAACATACTAAACCCGTGTTTTAGCCTTGAGAGGGATATTTACTGGGGCTACACAAGTGCTTAAAAATACCAGCTAAACCCTCTCCAGTCAATGATTTGAACCGCTTTTCTGTTTTGATATGATACCACAAAATTCTACCGTTTTTGATACATTTATTTCACGTTTTCTTTACGGTATCAGTGCCGCATTACAGGGTTCAGCCTCAATAGGTGGTCCTTAAGAACAAAATCAGAGTATCAGGATGCGAAGTTTCATAGTCCATAAATAGACAAAGCATGTTGATAATCAGCAGGGATTTAAAAAATCCTTGCGTATTTAATAAGTTTGTGGTATTTAATGCCAACCAATGCATATACACGATGTTGTTATAATTGGTGCAGGACCTACCGGCTGTTATGCAGCCTCTCAGTTATCCAAAGCAGGTTTTGATGTATTAGTATTAGATAAAAATAGCTCCTTTGAGCATCACCCTGTATGTACAGGCATTATTGGCGTAGAGGCTTTTGAGAGGTTTAAACTACCTAAAGATTCCATATTATCCAGCATCAAGGATATTTTATTTTTCTCGCCATCAGGACTGAAACTCGCATTTCAGCCGGAATCAACCCAGGCATATGTTGTCGACAGAATTAAGTTTGACCAAGGACTAAGAGAGCTTGCATTAAAAAATGGTGCAAATATAAAGCTGGGCACTTCATGTAAGAAGATCAAGACTGAAAAGACACAGGTCGATATAAATATATCCACAGGGGAAAACATCAAGGCCAGGGCTGTAGTTATAGCAACAGGGTTCAATCGAAGCCTTAGTGAGAGTCTCGGTATGGGAAGCCCGTCAGGTTATGTTTATGGTGTGCAGACAGAAGTTAGGATGGAAGGAGTTGAAGAAGCAAGGATTTATATTGGCAATGATATTGCTCCTGGTTCATTTGCCTGGGTTGTTGGACTCGGAAATGGTCTTGTGCGTATTGGCCTGACTGCTAAAAATAATGCTCCTTTTCTCCTCAAAAAGTTTCTTGAACGTATGAATCTAAAAGACAGGATAAACGAAAAAAACACAATACTTAGTAGAATCATTCCTGTAGGCAGTCTGAGGAAGACGTATTCTGACAGGATGCTTGTGGTTGGTGAAGCAGCCGGGCTTGTCAAAACCACCACCCATGGAGGCATTTATTACGGACTGATTAGTTCTCAACTTGCAGCAGAGACATTTATAGAGGCATTCAGGGAGGGAAATCTTGCTTCAAGCTTAATGAGAAAATATGAGAGACAGTGGAAGAATATATTGGATAGGGAAATAAAGACAGGGTATATGATTCGAAGGTTTTTCTCATATCTTACTGACGAACAGATTGACAGGCTTTTTAAGATTGCCCTGAGTAACGGGGTCATGGATATTGTATACGAAAAGGTTCGCTTTGACTGGCACTGTGATTTAATCTTTTCTTTAACAAGGCATGCTCCAATCAAACAATATTTTTTAAAACACCTTATCCGTAGATACTCTGCATTGAAGAGTGAAAAAAGTTCTCCATTGTTTCAATTTCCAGATTTTTATTAATTATTTTAACGGGCTAATTATGAAATAATATTCTTGACATTTTACAAAGTTTCGTTAAACTATACACAGGGTAATAAATGAATGCATTGAAATTTTTCTATTAACCTGTAACCTGAGTGAAAGGAGTCAAAAATGTTAATTAAATCACCTTTCATTTCTGTGCTTCTTATCCTCTTTCTTCTTTCCATGAATATTGCCTTCATACCACAGGTCTTAGCACAGGAACCTCTGGCATACGGAGAGATAAAGGCTTCAGGGGGAGTTCTGATCGAGTCCTCAAACGGGAAGTGGTTAAAGATGCAGGATGTTTATCCTCTTCTTAATGAAACAAAGCTCAAGACAGGAGATGGAGTTGTTTTTATCACTATGAAGGACGGATCAAGGATTGATCTCTCAAAAGAGACAGAGGCTGCCCTTAAAGCACAGAAAAGTGCATATACTTCTAACCTCGCAAAGGGAACACTCTCATTTAAGGTGACGCCTTTTTCAACTCTTACCATTGTTACACCGCATGCAACTATTTCAGCCATCCCGAATCCTTCGGATATTCATGGGATAGTCTCCTGTACTGATAAAGGGACAGAGGTCAGAAGTATAACGGGAAAGGTAAGCGTGAGTTACAACTCACAAAAGAAACTTCTGTACACTGGTGAACGTCTGTTTGCCACGCCTGCAGGCGCTGAAGGAACTTCAACAGCAGCAACGATAGCAGGCGCACCTTTAGCCACTACTTTAGGAGCATTAGTTATCGCAGCAGGATGTTCTATTATTGCCATAGAAGCATTTCGCGATTATGATGATGAAGGTATAGAAAGTCCATCTTCACCTTCACCTTAGCAATTAAGGTCTAAACTTTCAGGAATTAAGAGTTTTAGTTTTTAAAATGAGAGGGGAAAAGGAGGCATTTTATAGTATTCTTTGTCCTTTTTTTAATTTTCTCCTTTTATGGTTGTACTGGCAATTATACCTCAAAAACACCACCCACTCTTGACCTTGCATCAAAAGACAAGACAGAGAGACTCAACGATGTAATAATGCTAAATACAGCTACAAAGACTGCCCTCAAAGAAGATTATCAAATCGGGCCTGAGGATGTCCTCGAGATTGAGGCATACAATGTTGAAGAGCTTCAAAAAACCGTGAGGGTTAATTCTAATGGGGAAATTGCTCTTCCTCTTGTTGGCATTATCAAAGCGCAGGGGATGACAGTTCCTGAACTTGAGAAAGTAATTGCTGAAAGGCTCGAAAGATATGTGGAAGAGACCGTTGTTACTGTCTTTGTAAAAGATTACAGGAGCCAGAGGATATCAGTTGTTGGAGCAGTAGAAAAACCGCAGATATATGCAGTGACTGGCCAGAGATATCTGATAGATATGCTTGCTACAGCAGGCGGTCTTACAAAAGAAGCAGGCAGTTTGTGTTATATAATCCGGACTAAAGGGCAAAATTCCCAGGCCAGAGATTCTGAAAAAATAATAATTGACCTTAATGAGCTTCTTGCAAATGGCAATGTCAATCTCAATATCCCTGTCTTTGCCGGAGATGTGATCAATGTGCCAAAGGGAGGTATTATATTTGTTGATGGCGCTGTAAAAAGTCCAGGTGTATTTAATATGCAGGGGAATACAACCCTCATTCAGGCGATCACTATGGCTCATGGGCTGGATTCAGGCGCCAAACCTGATGATATAAGGATATTCAGGGATAACAGGAAAGGAGAAAGGGATGTCATCGCTGTGGATTATAACGCTATAAGGAATGGAAAAAATCCTGATGTTCTCCTTGCAGAAAACGACATTATAATAGTCCCAAAAGGTGGTGTTGGAAACTTTTTTAATGACTTTTTTAAGTCTGTCAGAGGGATGCTGTATTTTTCGCCAATACCTCTGTTTTAGTGATTTGAAATGGCGGAGAATAACAATTAGATAACAACAAAATGAGATTTATAATGCCAGAGGACGACGATCAAGGAAAAATAAAGGCCCTGGATAAACCCAGGCAGTATCCTGTAACTTCTCCTCAACCCTTGTATTTTCCACCTGAAGCAGAAGACGAAATACATCTCAGGGACTATCTTTTCATCCTGTTAAGGCGGAAGTGGATTGTAATAACATTCTTGCTGGTTATAGTTACAACCGTGACAATCGGAACATTCCTGAAGAAACCCCTGTATAAATCCACAATAACGATGAAAATAGAAAGAGAAAAACCCAATTTTGTTATCTCAGAGGGAACTGTAGGGTTTGATCTGAGTGAAGAAAATTATTTTCAGACTCAGTGTAAGGTGCTTAAGTCCAGAAACCTTGCAAAGCGTATAATTCGCTCGCTGGGCCTCGATACCAACCCTGAATTTGTTCGGGATATGGAAAATAAAAAATCCAGCTCTAATGAGAACATCATTTTAGCTATCAATAGACCTTCAGAAAAAGAGATTGAACCTAAATTAATTGATGTATTCATCGGGAGTATAAATGTTAACCCTGTTCAAAGATCAAGTCTTGTTAATGTAAGCTTTGCATCAGACAATCCGGAACTTTCAGCAAGGGTTGCGAATACAATCGGAGAGTCCTTTATTGAGCTGAATATAGAATCGAGGTTTGAGGCAACCTATAAGGCAAGGGAGTGGCTTCAGGGGCAGATAAATATCATGAAGGCAAAGCTTGAGCAGGCAGAGGAGGCGCTCAATAAATACGCCTCGGCACATGGGATCATATTTCTTGATGAAAATGAAAAAGGTGTTGAAAATGAGAACATAATTACAAAACGGCTCTCCGAACTTTCAACGCACCATACAGAAGCAAGTGCAGACAGGATGAATAAGGAGGCTCTTTATAATACAGTCCGCTCAGATGACTCTGATTCGAGCCCGGTTGTGATGGGCAACTCCCTGATTATGGAGCTTAAAAAGAACCTGGCATCTCTCGAATCTGAATACAACCAGAAATTGAAGACATACAAACCCGCATATCCCAAAATGGTAAAGCTCAAAGAACAGATCGACCAGATAAAAAAGAAAATGGATTCTGAAGCCAAGAAGATTATTACGGGTGTGAAAAAAGACTACGATGCAGCATTGAAGAGAGAGAAATATTTAAGATCAGAGTTCGAGGTTCAAAAGAAAGAGGCCCTTAACCTGAAGGATTATTTTGTTCAGTATCAGATATTAAAAAGAGAGGTTGATACAAACAGGGAACTTTATAATGGACTTCTTCAGAAGCTTAAAGAGACCGGTGTCTCCGAAACCTTAAAGTCAAGTAACATTCAGGTGATTGACAGGGCTGAAATCCCGGAATCACCATACAAGCCAAATAAACGCCTGAACATCATTCTATCAATAATAGTTGGACTTTTTGGAGGAATCGGGCTCGCCTTTTTTGTTGAATATCTTGATAATACAATCAAGACACCAGAGGACCTCGAAAAAAGGGTATCCCTTCCTACACTTGGGTTCATACCCTTCCATGGAGATTACGAGGGAGATCTCCCTGTAGAGTATATTACCCATGCAGATAGCAAAAGTCCCGTCTCTGAAGCTTACTGCACGCTAAGGACATTCCTGCTTCTTTCCACAGGAGGCAGACCCCCGAGAATCATTGCAATCACAAGTCCAGCAAGAGAAGAAGGCAAAACAACTACTGCAATAAACACTGCCGTCAGTTTTGCCAGATCAGGCGCTAAAGTTTTAATCATAGATGCTGATATGCGGAGACCGAAATTGCACAGGCTTTTTGATGTTGACAATACATCAGGTCTCTCGACTTATCTTTCAGGCATTGAGGAGCTCACAGAAGATTTGATGAAAGAAACGAATATTCCAAACCTCCATGTCATTACCTCAGGGCCTATACCACCGAATCCCGCAGAGCTTTTAAACTCACTGAGATTAAAGGAACTCATCAATAGCCTCTATTTATATAATTTCATTATTTTTGATACCCCTCCTGTAATCGGTTTACCCGATTCCCTTATTCTCAGCTCTTACACTGACGGTGTTATGTTAATTGCTAAATCCGGAAAGACAACAAAAGAGACTACCCTTGAGACAAGGAGGATGCTTGAAGCTGTTGGTGCAAAAATACTGGGGATTGTACTCAACGCAGTAGACCAGTCAGCCATGAGATACAGTCATTACTATAATTATTACAGAAGCTATTACAGAAGTTATGGTGATGAGAATAAAAAATGATCGCTCACACCTTTTGTTTCTCTTAGCAGCGCTCATTTTTTGTCTCCCTCTGCTTTTGCTTGCCTTTAGACTCCTTTTAGGTGAAATCTCATTCAGGCGGATGGATGAGAAAGGACTGCTTTCAGCAGCCTCTCTTGACAGTAGAAATGCTACTTATCAATATGCCCTCGGGAGATTTTACCAGTATAGCAGTGATGCCTCTGACATTGATAAGGCAATCAGACATTACAGAAATTCTTTACGCCAGAGTCCTTTGCAGGCCGGATGCTGGCTTGACCTATCAAAGGCATACCTGACAGCAGGGCTGACAAAGGAGGCAGAGGCTGCCTTGGAAAGGGCTATAGGACTCAATCCCAAAAATCCGGCTGTAATGTGGGAGGCGGGGATTTTTTACCTGATGTCCGGCAGTATGGACATGGCGGTAAAGGCATTCAAGAAATTTATCCTTATCAAACCTGAAATGCAGGATGATATTTATGATTTGCTCTATAAGCTTAAGCTTAAACCCCATTATATCCTTTCAAATCTCATACCAGAGTCATATCCTTATTATAGAGGATACCTTCTTTATCTTATCTCTACAGAGAGGATAACCGAGTCAAATAATCTCTGGAAAAGGATAGAGTTTTTACCAAAGGAGGATGAATTATTTTTGAGGTATACAGACTTTCTTATCTCCCGACACCTCTACAATGAGGCAGGGGATGTCTGGAAGGTTTTTACAGACAAAAAAAATAAAAAAGTGAGGGAGGATAGACCTTCTCTTATCTGGAACGGAAGCTTTGAACTGGATATTGAGAATAGTGGTTTTGATTGGAGGGTTAGCGAAACGAAAGGGGTTGATGTATTTCTGGATAGGGATATTCATCTCTCAGGGAATCGTTCATTGGGGGTATCTTTTGATGGGAAAGAGAATCCTGACATAACGATTGCTTCACAGGTTGTCAAAGTAGTTCCCGGCACGAAATATTTACTCAGAGGATACATTAAGACCAGTTCCATTACAACAACGAATGGTCTGTTCCTCTTGGTTGAAGGGCATGATTGTAAGAGTCTATACAAAAAGTCCGAAGTGGTGACGGGCACGAACCTCTGGAGGGAGCTCAGCATAGAGTTTAAGGCCCCTCCTGCTTGCAATGCCATCTTTGTCAATATGAGAAGAGAAAGATCTTATAAACTTGATAGCATTATAGGTGGAATTACATGGATAGACGAAATCAGCCTAATTCAAAGATAGCAATTATTTCAATAGCTATTTTGGTATTTTCCATACTCTGCTTCGGAGCTGTTGAGGGCTGGTCCTCTGTATCCCTTGAGGCATCTGTCTTTATACTCGCGCTCGTGTGGGTTATAAGCAGAAAAAAAGAGCGCCTGCCTCATTTAGGTAAAGAAGAAAAATATATGCTTATTGTCATTCTCTTTTTCATTACTTATACATTAATACAAATGTTGCCTTTTCCTTCTGCAGCCCTGAAATATCTGTCACCCGAGTCTTTTAAGCTCTACTCATTCTATAACATTGATGAAAATCCCGGAATGTCCATAAGCCTTTATGCATATAAGACAGAGATAGAGCTTTTGAGAATATTGACCCTTTCTCTTTTCTTTTTGCTTCTTTCATTCAGCATAAGGGATACAACCTCAATTCAGAAGGTGCTTAAGGTGTTATGCTATTTTGGTTTCGGACTCGCAATATTTGCCATAATTCAAAAAGCTACAGGGACTGGAAAGATATACTGGTTCAGGGAGGTTCCTGGAGGTAACCCTTTCGGGCCTTTTGTTAACAGAAATCACTATGCCGGACTGATAGGAATGCTTATACCCCTTGGCATCGGGGTTGCATTTACAAGAAGTAGCAGGGAGAGAAAGATTCTGTTCGGATTCCTGAGCCTTATTATGGCTGTCTCTTTGTTTCTTTCTCTTTCAAGAGGCGGGATAATCAGTTTCTTTGCAGGAATAACTGTTTTTTCACTCCTTTTGTTACTAAACAGATTCAAAACTAAAAGGATATGGATATCCCTTGGGACTTTTTTATTTGTACTCTTCCTGTATCTGCTTTATCTCGGAATAGACCCTATTATAGAAAGGTTTTATGGTACTGACATAACAACCGAGGACAGGTTTGTTATCTGGTCAGGGACATTTAAGGCTTTCAAAGATTTCTACCTCACAGGTAGCGGTCTCGGGACATTTATGAATGTCTTCCCACTTTATTTCCCTGAAGGCATCCATGGTCTGTACGATCATGCGCATAATGATTACCTTGAATTTATCCTCGAGGCTGGGATAATCGGATCAGCCCTGCTTATTTTATTTTTCATTTTCTTTATTAAATGTATAAAGAGAGCGAGCTGGAGCGGAGAAAATGGCATTATCAAGGCATCCCTGATTTCTTCGATAACAACAATAGCTGTCCATAGCATATTCGATTTCAATCTTCATATTCCCTCAAATGCACTAATGCTTTCTGCAATCTTTGGCATTGCAGTGGCCTCTTCAAGGGTAGGTCACTACAAGGAACCGAGGGATTTATGAACTGGTATGCCTTATATACGAAGCCGAGAAAGGAAGATGCCGTTGCAGTCCGCCTTCAGGATGCCCAGATCGAGGTCCTGACCCCCAAGCTAAAATCAAAGAGATATAAAGGTAATAAACTCATCGAGACAGTTGAAGCTCTCTTTCCTTGCTATCTTTTAGCAAAGTTCGATAAGGATAAATGTTTCCATTTAATCTCATATACAAGGGGAGTGAGATACATTGTCGGCAAAAGCAATCCAATCGTTGTCAATGAAGAGATTGTTAATGCAATAAAAGAAAGGATGAAAGAAGGCAATATAGTAATAAATACCCAGAACTTTGAAAGAGGTGACAGGGTACTTATAAGAGACGGACCATTTAAAGACTTCTACGGGATTTTCGAGAGAGAGATAAGGGGCGCTGAAAGGGTCTTAATCTTTCTCAATACAATTAATTACAGAGTCGAACTCGATAGCTGGTTGCTAAAGAAGCAATGAGTAACAAGCAATGAGTGATGAGTAAGATGAAAGTTGCAAGATTCGAAGACCTTGTGGCCTGGCAAAAGGCAAGGGAACTAACAAAGCAAATATATTCAATGACAAAAAGAGAGTCTTTTTCAAAAGATTTCGGACTTCGTGAGCAGATTCAAAGATCTTCAGTCTCAATAATGTCAAATATTGCTGAAGGTTTTGAAAGAGGCAGCAGACCAGAATTTCATAAATTTATAGTTATAGCAAAAGCTTCGTGTGCAGAAGTTCGGTCACATTTATACGTAGCCTTTGACGTTGGATATATTAATAATGAGGAGTTTAATTCAGTAAGTAGTTTAGCAATTGAGGTTTCTAAGATTTTAGGAGGACTCCGTTCCTCTTTAAAAAATAAAACTGAGCAATAAGTTCTCGTTGCTTTATTATTAAATACTCATTGCTCGTTACTCGTTGCTCATTGCTTTATTTGCAAGTACTCATTGCTCGTTGCTCATTGCTAATTGCTGTGTTTGTTATTGCTGAGTCCTCAGTACTTTGCTTGCTTTTGGACCATGCCCTTATAGGACATGAATGGCGGTAGCCCGCCCGCCTCACGCTCTAACGCCATGCGCTTTTCGCTTTGCGCTTGAAGTGTGTTACCATAGTTACAGATAAAGGAGGCCGTATAAATGAAGAATATAACACTCGAGACTATTTACAAAAAAGTTACTGATTTGCAGCGTGATATAGAGCTGATTAAAAAGGGTCTTTTAGAGGAGCCTGAGTTACGTGGAGATTTTATTTTACGGATGAGGGATCTTGACTTTGAAAAAGCAATCATAGTTAATGATTTTGAAAAGAGATACGGGACATATAATCTATAAGATAGATATGATAAAGAGGTGATAACAATGACGAATAAAACATTAACCCTGCCTGAAGATGTTGTCATTAACCTATTGAAAACACTACCTGAAGATATCTTAGTAGATATTTTTTGGAAAACCTTAGTGGAAAGTGATATTTCCCCTCTGACCCAGGAAGAGAGAGAAGCAATTGAACAAGGAAAAAGCGAGTTCAACAAAGGGGAAACCATCAAGTGGAAAGATTTAAGATAGAATTTTCGAAAAGGGCAGTAAAAGATTATAAGAAGATACCTTCAGATTATAAAGCGTTAATTGACTCAGCTCTCCTAAAGCTTTCAAACGGACTGCCATGGGAAGCAATTATTGAAGAATGGCGCAGTGTCTTGACTAAAGAGGCAATTTCTGAAGCTATAAAGCTTGATAGTAAGGCTCTATTTTCGCATGCACCTAAACTGGCAGTGGCTGGTTGAGGTAAATAGTACTATTTAAAGGGGGAGTAAAAAATGAAAACCGAAAGAATTATTTCTGATTTAATTAAGTCACTGGTTGATTCAGGCGTATACAAAGATGAGTATGTTGCTATAAAAGATATAGTAGTTACCCATATTGAGAAGAAAATAGAGACTTATAACAAAACCATTCAGGCTTTTCAAAAAAAACATGGAATAGACTTTGAGAGATTCACTAGTACTATTCAGAATAAAGCAACACCTGAATTAGAAGATGACTGGATGGAATGGAAGGGAGCGATAGAAATGAAAGCGGCATGGGATGAAGCTCTGAAAGAGGTTATAGAATTTGAAGCCAAAGTTTAACTTTCGCGAAGTTATTTCACTGCTGAAGGCAAGTGATTTAGTCTCAAAAATAGAGATAAGAGATGTTGATGAAATCAAGGACAGAGGAATTTACAAAGTCAGATGTAATCTGATACCTTCGAGATATAAATTTGAAATAAAAATTATCTATACAAAAAGAGAAATTCTTTATTCATATCAACTATTTACTGATAAACCAATCATTCGCTGGGATAATGCCCCCCATTATCCAAAAATAAAGACTTATCCTCATCACTTTCATAATAAGGATGGAAATGTTGTAGAATCAGAATTAACTGGTATCCCAATTGAAGATTTAAAAGTTGTGTTGATTATGATTAAGGACATGTTTTTAGAGATTAGTTAGATAGGAAAGATGCCATTTAAATACCCAATAATGCTCTTGTTGTTATGCAGATTGAGGGAGATGAAGAATTTAACAACTGGGCAAGAGAAACGGCACAAAGCGTAGCTGAAAAAGATACTCCCATTGTGTATGTCATAATTACTGAGATGAAGCCAGTACGCTCACGTATAGAAAAATTAAAGCTTGAACTGGTTGCTTAAATTTTATAGCTTGTCAGCTTGTTTGTTTGTCGGTCTGCTTGTTAGCTAAACAGCTTTTCAGCTTTCCAGCTAGATAAACTAAATCAACCAAAGAAACCAGATAAACCAGATCAATGTGCTATAATGGCTTAACGGAGGTATATATAGTATGAATATATCTGTAAGGATTGAGATATTTAAGGAAGGGGATGTCTACGTTGTATTGTCACCCGAGCTAAATGTCTCCAGCTTTGGTGAGACGATTGAGGACGCAAAAAGATCAATAAAAGAGGCTATCGAGGCCTTTATTGAGGAATGTGAAAGGATGGGAACATTGGAAGATGTTTTAGAGGAATCAGGTTTTTCAAGAATTAATGATTCCTGGAGATCAAGAAAGCCTATCGCAGAGGAAGATCTTGCCCTTGCTCTATAGCTTAAATGCATGAGAGAAAAATTACTCCTACCCATTATGAAACCCTAATAAAGATATTCGAGTGGAATGACCAGAGAGAATTTTTTTGATCTTTTAGAAAAAGTAAAATAAATTAGCTTCCCTAAACCAAACAAACTAAATTAACCAGAAAAACTAAACAAACCAAATAAACCAGAATATCAAAAGTAAAGACGCGACCCTCTAAAATTATATAAAAGCATAATGGGGCATGAAAAGATTCGGGAACTTCAGAGGAAACCATATCAGAAGCTGCGAAAGCTTCTGGAGGAAGATGATTGGAAAGCCGTATTCGGGAAAACTGGACGTACGGTTTGATGAGAGGGAACTGGAGATAGGGATCTTGCTACTACGCCAGTGCTCTACTCTACCCTTTAGACTGACTTTTAATAGGTGACCCCATATGTTAAAATATCAAATAAAATGACCTTTTTAAGGAGATAATACTATGCCTTCTATGCAGACATCTTATGAACACATTGTATTAGATGAAAATAGCACTCCGGTTATCGCAGGCACAACGATGAAAGTAATTGAACTCGTTGTGGAGAAGATTGCGCATGGATGGAGTGCAGAAGAACTTCACTTTCAGCATCCATACCTAACCCTTGGCCAGGTATACTCTGCGCTTGCCTATTACGCAGATCATAAAGCTGAAATCGAGAAAGATATAGAGGAACGTCTTGAGCAGAGTATGAGTCTTGCAAAGGAACTTTTGGTATCTCCTCTTATTGAGCGGTTAAAATCAAAAGGGTTAATTTAGTGATCCCTTTATATATGGATGAACATGTACCGAGAGCAATAACAATTGGTTTAAGGTTGATAGAAGTTGATGTATTATTGGTTCAAGAAGACAATTACTCGAGTAAATCTGATTCTGAATTATTAGACAGGGCTGTTTATCTGAAAAGAGCAATTTTTACGTATGATAATGACCTTCTGGTTGAAGCTGCAAAACGTCAAAGGGCAGGCCAATTATTTTATGGTGTAATTTATGCTCATCATTTAAGGGTTTCTATTGGTGCCGCTGTTAAGGAATTGGAACTAATCTCAAAAGCAGGAGAAATAGAAGAAATAAAGAATCAAGTGGTTTTTCTGCCATTGAAAAAATAATCTTTATAAAGACAAGTATTACTTAGCGACCCTTAAATTCCCCAGCGAAACTTGGAACATAGAATGTTGAACGTTGGATAGTTTTTCATATTTCACGCTTCACAGTTCACGGTCTCTTTGCCCCTTAGATTTCACGTTTTACAATCTACAGAAAATATGGGAAGTGAAGTCTTTAATTAGTGGTATTCAATCAACGCAATAAACTCAATAAATCAAAGAAACGCTCTGCGCCTTTCGCTTTGCGAATGTGAAACCAGATAAACCAAATTAACTATAGAAACCAAAAAGTATCTCCCTTCCAATCCAAAGGATTAACCTTAGATAAACTATAGAAACCAAACAAACGCTTGCACGCTTGTTTTTTTAGATAAATGGAGGTATGAATGCTTAATGATAAAGTTATTTTAATTACCGGTGGCACAGGTTCTTTTGGTAAAAAATGCACCGAGATAATCCTTAAAACATTCAAACCTGAAAGGCTCATCATCTTTAGCCGTGATGAGCTTAAACAGTTCGAGATGAGCCAGATTTTTAATCAAAGGGACTATCCATGCATAAGGTATTTCATTGGAGATGTTAGGGATAAAGACAGACTTTACAGGGCATTTGCAGATGTAGATTACGTTATCCACGCAGCCGCTTTAAAACAGGTGCCTGCTTTAGAATACAATCCCTTTGAAGCAATAAAAACAAATATCATAGGCGCAGAAAATGTAATAAACGCAGCGATTGATAAAAATGTAAAAAGAGTGATTGCACTCAGCACTGATAAAGCTGCTAATCCAGTTAACCTATACGGAGCTACAAAATTATGCTCTGATAAATTATTTATTGCAGGCAATTCTTACGCAGGATACCACGAAACAAGATTTTCTGTGGTAAGGTATGGAAATGTTGTTGGTAGCAGGGGGAGTGTAATTCCATTTTTCATGAAACAAAGGGAAACAGGGGTTTTGCCAATCACCGACACTCACATGACACGCTTCTGGATTACTCTGGAACAGGGAGTGAATTTTGTACTTAGATGTCTTGAAATGTCAGAGGGCGGCGAATTGTTTGTCCCGAAAATACCCAGCATGAATATCATGGACATTGTAAAGGCTATTGCTCCTGATTGCAAACATGAAATTATTGGAATAAGGCCCGGAGAAAAGATTCACGAGGTAATGATAACAGAGGATGATGCGCGCCATACGCTGGAGTATGATGATTATTATATTGTAGAGCCCGAGTTTAGATGGTGGTCACATGAAAGATATCTATCAAATGGGGGCAAACCAGTAAAAGGTAGCTTCATATATGCAAGCAACACAAATGACAGATGGCTTAAAGTAGAGGAATTGAGGGAGTTAATAAAAGACATATAGAATGATACCCTACGGACGTCAATTTATAGATGAAGATGATATTCAAGCTGTCATCAATGTACTGAAATCGGATTGGTTAACACAGGGGCCTGTTGTAGACCAGTTTGAAAGGTCATTAGCGGACTATTGCGGCGCTAAATATGCTGTTGTAGTGAGCAGTGGAACTGCTGCTCTTCATCTGTCATGTTTAGCTGCAGGGATTAGACATGGTGACGAAGCAATTACTTCTCCTATAACCTTTGTTGCAAGTGCAAACTGTGTTCTTTACTGCGGTGGCAGTCCAGTATTTGCGGATATAGACAAGAACACTTATAACATTGACCATTATGAAATAAAAAAGAAAATAACACCTCGAACAAAGGCAATAATTCCGGTTCACTTTGCAGGTCTTCCATGTGATATGGAAGAAATCAAAAACATAGCGAGCAGGCACGATTTAATCACCATTGAAGACGCCTGTCATGCACTGGGTTCTGAATGGATGGATTCTCACAGAAGGCTGAATAAGACAGGCTCGTGCTCTTATTCTGATATGACGGTCTTCAGTTTTCATCCAGTAAAACATATCACAACTGGTGAGGGAGGAGCAGTCTTAACAAATAACTCTGAATATTATAAAAAAGTACTGTTGCTGAGGAATCACGGAATCACTAAAGACCCTGAAAAATACACTAACAGAGATTTAGCCTTTTCCTTGAATCCTGAATCATTAATCCTTAATCCTAATAGCTGGTATTACGAAATGCAGGAATTGGGGTTCAATTACAGGATTACGGATATACAATGCGCACTGGGGCTGTCACAACTAAAAAAACTGGATTTGTTCATAAAAAGAAGACGTCATATCACAAATATATATAACAGTGCCTTTGCAAATATAGAGCATGTCAAACTGCCGGTGGAACCTGAAGGGAAAAAATCTTCATGCCATTTATATGCAATGCAAATAGATTTCGAGGAACTTGGTAAAACCCGTGCAGCTTTTATAAATGCATTAAAGGAAAAGGGCATATTCACCCAAGTTCATTATATCCCTGTTCATTTACAGCCATTCTATACAAAAAGATACGGCTTTAAGGAAAAGGAATACCCTGTTGCCGAAAGGTATTACACAAAAACCATTTCTTTACCTGTGTATCCGGGCATGACAGATGAGGATTTGGAGAGGGTTATCTATTCAGTAAAAGGTTGTCTGCATGCCGGGTAAGATTTTATTAATCCGACCACAGAATGTATATAACTATAACAATTATCCGCCTTTAAATTTGATCTCTATCGGTTCAGAACTGAAAGCTGCCGGATACATTATAAAAATTATCAATTCTGCATTCGAAAAAGATTCCCTTAAAACAATAGGCAGAGAACTCAAAGATTCCTTATTCGTGGGTATTTCATTGCTTACTTCAGAAGTGCCTGACGCATATCGCATAGTAAAATTTATTAAAGAAAATTCGGATATCCCTATTGTTGTTGGTGGATGGCATTGCACACTATTCCCGGAACAAATGGCTCGTTGTGAATATTTAGATTATGTGATCGCAGGCGAAGGAGAAAAGCATATAGTAAACATTGCGAGGTGTATCGAAAATAGAGGAAAAAGTGATAGTAAAATTTTCCCCAAAAAAATTTTAGATCTCGAAACATTGCATATTCCCGATTACAGTATTGATGAGAACATTGAAAGATTCATCACAAGTTATCTGACAGATAAATTATCCGAGTATGTTGAACTGCCTATGCGGTGGCTTCCCTACGAAAGCAGCAGGGGATGTCCATCGCACTGCACATTCTGTATAAATGTTGTTACAGACAACACGCGGTACAGGAAAAAGAGTGCTGAAAAGGTGCTCTCTGAAATAGAACAAATTGTAAAAAAATATAACCTCACTCACCTGAAAATTGTTGATGACAATTTTTTTGTTGATATCAAACGTGTCAGAGAAATATGTGAGGGGATAATAAAGAAAGATTTACATATAACGTGGGATGGAGAATGCAGATGTGATTATTTCAATAGCCACAAACTAAATGATGAAACATTAAAACTTTGCAAAAGATCAGGCTTAATTCAACTTACACTTGGGATAGAATCAGGCTCACCACTTACTCTAAAGCTGATGAAAAAGGGCATAACAACTGAACAGGCAGAGTTTGCTGTAAAAAAATGTAATGAGCATGGGATTATCGCGAGATCTTCATTCATTCTTGAGACCCCTGGAGAGACACTGAAGGATATCAAACAGACAATTAGCTTCATTAATCGATTGCGAAAATATCACTTTTTTACTTGCGGGGTAGGAACTTTTAGGCCATATCCTAAATGTGAATTGACGGAAAAGCTTCTTAAAGAAGGCTTTCTTAAAGAACCTGCACGTTTTGAAGAATGGACTGACAGACATATCATAGATATGTATACTTCCGCCGAATATATAAGGCCTTGGCAAGTGAACGGAAAATATTCCGAGAGCGCGGCATATTATCTGAATATGGAGTCAGCGGTCAGATTAGGGAATTATCAAATCGACAGAGGCATTGACAGGTTGAAAAATAATATTTTCATTTTTCTTGCAAAGATAAGAAATAAATTCATGTTTTACAAATTCTCATTTGACAAAAATATTTATAAAACATTTCTTGTCAGTTTTTACAAGAGAAGACAGGAGTTGGAGAAAAGCGGCAGTTATCCTTTATCGAGGATTGCTGAACACGGGAATAGATAGTGAAAGTCCTTGTTGTCGGTGCTGGGTCGATAGGTTCCAGACACCTTAAAAATCTTTTTGAACTCGGTGTCGAAATATATGCAGTGGATATAAACCCTGATAATGCCCAAAAAGCTTCTCCGATTTCGAAACAAACCTATTCTTCTGTCGACAAGGCATTGAGAATTCAACCGGATGTCGCATTTATTTGCACCTACAGCAATGACCATATTGCTCCGGCTATAAAATGTGCAAAAGCCGGATGCCATCTGTTCATTGAAAAGCCATTATCCTTAAGTTTAGACGGAATTGATGAATTAATCGAAATAGTCAAAGAAAAATATCTCGTTTCAATGGTCGGGTGCAACATGAGGTTTCATCCTGCGATATCATATATTTATGACACGCTGGTTCATCATCCCTCATTTTCTAAGAAACTCTGGGGGGGCTTTGAATTTGGGTTTTATCTCCCTTTTGATAAAGTAGATTATCAGAATAGTTATAAGGCTAATAAAAGCATGGGTGGCAATCTCATTTTTGATTGTATCCATGAGTTGGACATCGCATCCTGGTTTTTCGGCAGGCCTGCCGAAGTAATTTGCAATAAAAGCATTTTGTCATCTCTAAAAATAGATACCGAGGACCATGTTGAAATGATAATAAAGTTTGAAACAGGCGCTGTCTGCACTGTTCATATGGATTACCTCCAGCATGGATATACAAGGCGATATAAAGTCGTTTGCGATGAAGGTACGATAGTCTGGGATTTTATTCAGGGCGAAATAGGTATTGCAACAGTTCCTGAAAAAGAATGGCAATGGAAAGACATGAAACTCGAATTATATTACAACCAGATGTTTATTGATGAAGTGAAGTATTTTCTTGAATGTGTTTCAACCGGCAGAGAAACATTCAACTCCATTCAACAAGCGCTGCCTATTCTGAAACTTGCAATTGCAGCTAACAAATCCTGTCATACAAATAGCTGGGAAAGGATTGAGGGTATTTCATGAAAAAAGTGATCGGAGTTATCACTGCACGGATGGCTTCTACTCGCCTGCCGGGAAAAGTTCTGAAAAAGGTGGCGGGGAGATCCATATTTGCACATCACGTTGAGAGAATGCAAAAGGTGAGGGGGCTTGACGGTGTCTTCTTGGCAACATCCATTGACCCGAAGAATAAAGAATTGACCGAAGAGGCTGAAAGGCTCGGATGCGGCTGGTACGCTGGTGCGGAACAGGATATTGTTGACCGTCATATTAAACTCTGCGAGAGAGAAAAAGCGGATGCAGTTATAAGGGTGACCTGCGATTCACCGATTTTTGATATAGTGAGTGCCTCAAGATTTGTAGAGGAATTCAAAAAGGAATACTATGATTACATCTATGTATCAAATATGACGATGATACAGGGGACGCTTTCAGAGCTTATTTCATATAATGCGCTCCTTGAGGTTCACAAGCATTACCGGGGTGCAGGGGTCAGTCAGTATATAAAAGAGAACATGGAAAAATTCAAAACGCTGGTAATTGAGATAGATATTGACCTATGCCGTCCAGAGTACCGTTTGACAATTGATGAAGCTATTGATATTGAAATGATCAGGCGCATTTATGAGGCTCTCTATAAAGGAAGACCCCTTAACCTCCATGATGTTTATACATGGCTTGATGACAACCCGCAAGTTGCAAAAATGAATATGCATGTCGATATAAAGGGTTGCGAACAGCAAAGCGCAAACCTTACGGAAAAACCACTTTATTCGATAGTCAGGTCAGGGGAAAAATATGTAATACTTGATGAGCAGAAAAGGATGCTTGAATCTGGAGATTTTTTGGCCAAGGTATTCGAACTATTCCCTGAGCTTCGGGAAAAGTAATCTTATGTCAGGGCGATATTCCAATTCAGAAAAGATGCTCGAAAGGGCGCTTAAGATAATTCCCCTCGGCTCTCAAACATTCAGCAAGAGCATAATTCAATACCCCTCTGGTGTTTCACCACATTTCATTAAAAAAGGGAAAGGCTCACACGTATGGGATATTGATGATAATGAGTATGTTGATTTTATAAATGCGCTGGCTGCAATAACACTTGGTTACAATGACCCTGATGTAACAAATGCGGTGAAGGCACAACTTGAAGAAGGTACGATATTCAGTCTTCCCCACGAACTTGAAATTAAGGTAGCGGAAAAGATTGTCGAGATGGTACCGTGTGCTGAGATGGTGCGTTTTGGTAAAAACGGCTCTGATGCCACCTCTGGTGCAATCAGGCTTGCAAGAGCATACACAAAAAGAGACCACGTTGCTGCCTGCGGCTATCACGGATGGCAGGACTGGTATATAGGAGCCACTTCGCGCAATCTTGGCGTACCTGAATCAACAAGGGCCCTCACGCATATATTTACATACAATGATATTGATTCACTGAATAAAATCTTTCAGCAGTATCCTGATCAGATTGCTGCCGTCATTATGGAACCGATGAATGTAATAGAACCAGAAAATAGTTTTCTGGAAAAAGTCAAGGAATTAACTCATAAAAATGGTGCAGTATTCATTTTCGATGAGACTATCACCGGATTCAGATTTGCTAATGGGGGTGCCCAGGAGTATTTTGGGGTAGTGCCTGATTTGGCGACTTTTGGCAAGGGATTAGCTAACGGCTATCCAGTGTCAGCAATTGCAGGGAAAGCTGAGATAATGCATTTGATGGAGGAGATATTCTTTTCATTTACCTTTGGAGG
>Ga0209324_10000802_pt1 | contig 21605 bp, 18 predicted proteins | sample Rifsed19ft3_FD_184015 | JGI IMG/M metagenome (GOLD analysis project Ga0209324, IMG submission 184015) | Soil microbial communities from Rifle, Colorado, USA - sediment 19ft 3 (version 2) | ecosystem: Environmental > Terrestrial > Deep subsurface > Rock core/Sediment | place: Rifle, Colorado...
TTGCAAATTTCTGCTGTAGCGGAGCAATGATTTTCATACCATGACATCATAGCCAATACTTCTCCGAGTTGCTACCTTTATTTATTAACTCCGCCTAAGCAGATAATCTGTTTTCGATAAGGTAAGTTTAATCAAGATAATACCAGCTACATTATAAGTATTAAATTTCCTGATATTCTGAAAATCTGCATCTCTTGTGATAATCCACATCTTGTTTCTTTCTGCAAATTCATAAACCTCGCCATTTCGGATTCCGCCCTTGCCGATCTTTTTCAGATGCATGACAGTAAAACCCCTGCTTTCGAGCAAATTAATCAATGCGTATGGCATGTTTTCGTCCAGCAGGAACTTTACGGTCATATCGCATATGCCTCATATTCGCATAGTTTCGCGGCGTAATGGACCGCCGCTTTTATATCATCTGGGGTAAGAGATGGATAATCCTTTATGATATTCTCTATGCTTTCTCCCTCAGCAACAAGGGAAACTACCAAATAAACTGGTATCCTTGTCCCCTTAATGCAAGGTTTTCCGTGACAAATGTCAGGGTCGGATGAAATCCTCTCAAATATTTTTTTCTCTTCCATTTGTTTTCCTCCATAATTTAGTAAAAAAATACCTTTTCCACTTTCTTCCTTCCACAATCGCAATCTCCTCCGGCGTGAGGTTGTAGAGTTTGTAAACCATTTGGTCAATCTGTCTTTCCAGCGCCAACGTGTGGCATCAGGGCATTTTTGTTTTGCGGCAGGGATTTGGGTAACAAGGGTAAGGGGGGAAGTTGTTCGTCATCTTGTTGACCTTCTTATCCGTACACCTTCTGGGGTAATAATAACCAGATTTCCTTTTACGTCTTCCGCCTTGATAGACTGGTAATATTTTCTGAATATTGTGAGTGTCTCATCAACAGGTCTTTTATAAAGTTTAGCAACAACAATTCCTCCGCATCTTTCGGGAGGAAATCTGAATATTCTTGTGAAGTCTTTATCCATGGTAATGATGACCATGTTCTCCTTGCATGCCTTCTCATATACCTCATCGTCAGAAATACCGGAAAGACCGCAGTCCCTGATACTCAACCGCAGTCCCTGATACTCAGCACATCATTCCCAAGAGATCTTAAATAATCAATAATTGGCTCAAAGAGGTTTTCATTGGCAAAAATCTTCACGCCATAACCCCTGCTTCCTCATCAGCAAGAAGAGAAGCATATGATAGACATGCCCTGATGTCTTCCTCGATAATATTTGGGTACGCTTTTTTAATCCCATCAAAATTCTCTCCTGTTGCAAGAAGATCGAGTATAATATGCACAGGGATTCTGGTTCCCTTAATACATGGTTTGCCACTGCATATCTTTGGATCAGATACTATTCTTTCAATACTTGTACTCATATCTTTAACCTCCCTTTATAATTTTACAATTTACCCCCTCCACAATTGCAATCTCCTCTGACGTGAGGTCGTAGAGTGTGTAAACCATTTGGTCAATCTGCTTTTCCAACGCCGACGTATCGGCATCAGGGTCTTTTTGTTTTGCGGCGAGGATTTGGTCGACAAGAGTAACAACCGGATGCTGATCCCAATTAGAAATTTTCGGAATGGGGATTTTACCAACGTAATAATTATCGAAATGCATCGTCCTTATCGCTGAGCAATAAATGAATTTATATGTGTACCAACTTACAAAGGTAGAATTCAATAAAGCTAAAATGTATTTATAATCAAACTCATTGTTGGTAATTATTGTATTTTGGACAGTATCTAAACCAATAATTTTACCAGCACTATCGAAAAATGAAGTAATCATGATACGCGGAGTAGGATTTTGAATATGAGCCACGAGGTCTTGTGAAATAATTTTCGGTTGTTGCATAAAGGATAATTTGTTTCGTTCACCACTAAGAACATCTTTTGATAAATACCCTTTTACACCGTTACATCCGTATCTAAAAATGTTCTTTCCACCTATAACTGGATAATCCCCTTCTGGAGAAAGATATTTTTGAAGTCCAACGCCCCTTTTTGTTTCTGAAATATCTTTCATGTAAACGCAGTCCACCTTCAAGTTTTTTGCTATGTCCAACTCTTCCTGAGAAACATCGCATATCCATGCTTTGTATTTCAGGACAAGATCATTGGGAACATTTGTCGAGCGGATAAATTCATTGTCTAAAAATTTTCTTGCTAAATATTTCTTCGCATGAATTGACTTGCTATAAACGAATACCACTTGTTCCAATTTTACATTTTCAAAGGCCTTTTCGACATCTACAAGGATACTAACGTTTCCAAGCATCGATTTTACAAGGCTAAACCAGTTTTCTGAATAAAGAAGTGATTTTGGAACTATAAAAGTGAGTGTTCCGTTTTTCCCAATTAATCTGTTCTTGCCATAATCTATAAATAGAGCAGCACTATTTGAATTGTTTGTATCAACAAGATTTTGCTTTATCTTCTTTAACGTTATTTCATCAATTTCAGCTCCATAGGGAGGATTGGCAATTACAATATCAAATCCCCTACAACCCCCTGAATCCCCCTTTTCTAAGGGGGAATTTGAGAAGGTATGAAATACCTCTGCAAAGTAAAGTTTCCAGGCAAAGAACGGTTTTCCTTTTATTCCGTCAGTAAATTCACGCAGTTGCCTCTCAATCGCTTCAAGATTAAATCCTGTCTTCTTGTAAAGCGTTTCTTTCTCTTTAGCAATGATTTCGTTTCTTTCCTTTTCATTGAGGGTAACAAGGTATTTATTCTCAATTGCCTGCAATTGACTAAAATAGTCTGACTTTTGCTTTTTTAACTTTGTTTCAAACATTGCAATAATCAGGTTATCTACTTCCTCTTTTAATCTCTCTTTTTTGTCTCTATCCGGCTCGTTCTGATATTCGTTTTTCTTTTGCTTGAATTGACTAATAAGTTCATCCATTCCATCGCAAAAGAAACTGCGCTGTCCTTTATCTTTACTGTCATCATCAAGGTCTATCCCCATAAATTCTGAAATCAGGCTGTTTCCCTGCATAATCTTAAAATCCAGGTTTGGCAATGGCTCTATGCCCCAGTTCTCTTTGGTCTTATCAATCCTTTCGTCAACCAAAAGAGAAATTAAAAACCGCAGTTTTGCTATTTCCACGGCGATCTGCTGGATGTCCACGCCGTAAATACATTTTTGGATAAGATACAGTTTCCGGCCATAGTCAAGGTTCTTTTCAGTAAACTGCCCCTCGATCTGCTCCTTCAATTTCTGTTTTACTATCGGATCAGGCACGCTTTTTTCCACCGCCTTTATTTGCGTCTCCTTCCAGAGCGCATTATCGGGGTCGAGTTTGGAAAGGATAAAGACCAGCTTATTCAAAATGCCCATAGGAAAGGCGCCGGAGCCAACGGCGGGATCAACTATCCGCAGATTGTCTATGAGAGTAACCATTCTTGAAGTATCTGATTTGTTGAATGGATTTATTTCACTGTCGTGAGTAAAAAGCAGGTCTACCTTGCTATCAATTTCATTTGAAAATACTCTTCCACCCTCCCCCTCGCCCCCTCCCGTCAAGGGCGGGGGATTGAGGGGTTCGTCTGTCTCTTTAAGATGAGTTTTGAAATATTCTTTTAACGACTGTGTTACCATATAATCCACAATTTCACGAGGGGTGTAGTAACTGCCGGTAGCCTTGCGCGCGGTGGATGCAGTTTCCGGGTTAAAGCTTGCTAAAAGATTCTCAAATACCTTGCCCAGGAGTTCCGGGTCAAGGGCTACTTCCTGGTCGTTGGGGTCATTTTCATCAATCGTAAAATTGTAAGATGATAAAATATCTATAAGACCACTAACTTTATATTTCTTATTTATAGTGCCATACTCTTTGTTCAAGTCCGCGTTAGTTTCATCGGAAAAGAAAAGGAAGTTTGGCACATTTAAACCCACCTCTTTATCGGTAAAGCCGTCCATGCGGATTTCCACGTTTTTCTCATTTTGTGTTTCGCGCCTGTCCATGCAATCAAAGAGACCGCCGTTAAGAAAGGGGATGTCCCTGAAAACCTCCAGCATGTCTTCTCTATTTTTGAAATAATCTTCATACCGGTATATGCCGTGGTCCATGTAATTCTTATTTCTTCCCTGAAACGATTTTGAAAAGCGGAATTTTCTATCTTTTATTTTGGTATTCAGCGTGGCAAAGAACAGGTTCTGTAAGATTGCCTTATAGTATGTTGTTTTTTGAAAGGACAAGTCGTTTAACAGAGTAGAAATATTACTTTGGTTAAAGAGGGACTGCGATATCAAGCCCCGCTCTTTCATGAACCAGATGAAGATAAGGCGTGTTATCATCCTGATTACAGCGATATTCCTGCCGTTTTCCTCTTTTTCCGCATCCGCAGGAAATTTTACGTGCTGCACCGCCCAGAAATACCAGTAGGCAATATCGGTATAAAATTCCTTTGTTACCTTCTCTACAGAAAATGCCTCTTTGATTTTATACAAAGACGAAAAATCACCATCTCCGATTCGCTGGAGAAATGTTTTATTGGTAAGTTCTTTGCTGACAAAGTAAGTGAAACGGCGAAATGCGCTCCAATCCCTGCGGCTGCCCAAATAGTTGGCATAAATCAAGCTGAAACGAAAATTGCCTTTTTGGTCATAGAAAATAAAAATACCAGCGTCGTATTGCCTCTCTTTTAGGATTTTCTTTCCTTCTTTATACTGTGCTTTCTTGCCGCTTCTCTCCGAAAGCGCATGAACAGTTTCAATGGCGCAGATGGTCATTTGTTCACTGCCTGAAAAATCTATTTCGCCCAGTTTTACACCATTTCTAAGATTGTTGTCGTCATACTGGATTAATTCTTCTTTTTTAGGTGCAAAGGTGCGGTTTTTATCGCGGAAGAAGCGGACAAACTTATCGGGGTTAAAGTCTTTGATTATGTCTTGTAAAATTTCTTTACTCATCAATCGTTTAAAAGGTTTGTAATAATTTTTATTAAAATATCCTTGTCTTTAGGGTTGCTTTCAGCAATCAAAAGCGCAAGGGCAACCAATGCATTATCGTTTATTTTCCGTTCTCCATTAGGGCGATGCAGGTATTTATTTCTATCCAGAAAATAAACAAATAAAAGTGATGCAATGCGTTTATTGCCATCAACAAAGGGATGGTCTTTGATAATTAAATACAACAAATGAGCTGCCTTTTCCTCTAAACTTAGATATAATTCACTGCCATCAAAGGTTTGATAAATAGCGCCTAAAATCCCTTTAAATCTGTCACTGTTTTCCAATCCAAATAAATCACTCGCTTCTTTTCTGGTAGTTAACTCCTTCTTTGCTTCGTCGATAACAAAACGAGCCTTTTTGTAGTCCAAAACAAATTTTCCCTTTGTCTTTTTGATAAGAGAAAGTTTTTCTTTATCGTATTGCTCAAGTAGTGTAAGTGTCTTGGAATAGTCGGCAAGAAGGTTTAAGATTTCCTCACCTTGTCCGCTCAACAACTCATGTTTTGATTTCTCGTGCAGAAATGATATAGTTTCCTGAAGTGCTTTAAACTTTTCTTCCGTTTCCAAGAGTTGTTTTCGATTAAGCGCATAACCTTTAACAAGATACTGTTTAAGCACATTGGTTGCCCATATTCTAAACTGGGTGGCACGATTGGAATTAACGCGATATCCTACGGAAATAATAGTATCCAAATTATAAAATTGGGTTTTATAAGTTTTACCGTCAGCGGCAGTATGTGCAAATATTGCACATACTGATTCTTTATCTAATTCTTTAGAGTCGAAAACATTGCGCAGATGTTTTGTAACTACGCTTCTATCCACACCAAACAATAAAGCAATCTGACTTTGTGTAAGCCAAACTGTTTCTTTCTCCAGTCGCACTTGCAATTCAACCTCTTTTTCAGAGGTTTGATAAATTATAATTTCGCCTCTGTAAAATGGCTTATCTGTCTTGCTCATATCTTCCGGTTCTCAATAGCAATAATAATCTCTTTAGTAAGATTTTTCTGCCGTTCCTTTTCTTTTTGCAAATAATCTTCGCCGAGTTCCTTTTTTAGAGCCGATATTTCCTCGACAGACTTTCTGCATCTGATATTATCGGTATTTTCAAGATTAGCAATCCGTCTCAGGGTATAGTCAGAAAGCGTACCGTAGTCCAGAATATCCTCCCTCAAGATTCTCAGGAAATCCAAATGCTGCAACAATTCTGCCCAGGGTCTTTTTATGAACGTATTGATATTATTCAATGCCTTTTGCTCTAAGCTCACTTCGCTTGGGGGACTATGCCGGTATTCTCTGAATATTTTTACTTTTTCATACCTCTCCCAGAATGAACTACTTAAAGGAAGTTTGGCTTCGTTCTTTTCACATGTAATATTGTTAAACACTTCCTCAAGGGTTGCCTGATTTATCCCGCTTTCTTTTTCAACATCATATTTTATACGGTGGATATACATTCTTCCTTTTTTGAAGAAGACCAAAAGCTCATTTTCATTCGCATTTTTAGCGACTTTTACCCGGGGCGGGTAATTTTTTAAATCTTCAATAAGCCCTGGATTTTCTTTTTTGATTTCCAAATATTTGGCTAGTACCCTGGTATAAAAGCCTTCTTGCTCAAAATTATCCGGGTTTTGCTGGATTCTCTCGTAAAGTCCGGCAGGCGTAGGCTCTTCATCAATGTCGAAAATCTTGGCGTCTTCGCCTAATGTATTATGGATCAAAAACATCTTATTGCTGGCGATTTCGCGTGATTTAACTAGCTCCGATCCTTTTTCGGTCGGGAAGAAGTTCACAATATAAAGCTCGTCAAAAACCTTTTTACTGATACGGTTTATGCGCCCCACACGTTGGATTACCCGGACAGGATTCCAGGGAATATCATAATTGATAACCATGCCTGCTCGGTTGAGATTAAAGCCCTCTGATATTCTGTCTGAGGTAAGCAGAATATCAAATTCATCCTCTTGTTGGTTAAATGAGGCGTCAAAATTCTTGTTTATCTGAGATAAAATTTGTGTGGATAGGTCTCCAGCCACGACTAATAATCTATCCCCGAAGTGTTTTTTAAGCATTTGTTCAAGATATCTTACCGTATCTAAATATTCAGAAAAGATTATTAATTTTCTTTTTGGTTCACCTTTGTGTGGTTTTTGTTTTAAAACGTCCTTGATATTTTTCAATAAACAATCTGCTTTAGGATCGTTCTCAACCAAATTTAAAGCTGATAATTCTTGCAAAATATTGTCAAAAAGATCCAAATCAGCTTTTATGTGGGCGAGAAAGTCGTCTTTGTATGTAAATTTATTGACCTCGTAAATTTCATGGTTTTTGGGATAATCTCCGTTTCTTATCTTCTCGGAGTAATCCTTCAAATATTCCTCAATTTGTTCCATGTCCAAATCATATATTTTTTCCAAAAGAGCACGGTCAAGGATATACTTGTTTGTTTTATCAATAAACTTTAAGGCATTCTCAGTAATTTTCCTGAAATTCTTAATGCTCTGCTCGAAAGAGCCAAAAGAGCTCTCAAATCGTTTAACCAACAACCGCCGCATAAAGTCATACAAGTTGCGCTGTTGAATATACTGAAAATTTTCTTTTTCAGTTAGTTTTTCGCCGACGATTTTTTCCCGCTCGGTTTTATATTCAAAGGGGCGATAAATTGCACCCTTGAATTGCCCGCCCTCGTCAGGATCGCCGAAATAATGGCTAATAATGTGGTCGTAAAATTCCGACTGCTCGTTGGTCAATTCAAAGAACCATTCTTTAGGATCTTGAACCTTGGACAGATTTTTGACTTCATCTTTATAAAAAGGGTTTTTTTGCAGATCAAGACGGTTGCGGCGGATGGTAACCGGTTCTATCACATCCCTGATTTGCTTTGCAAGATAGTGCGATCGTTTTTTTATTTTCTCTAAATTTATTGGTAACTCTCCAAAGAGCACTTGATAATAATTTTCTGCTTTTTTTCTTTTAGACTCATTTGGAGAATCCCGATATTTTTTGATATAACCAAGCCTATCAAAAACGCCTTTAAACGTAGTGAATTTATTGACAAGATTGTTTTCTAAAGTTATTGATGATTTCTTTGGCGTGATGAAGAGTTTTAATAAAGATAGGATATCACCAGGTCTATTATTAAAAGGCGTGGCAGTGAGCAAAATAACAATTTTATTGCGGCAGATATTTTTTAAATATTCGTAATCTTGTGTATCCTGATTTCTAAAACGATGCGCCTCGTCTACAATCAATACTTCAATATCTTTTGCTCTGTTTACAAAGTCTGCAATATTTTCTAAATCACCCAGAGATCGGACTTCCCAATCATAGAGCCCGAATTCTTCGGTATATTTCTTCCATCCGGAGTTTTTATTCCTATCGCCAACAAGACCCGGTGGGCAAATAACAACACCGCGCTTTTTCAATTCCCTTGCTACTGCACAGGCAATGATTGTCTTACCCAAACCAACGACATCGGCAATTATTACCCCGTTATTATTTTCAATAATTGCGAGCGCTTGTTTTACCGCGTCTAACTGATATTGATATGGCGTGTAGCCGTTTTCTTCAAATGTTTTAACAAGCGATTGGCCAACTTCCCTTTGTTCAAATGAATCAAGGTATGTTTTCAGGATCAAAACAAATGCCTCAAATGGGGTAATGTCTTTAACGAGTGTCTCATTCTCAATTATGCCTATTAAGCCTCTTTTAATAACAGCATCTTCAGTTATTTTTATAGCCTCACCCCATAAGCTATCAAAATATTCTTCAGCATCATCAAAACCAAAGTCGCTTATTTCAACGTTAAACTCTTCCTGGGTGGTAATTCCAGCCTTTGTCAGATTACTGCTGCCGGTAATAAATAAATTTTTCCTGCCAACCTGCCCCTCTTCTAATTTGAATAAATAAATCTTGGCATGATTTGGATTGTACGTTTTTCGTATTGTTAGTTTGTTCTCACTGATAAGTTTAATAAAATACCTGACCTGCTGATAAAATTCTTCTGTATCAAAATCTTCTGTATTTAGAGATTTTTTTACTGATCTTAGAAACTTGTAACTTTTTTCTTCATCGGATAACTGATTATTCTGATCGGCAAATTCAAGAATGCCGAAATTTGTTTTATCAACATTTAAACCTACTAAAACTTTAATATTCACATCCGGTTTTTCTTTCAGTCCTTCATATAATTCTCTTATTCCAGAAAAATAGAAAAAACCAACCAAAAACTTTAATTCATCGCTTTTTTGAATCAATTCAATTAAGCGCTTTTTTAAATTTGCTGTGTTATGGTTAGTAATAAAATTTTTCATATTGCTCTTTGATTAAGTCAGATGAAAGAAATTTCCAAACCATCTGCAATTTTCTATAAAGCATCTACTTCAACATTCTCTAATTTTATTGCTGTGTTGTTTTTCGCCTAATCCACCAATCTCTGATAATAGTCTTTGTTGAGGTCTTTGTATTTTTCTGGCAGTCCTTCTTTTAAGGCATCGAGGATGTCTTGCCTGAATTCCTTGGGCACCTTGTATGCTTCTTCCGAAGGTATTTCGACTTTTTCTGTAGAGGCTCCGAATTGTCCTTCGTCCATACGGCCGTGGAAAGGTCTTTGCATGGGCATTGGAATACCAGTCCCCATCATTCCTTTTGCAATGCGTTCCTTTGCCATTTCCATGCCCTTCTTTGCCTCAGCAAGGCGGTACAACGATTCCCTTTCATCAATCACAGCGCCCTGCGCATCGCTTTTATTCAGTTTTTCATTTGCTTCGCCCATAGATTTTGATGCCAGGTCTAGCTGCCTGTCAGCCTGCTCGTCCATAAATGGATTTTGATCAGAAAGTTTATCCGCTGTTTCCGTTATTTCTTCAGTATCTTCCTGCAGTTCCTTTTGTTTCTTGGCATACTTTTGCATGGTATCTTTGTCTTCCTGCGTCAGGCTGGCGACCTGCTGTTCTTCGAGGAATTCCATCATGGATTCAAGGTCTTTCGTGATCTGCTGATTCTGATTCGCAGCGTCCTGGACATTTTCAGCAACCTCAAGGTCTTTTTCAGGCGCTTCCTCTTTTTTGGCAACTTTTTTTTGTTCCAGGGTATTTTGCATGCGGCTGTTCCACTGGGTGAGATTTCGTGACATCTCTTTCGATAAGTTTAGTGACTCTTTTGCATCCCATCCCTTGAGCATTTCTTCTAAATGTGAAAGGGTTTCTTCCGTCTGCGGCAGTTCTCGCGACATGTTGAGGAAATCTCTCTGCATGGGATCTTTGTTGATTTCCCGATTCAGCTCGGCGTTTCTTCTGGACAGATCAACCAATTTGTTAGATTCCTTTTGAAATTCACTAACCTCTTCGTCTCCGCCAAATAATTCACTAAAACGACTCGCCATTGCCTCTCTGTCTTCCGCCATGCGTTTTAAGTCGCGGTTCACACGCAGATACTCCTGTAACAGTTCGTTTTTCGCAAGGGTCTCCTTCGTTCCAGAAAGGTCTTTTTTTATTGTTTCAACCCTTTTTTCCTGTTTATCGAAAAATGATTGAAAGGTTTCATTCGTTGATTCTGAGGTGCGTTTTTGAATATCTTTCTTCAGTTTGTCGGTGTTTTCTGTAAGTTCTCTTTGTTTGTTTTCCAGTTCTGATATTTTATCCGTTAATTGGTTTGCGTCATTCAGCATATTGGAAAAGGATGAGTCTGCAAATTTTTGGCCGGAAGATTTCATCTGGTCCATCATTCCCTGGAGGGCAGAAAGCAACTTCTGCGCCGCCTCCAGGGCTGCATTTAAATCCCCTTTATCGAATGCATCTTTCATGGCATTCAACTCTTTCATAATGTCGTTTTGTTCGATATTTTTGAGGGCGTCTGCATTTAAAAATTCATCCATGTGCTCACCCTCTGCCATTTTCATAAGCTTTTCCATCATCTGCTGGATAGTTTCTTCGATGTGCTTGAGTTCCGAAAGTACCTGTTCGTTGAGTTTCGCGTCCTCTCCCTTACGTAATTTATCGAGTAAGTTCTCAATATTGTTTTGAGATTGAATAAGGTTCTTTCCCGTATCTAAGACTTCGTCCAGCTTTTGCTTCTGGATCAACTCATTCAGAAAAATAATTATATTTTCAACTTCGCCGACCTCTTCATCCTGAACTTTTTGTAATTCATTCAATACAGAAACTGGAATGGTATTCTCTGCTGTGTTTTGTATGGATTGCCGGATGGCTATCCGTTTTTTCTCCGTAACATCACGGAACTTGCTTTTCAGGTTTTCGAGAGAATAGTATACGCTATAATTTGCCAGGGTATCCTCTTGCATACCCACTAAAATATCGGTGAAAAGACTGATAATCCTCTCTGCCCGTTCCTGTATACCGTCTTGCGTCATGACGAGATAATCCCTGGATGCACACTTTTCATCGTCAATCCTCTTTGTGAGGTCATCGGATAACATATGGAGTAATTCCTGTAATAGCGCCTCTTGTAATTGTACCAGTTCCTGATGCTTTTTTTTGGAACTATATATTTCTAAATAATACGTTTTGGAACTGCTGACTTTAGGGCCTGATATAGTATCGTTGTCTTTTACTTCTATATGGTATGGAATCTTATCATCCGGCTTCAGGTTTAATTCACTGAGCGACCATGAATAAGCGCCGCTATATTGGAGTTGTCTCTTACTAAAGCTGGTCATTATTTTTGTTTTTCTTTCATTCCCGTGCTCGAACACAAGGGAAATTTCGCTTATGCCAAAGTCATCATTGGTCGTATACTTGAGTTCAACAACATCCTTTTCATTGACCGTGATATCATGTGCCGGAACATTTATGGATACCTCAGGATATTGGTCTGAATCCACTTGAATTTTATGGGGTATCGCATCCTTGAGAGTTCTGCCCATATTATCAGTAGTCTCGAAAACATACGTTCCACTCTCAAGTAATGCCAGAGTGCCTTTCATTGTTTTGCCGTTTTCTACCATAAAGGGAATTTTGGTCGAATCGTTAAAGATGATTGCTGCAGATGCTAATGCCCGGTCGCTTATGGCGCTCATTTGCACCTCACTTCCCTTTAATGCCTTAATATCTCCGCTGGTATTGTAAACCGTCTTTTGCTGCAATCCTGAATAGAGTGGGTATCGATAACTTATCGTAATGTCTCCAATAATAGGCCTTGCATAAGCGGATAGCCCCTTTTCGTAAATTCCTTCTTCATGAATGAGGCAGCTAAAAAGGAGGGGTATGTTTTTGTTGAAATACGAACGGTGCAATACGCAAATTGTACAAAAAACAAACACCGAGAAGCTCAGAATTATGCAGCTTAATCGGAGGAATTTTTTACTAATTACATGGCCGAGGTCTAGTTGCCTTAATTGATTTGCTGTATTATCCACAAGCATCGAGACCATTTGCCCGGAATATTCAACTTTCTTTTCGCGTAATTTGTGCCTGGTCAATTGAATTGAACTGATGAGGGTGTTATTCAGGGAAGGATACTTTTGTTCGATTAATAACGCAATTTTATCCTTGTTCAATAAGGAGAATAAGGGTATCAGGAATACCCTTAAAAAAACAAGGAATAGTATAACAAGGCTGCCAATAGAGAAAATAACAAGCCCGGGTGGAAATCGGAGAAAACTATAAACACAAACCGCACCCAATAATAATAAAAGCAGACATGTTGAAAATAAGAGCGCTAGTCCGCCATAAAATCTATTTACAATAGCGCTCTTAGCAACCGTCCGTAAAGACGACCTTATGACGCCGTTGCTGTTTTGTGACATATTGTCTCTGTAATTTAGAAGGACAATAAAATCAAACATATCTTTCAATGCGTGGATTGATTTAAAGAATAGTTCCTTCATGGATTTGATGATATTCAAGGACATCTTAATATTTTATTTCTAAATTAGGCATTCGGCTCCACTAAACAGTAGAGACAGGTTTTAAACCTGTCTCTACTGCTTTGTGGCTAGTTTTAAATTCCTGAAACTAACTGCAAGATTATGACTTAAGTACCAATTTGTCAAACAAAATCTTAATTGTTGAAAAACGGTAATTTGAAGCTAGAATAACGACAATTAAATAAGCATTCAGTCATAAATTCTTTTAGGAGTACAAGCACACTCGTTATGTATAAATTATATCAGATAGTGGTAACTTTGTATTCGTGGGCATTATTCGTTTTATTCTGGCTATTTTCCATATTGACGGCTGCAATCTTAAGTCTGGATGCAAAGGACAAGGAAAATATATTTAATACTACAGAAAGGGTTTTTAGCCGCATCGCATTTAAACTCCTGGGCATGAAGATAGAAATTCAGGGGCTGGAGAACATACCAAAGAACGAGCCAGTCATCTTTATCTCAAACCATCAAAGTATGATGGATATTAAACTCTCTCTGGCCTGTATACCCACAAACATTAGCTTTATCTCGAAAGACACGATCTTCCGTGTTCCAATCCTGGGGGCGTACATGAAGGTATCAGGCCACATACCCATTCAAAGAGGTGAAGATAGAAAAGCCTATGAAACCCTTTTAACAGCCGTTAAGAAGTTAACAGCAAAAAAATCACTTGTCGTTTTTCCTGAAGGAACGCGTAGTGAGGACGGCCAGCTTGGTGCTTTTAAAAGAGGTATTTCATTGATTATCTTGAAATCAGGGAGGAGGGTTGTTCCTGTGGCTATTTGTGGCAGTAATCAATTTATGCCAAAACGTGGATGGCTCTCTCACCCGGAAAAGAGATACGTTAAGATGAATTTTGGCAAGCCTCTATCTTTTGACAACTCAAGGACAGATCGCGAATATACTATTCAGGTAACCAATCAATTGAGGAACGAGGTATTGGGATTGTTGCAGTCATAAGGGAATTAGCTATGTTTCTTACGGAGAACAAAGGAAGTTAACTAATTTTTATCATTGACTTTGATATTGATTCTATATAAATTAATGAAAATAGCGCCCGGAGAATAATTACCTGCAGCAAGATGGATTTACCTCAAAATGCAGAGTTTTTTATAGGTGAAAAATGATAAAATCCGAATGGACATTGCAAAAGACGTTGATGTGTATCTGTCTTGTCTTATGCTTTTTTGGATGTGCTTCCTCGAATAAACAACAATCAAAGAATAACAGCGAGGCTGACAAATACCAGTTGGCAATGGAGTTTAATAATCATGGAGCAAATTATGTGAATAAGGACATGCTCGATGAGGCAATCGTGCAATTTAAGAGGGCGCTCACGATTAAACCTGATCTTGCAGAAGCACGCAACAACCTTGGTGTGGCTTTTTGCAGGCAGAAGATGTTTGATGATGCAATAGCGGAATTTAAATTGGCCGTAAGGATTAATCCGGATTATTCCAAGGCTCACGACAACCTCGGGTTTGCCTACAGGAATAAAAACATGTTTAATGAGGCCATTGCGGAACATAATCTGGCGCTCAAGATAAATCCAAAAGACATGGAAGCTATGAGAAATTTAGAACTGGCCAACGAAGGGAAAAGAATCTATGAAAAGACGAAGGCTTACCAAACTGCTAACAAGGGGATAGCCCCTGAAAGTATTGCCGGATACAACCAATATACGAGAGGTTTCTTCGATGACGCCATAACTTCATTTAGGAAAGTTGTAGATGAAAATCCTGACGATTTGCTGGCATCATGCTATCTGGGTCATACCTATGCCATGAAAGGAATGCTGGATGAAGCCATACATGTGTATAAAGGGATTTTGACAAAAGACCCTTCCAATGTAATGGTACGACTCAATCTTGGGGAGGCATATTACGGAAAAGGACTCTGTGATGAGGCAATTTCGGAATTTGGAAATATCATAAAAACGAATCCTGATAATACCCGCGCCCTTTACAAACTGGGCGAGGCTTATGCCGAACGAAGCTTGCTCGATAAGGCCGCAGTTATGTATAACAAATCCATTACATCCAATACCCGTTTCCTGGAAGCTTACGACAAGCTGGGTACCGTTTATCTGCAACAGGGTTTGTATGATGATGCGATTTCAACATGGAAGAAATTGTTGGAATTGAATCCTGCCTCGTCGAAAGCCCATTTTAATTTAGGGTTGGCGTATGCAAGTAAAAACATGGCAGAGAGTGCCATCAGTGAATTTAGAAAAACCGTGGGTTCTGACCCTGAAAATATTGGCGCCCGTTATCATTTGGCATATGCCTATGAGGAAAAAGATATGATAGATGAGGCATTTGCAGAGTATAAAAAGGCAATGGATGTGAATTACAGTGAACAAGGCAAAACTACAGAAACAGTAAATAAACAGGAAGAACCGGAAGACGTAATTGTTACCTTTGATAAACATAACAACTGAAAGATAAAGAACCATGAAACAAAAACTAAAGGCATTTATCATAATCGTTATGGCAATATTTATCTCATTGATTGCAATCTATGCCTTTATGCGTGTTTCCAGTGCAATTGAACAGGTACGCGGGTCAGACCTGTTATGGAGATGTTTTGCTATATGGATCAAGAGCATCATATTGACGCAAGCGGTATTGGTAGTGGGCGGTTTGTTTTTATTCATGCTGAGAAAGCCCAAAGGTGCCGTGTAATCAATGACACGTTTTCTCGTACTTCTCATAGCTGTATACATTATTTATTATCTCATTAAAAATAGGATAAAAGGCAGGACAGCAAGAAATACTTACCCAACCCCTCAATGCCGCAAAGAGAAAAAGCCAGACGTAGTCAATACCCACCTGAAAGAAATTGCTTATGTCTATTATTCATCCGCAAAAGACGACGATACTTGCGATGTATGTAAGGCATTAGACGGAAGTCATCTGCTTCCCAATCATAAAACGCTCCACAATATAAAACCTCCTCACACAGATTGTAAAAGCCCTAAAGGATGCCGTTGCACGTTGGTATATGTAACACGGGATGAAGAGGGCAGCGAAGAAATTGAATCACTTTTGAAAAGACGCGGCGGTATGTGCGATAAGCAGACAATTGAAAGAGGCCTGGTCAGATAACCTGTAGAACCGTTTAACGAACATGACAAAAACAATTGTAATTTTTGTGACAGCCAGTTCAATAGAAGAGGCCCGAAAGATCGGTCAAACCCTTGTGGAAGAGGGCAAAGTCGCCTGTTGTAACATCGTGCAGCCTATCGAATCTATTTTCAAATGGCAGGGGAAATTAAATATTGAGCGCGAAGTGCTAATGATAATGAAGACGAGAGAAGACCTGTTCAATACCGTTGAAAAACGCGTCAAAGAACTCCACAGCTATGAAGTCCCAGAGATCATTGCCCTACCGATTACCCAGGGTGCAAAGAGTTATCTGGACTGGGTGGTAAAAGAAACCGGGGATATCCAATAACTCTGCAGAGTACCAAAGACACTGGATATCTACCGCCGAGTCGCCAATCATGAGGGATTGGGTTAAATCAATGTGATTTTTTTGAAAGAATTTGTTCAAGGGTTTGTCCGTTCATAATTCGACTTCATTTCCAGCACATGTTTTTTTAAGATTGGAACGTTATTCTGTACAGTGTCCCATACAGATTCTACATCTATACCAAAATAATCATGGACGAGAACGTTTCTGAATCCAATCATCTCTTTCCATTCCACAAACGGATATTTCCCTTTGATTTCTTCGGAAATATTTCTGGCGGCTTCTCCAATGATTTCAAAGTTTCTTATAACCGCATCAACTGCCATTTCATTATGCGAAAAGCCTTCAAAAGTATCCCCTTCGGTGTATTGTTCAATCTTTCTTATCGCTTCAAGGATGTCATCAATAAAAAGACCGTAATCGCGTCTTTTCTCAGACATAATGGACCTGCCCTAGAATTGCATCTTTTAACCTCGGTTTGACGGATTCCTTCATCACGAGGTCAACAGAAGCATTCATAATTTCCTCAAGATAACTTTTCAGTCGTAAATAGTTAAAAAAGTCTTTGTGCCCTTTTTCAAACTCCACAAGAATATCAACATCACTTTTTTCGTGTTGTTCGTTCCTCAAATACGAACCGAAGAGTCCGATTTGTTTTACGTGAAACTGTAACTGTAAATAGTTCTTGGTTCTTCTAAGAATTTCATTTATTGCATCTTTTTTGAGCATGCTTAAGCTCCTTTACTGTTTTTTATAAAAAAGGCTGTCCAATATTTTATCTTCATCAATGATATTGAAGTCGTTATCCTCTAAGTCGCAGTAATTCATATAATACCGGTGTCTCATTATTTCGGATATTTTTGTTCTGTTTAACGAACAAACAACCTTGCAGCCTCTAGCAAGTCTTTTACGACGTAATCCATGCCTGTTATAGAGGGAGTGTTTGTGCTGTCCGTACAGCCGTTCCTTATCAATATAGACGTGCATCCCGCATTTTTGCCTGCCAGCATATCCACCTCAGAATCGCCAATCATCACGGATTGTGTTAAATCAATATGGTGTTGTTTTGCGGCGTTGAGGAGCATTTTGGGTTTGGGTTTTCTGCAATCGCAGTCAAGTGCATACTGCTCTACAACTCCTTCTGTATGGTGTGGACAATAATAAATATCGTCAATCGTAATTCCTTCCTCTTCCAGCATACGCATCAGTTTTTTATGGATGAGTACCAAATGCTCTTCATCAAAAAATCCCCTGGCTATGCCCGATTGATTCGTAATGACTATAACCAGATACCCGGATTCCTTGAAGAGGCGAATCCCTTCTGCGGCATTGGGTAATAACTTTAGTTGGTCGGGAGAACTCAGATAAGGCTCGTGAACGACAATAGTGCCGTCACGATCAAGAAATACGGCCTTTTTCTTGTTCACTTATTTGCTGCCCCAAAAAGTTCTTTTTCGACAATCGAGCACACAATATGCCCAACGGTAATGTGACATTCCTGTATTCGAGGTGTATTGTTTGATGGAATTTTCAAGCAGATATCGGCTGCACTGCCTAAGAGACCGCCATCCTTTCCCGTAAATCCAATGGAAATTGCCCCCCTATCCCTTGCAACTTTAACTGCATCTACGATACCTTTTGAATTTCCACTGGTGCTAAAAGCAAGGAGAACGTCGCCTCTGTCAGCCAGCGCCTCGACTTGCCTGGCAAAACATGTATCATAACCAAAGTCGTTTGCAAGAGCAGTTATTACTGAAGTATCGGTTGTTAATGCAACCGCAGGGAGGGGACGTCGGTTCATTTTAAACCTTCCGATCAGCTCACCGGCAATATGCTGGGCGTCTGCTGCGCTTCCGCCATTGCCAATGAGGTAAATGCGGTGGTTGTTCCTGAATGCAGTTACTACAGTATCGGCTATTTTCCTGATTATGCCGAGATTGGCCGATAATAATGCCTTTTTGGTATCTATACTTTCTTGTAATTGTAATTTTATATCGTCCATAAGAATTCGTTTTCCATTTGAGTTATTCCGTTTAAGTCCCCCTTAACAAAGGGGGACTTCGTCGTGAGCTCAGTCGAACGATTCAGGGGGTTGTGTTTTTTCTGGGCTATTTTACAACCCCCTAGCCCCCTTTTCGTTCGACTGAGCGCTCACGACGAAGTCTAAGGGGGATTTTCTATATTATTTAGGAAGTTTGACCAACGGCATCTTTTAATGTTTCCGTTTCGCTGTGCCGTTTGATTATTCTGGAAACTATGTTGGTGGTTGAAATTCCTTCTACAAAGGGTGCAAACACGACCTTCCCTCCGTAGGCTTCAACAATTTCACTGCCTACTGCGCCGGCATTTTTCCAATCTTCCCCTTTTACCAGTACATCGGGTCTTACAGCTTTAATGAGGTTTAGGGGAGTCTGTTCGTCAAAGAGTACCACGTAGGTTACATCTTCCAGGGCGGCAAGCATTCTGGCACGTTCAGTTTCAGAGACGAAGGGACGACTTGGGCCTTTCAGACTCCGGACAGAACGGTCGGTATTCAATCCTATCACGAGTAAATCTCCCTGTTTCCTGGCAAATTTAAGGTATTCGATGTGTCCGATGTGTAGTATATCGAAACAGCCATTGGTAAAGACGATCTTGTCATTCTTCTTTCTATGCTCATTCAAAATACCATCAAGCACTTCGATATCCTTGATTTTGCCCGATAGTTGACTTTTCCCACTCATGAGTTCACTCAAAATTTCAGCTTTACTGACTGGGGTTGCGCCGATCTTTCCGACTTCTATTCCGGCCGCGACATTGGCAAGCGGGGCAGCCTCTTCAAAACCATGACCACTCCCGACTACCATGCCAAAGATGCTGAGTACCATATCACCTGCACCTGTCACGTCAAATACGACGCGAGGAACGGTCGGTATTATCTTTCCACTCCCATTTTTGTGATACAGAAACATACCGTCTTTATCAATGGTAATGATGCAATACTCCAGGGAAAGGTTTGTAACGAGTTTATTTCCGGCACGATGCAGGGTGTCGTTATCGGTAATTTTTATTCCGGTGGCAAGTTCGGTTTCATTCCTGTTTGGGGTCATGGCTGTAAAACCTTCGTAACAGGAATAATCGTTCACAAGTTTGGGGTCGACAATCGCAGTCTTTTTATATTTTTTGCAAAGAGTCGCAATTGCTTTCAGAAATGAATGTGAAAGTAATCCTTTATTCATATCAGAAACCAGGACAACATCGCATGACGGTATTGTTTTCTGCAAATAGTTATTAAGCTGTGTTTCTATTTCGGCAGAGATAACATGTGTCTTTTCGTAATCAACCCGCAGGAGCTGCTGTACCCCTTTGCCAGCAGTTTGCAAATGTCCCATGAAACGCATTTTCATGATGGTCGGACGGCTTTTATCAACGATGACTCCTGCCGTCTCTACTCCCAGTTGTTTGAAAATGCCCATGAGCGTGTGTCCGTGCGCATCGTCTCCGATGATTCCACAGGGAAACACCTGCGCCCCTAATGTCTTTAAGTTATTTATAACGCTTCCCGCGCCCCCTGGCCGAACATCTTCCGAAGAGACATTGATGATTGGAATGGGGGCTTCCTGTGAGATGCGTTTCACCTCGCCCCAAACATACTTGTCGAGCATTAAATCCCCGATAACCAGAATCTTCGGGGAGCCTAAATTTGAGACAATATTGAACAGTTTATCCATTCAGTAAAACTCCTGAAAAATAATGCTTTATAAAAGTCTGACATCCTATCTATTCATTCGCTGGAACTTCCACGGCCTCTTCATCAAGAAAATAGGATATCTTAACGTTAAGCGCCGATGATAATTTATCCAGGGTGGTAAGAGAAGCTGCGATTTGGCCATTTTCTATCTGTGATAGCAAACTCGGCGATAAACTGGTACGGTTTGCTAATTGCTTCTGTGTGATTCTTTTACTCTTTCTTAAAAATTTAAGTTTCTTTCCTACAGAACTCTTGAGCTTATCCTTTGTGCTTCCAATAAGGCAATACGTTTTTTGCGCATTGTTGAGCGCCCTTCGTAAATCATTTAAATCAAATGGCTTTTTTAAGTAGTCAAATGCATCAAGTTTCATCGTCTCAACGGCTGTTTTAAAAGAAGGATATCCCGTTAATATAATAACGCACATATTCGGATACTTCGATTTTATTTCTTTGAGTAATTCCGTACCACTTATTTGCGGCATTTTTAGATCGAGTATGACAATGTGAAACTTTTCCTGTTCCAATGTGGACAGTGTATCCATCGGTTTGGTAATGCCTTTGGTTACATACCCCTCATCAGACAAAAATTTAGCTAAATACAAATTATAGTCCTTATCGTCATCCACGACTAATATTTTTATTCCTCTATCCATGGGCTGTTGCCTTTCCAAAATCTATGGGTAAATTGATATCAAAGGTAGTACCGCTACCTATTTTACTTTTGACATGAATCGTACCACAATGTCTTTCTATAATTCCATACGTAATAGATAAGCCAAGTCCTGTTCCTTTACCCACTTCTTTTGTTGTAAAAAATGGATCAAAGATTTTAGACAGATATTCCCTCTGAATGCCAGTACCCGTGTCTTTAAAACAGAGGGAGATGGTATTTTTATCTTTTTGAGCAGTGGTGATTGAAATGGTGTCGCCGACGGCAGTGGCGTCGTCTGCGTTGATAAGCAAATTCATAAACACCTGCTGCAATTGTTCTGCAAATCCTTTGATTTTAGGCAATCGTGAAGATAGTTTCAAGACGATATTTTTGTCTTTTGCCATAAACTGTTCGATGATAAGGGAGACGGTGTTTTTAATCAATTCATTAATATTAACGGGTTTCGGATGCTCGTTTCCCTCGGAGTGAGACAGGTCTAACAACGAATCTACCGTTGTCTCAATACGTTTTGTTACCTTTTGCATAGTCCTGAATTCTTTTACGGTCTCCCTTGTGAACGTATTATTTCTTTCGAGAAAACCTTGTATCATACCAGAAAGTATGGCAAGAGGCGTATTAACTTCATGAGCCACACCGGCTGCAAGTCGCCCAAGGGAGATTAATCTGTCAGAGTGTACCAATTGTTGTTGCAGTTTTTCTTGTTTCTCTGCTGCTTGTTTCTTTTCTGTGATGTCTTGAATTAATTCCAGTACCTGCACCACATTTCCGTCTTTATCAAAGATGGGGGAACTGATCGCATTGAGAAATATTTTTTTATGTTTATTATAGACGACGTGTTCTGTTTGATTTATTTTTCCCGTTTT
>Ga0209324_10000805_pt1 | contig 21591 bp, 26 predicted proteins | sample Rifsed19ft3_FD_184015 | JGI IMG/M metagenome (GOLD analysis project Ga0209324, IMG submission 184015) | Soil microbial communities from Rifle, Colorado, USA - sediment 19ft 3 (version 2) | ecosystem: Environmental > Terrestrial > Deep subsurface > Rock core/Sediment | place: Rifle, Colorado...
CACGTGGATGGAATCGATGCCCTTCTCCTTGGCGGCCTCGGCGACCTTCTCCGCCGCCTTCATGGCCGCGTAGGGGGATGCCTCGTCCTTCGCGGCCTTCACGACCATACCGCCCGTCGCCTTCGTGATCGTCTCGCCGCCGGTGATGTCCGTCACCGTGATGATGATGTTGTTGTACGACGCGTAGATGTGCGCGATTCCCCACCGACCCATCAGGACCCGCCTCCCCCGTCATCGCCCTTCGGGGCGTCCCCCGCGGGGACCGTGATCTCCTGCACCCGTGGCCGGGCCGGATGGAGGTCGTTCGCGATCGGGCTCCGCGCATCGTACACGATCGAGGCCTCCTCCGCCCGGGACACGAGGCGCCCGGGCGCGCGGACCGCGCGGCCTCCGACGGCCAAGTGGCCGTGGACGATGAACTGACGCGCCTGCCTCGGATTGAACGAGAGCCCCTTCACGTACACCATTGTCTGCAGCCTCCGGGAGAGCACGGCTTCCACGTCGAGCGCGAGCACATCGTCGAGGGTCGCCCCTTCGACGGGCAGGAGGCCGAGCCGACCCAAGCGGGCGATCAGCTCGTCCCGTTCCTTCTCGGCCTGCTTGTTCCCGTACCGGACGAGCGCCTGGAGCTCCCGTGCCCGCGCGCGGATGTGGGAGAGGAACGACTGCGCCCGCCACAACTCCTTCTTGTTCTTCAGGCCGTACTTGTTGAGGAGCTCGTTCTCCGCCTTGATCCGCTCGCCATCCCACGGATGGGACGGGCGGTCGTACTTCCTTCGCGGGAACTTCGGGTCGCCCAAGCCATCACTCCTTCTTCTCTTCCTTCTTCTCTTCCTTCTTCTCTTCCTTCTTGCCGCCCTCTTCCTTCGCCTTCTCCTGGGCGGCCTGGATCGCAGTCTTCTTGATCACGCCGACGGTGAGGCCTGTGCGCCCGTTCGACCGGGTGCGCTGCCCCCGGACCTTCTGCCCCTGCTCGTGGCGGATCCCCTTGTAGCAGCGGATCATCTTCATCCGGTTGATGTCGTCGCGCCGCCGGAGGTCCACGTCCGCGCCGAACAGGTGCGCGTCCTGCCCCAGGTCCGGATCGTTGGGCCGGTTGACGATCCACGGTGGCACGCGCTCGTGCAGAGTCGCGAGGACCTTCTCCATGTCCTCCGTCCTTGTCTCCGGCAAGTTCCCGATCCGTTCGGAGCGGGGCACGGCGGCGAGGTCGGCAACCATCTCGGCGATCCTCGGTCCGACGCCCTTCACCTTCTGCAGGGCGTACACGACGGATTGGGCACCGTCGAGGTCCGTGTTCGCGAACCGGACGATGTACCGGAAGTCCTCCTTCGCATCCGGCGGGCGGATGGCCCGCGCGGTCGCCTTCGGCGGTGCCGGCGGTGCGCCGGCGGGCGGTGTCGTGGGTGGGGAGCCTTCGGGCATGGAGAATCCCGGGTGAGCCTTCTCACAAATGGCAGGGCGTATTTGAAGTTAGGGGTTGTTCCCATGGAGCCGACGCGCTTAACCGCACGCGCGCACTGTCGGGCCTCGCAGGGGGCCGCACGACGTCTCGCACGAGGGCAGACCGGTTGCGCGCTTCGGTCTGGTCGGGCCTTTTCGCCGCCTCGCTGTTTGTGTCCGGCCTCTCCCTGGCCGGGACGCCTGACCGCGTCATTCCCTCGGGCTCGGGCGCGAATCCTCTCCTGGTCTACCACGACATCACCTTCGATACGTCGCCCACCGGTCTCCTGATCTCCCTCGACGGCTTGGACTATCTCGCTCCGTTCACCCTCACGTGCGAGGAGGGGTCGCTCCATTTCGTCAACACCCCCACCCCGCAGAGCGGCGGGCCGGGAGTGCGATACGTCTTCGAGGCCTGGTCCGACGGAGGCCCGCAGAGTCACGCGATCTCCTGTGACGCCGATGCCACGATCATCGCTTCCTTCGGGACGGAGTACTATCTGGACATCCGCGCGACCTGGGGGACGACGAACCCCCAGAGCGGTTGGCATCCCGCAGGAACCTCGGTCGTGATCGAATATCTGCCGCCGGTGCCAGGCCCTTCAGAGCGAGTGCTCTTCGCGGGATGGGTCGGAACCGGCGTGGGCTCGTACACCGGAATCGCGAACCCCGCGTTGATCGTGATGGCGGGGCCGATCACGGAGATCGTGACCGAGGTCCGGCAATTCCGCTTCGTCTTCGACACGAGCCCCGCAGGGGTGACGATCGAGGTCGACGGATCGCTCCTCCCTTCCCCCGTCACGATGTGGTGGACCGAGGGCACGTCCCACTCCGTTTGGTGCGTCAGCCCGCTCGATGTCGGGGGGAACGTGAGCCGGGAGTTCAGTCACTGGGATGACGGGGTGACGGACAACCCACGCCTTTTCGACGCCGTCTCTGCTCCCGAGCAGCGCACGTGCTTTTACGAACGCCACATCCTGCTCGCGTCCGGCCGGTCCGTGGACCGAGACATCGACCCGGGGAACGTGGCGAACCGGTCGTCCCGCGACCCGCCCCTTGTCGTCGGGTCGCGGGGCCAGGAATCGGCGGGTCCACGGACCGTCTACGCGCGCGGCGAACGGAGGACGCGGTAGCCGGAGCCGCGTGACACGGTCTCGCACCTTCCCAGAACGCCCCGTATCTTCGCCTCCAGGGACTTCGCCCCCTGCGCCGTCCGGACGACCATCCACAGGAGACCACCCGGACGCAGATGCGCCGGCGCCCCCTCCGCGATCGAGTGGACGACGCGTTTCCCGGCCCGGATCGGGGGATTGGACAGGATCGCGTCGAACCTCTCTCCCGAAACCGGCTCGTAGAGCGACCCGAGGCGGACCTCCGCGTGGGGAACCGCGTTCGCCCGGATGTTTCGCGCTGCCAGATCGATTGCGCGTTCGTTGATGTCCGTCATCACGACCCGGCCGTTCGGCGCCAGCGTCGCCGCCACGATGCCCAACACCCCGTAGCCGCAGCCGACGTCGAGCACGTGCGCGTCGGGGGCCAACGTCAACCGCCGCGCGAGGAGTTCCGTGCCGCGGTCCAGCTTTCCGCGCGCGAACACCCCCGCGTCCGTGAGGAAGACGAACGTCCTTCCGTGGAGGACTGCGCGGACCGTCTCCTCGCGGTGCCGCGCTGCCGGCTTCGCCGTAAAGTAGTGGTCCGGCACAGGAATGCCACCGACCGCGCCCGCTATAATGCTACCGCGCGAGGTCCGCGCCGGCGCGCCCCTTCCCCTCGAGCGCCGGCTTGATCAGGAGGCTCGCGATCCGGAGGTCCTCGCTCGTCGCCCCGAAGTCACCGCGGCGAAACGCCTCCTCCGCCTTCCCAATCATCTCCTCCACATCGTTGACGAAGACGAGGCCGAGGTCGCGAAGGGTCGAGATCTGGGCCTTCGATTCCGCGAGCCATGTCTCCAACCGATCCCGCAACTCCCTCTGCCGCCGGACCGCCTCGTGGACGTCCTCGACGCACGCGGCAGCGAAAATGAAGTTCCCCGCCTCCATCGCCGCCCTCCCCCGGGCAAGGGCGGACTCGGCGTCGGCGGTCGGCAGGCCCTCCTCGCGCATGGACTCGACCGCCTTCGCGGCACCGGTCAGATTGTCGAGCTGCCCCCGGTACGCCTTGCCGACGCGGACCGCCTCCTGCTGGGCCTCCGCAAAGAGGTTTTCCCCCTCCTCGAGGTCCCCCCTCGTGAGGGAGACCCGTCCCGACTCCAGGGACTTCGTGATCGCTGTCACCGGGATGCCGAGCGCCCGAAGACCCGTCACGGCCTTCGTGACGGCCTCGAGCGAGTCCAGGGCGTGACGGTGCCGATCCCCGACCTGGTGCGCGATCTTCTCCGCCACGGAGACGTCCGTCTGCGCCATCTCGAGGTTCCCCTGCGCGACCTCGCGATGGGCCTTCGCCAGGAGCTGCCGGGCCTCCTCGAGCGGCTCGACGGTCCCCTCCGGGAAGTCCCCTGCGACCCCTTCCACGAAGAGCTCTGCGTCGAAGATCGCGTCCGCCATCTGCTCCGACGAGACGCGCTTCATGTGGGCCCGCGCCCAGGCTTCCTCCGCGAGGAGACGCGCCCCGGCATAGTCGCGCACGCGCAGGCCCTCCATCTCCCGGATCGACGACGCCCGCGCGTGGACCGCCGCCAGCGCTTTCTCCTCCTCCTCCGTGGACACCTTGAGCGCCCTCATCCGAGCCACATAGCCTCGGAGGTTCTCGACGGCGTCGAGCGCGGCGCGGTAGTCCGTCTCCAGGGAGGTCGCGATCCGTTCGGCTCGCTCCACGGACTCCTGCGCGCGCCCCGTGTCGCCTTCCTCGAGCAGCGCCTCCGCACGGCGAAGTTCCGCATGCGCAGGACGCACGTTCGCGCGGCTGAGCTCGAGGATTGTGACGAGCCCCCGCGCGCTTTCGAGGGCGGCCTCGACCTCGCCCCGCTCCGGGCTTCGCTGGAAGAGGCTCATGCCCGCCTCCGCCCCGGACGCCCCGCTCGGCACATCGCCCGTCCCGGCAGCCTTCGACCCCCTCATCCACGGGCCTCGAGGGCGGGACCGTGGAGTGTGGAATGGATTGACCACGTGGCTATTTAACGATGCGCGTCGAGGAAAGCGCTTAACCGCCGATTCGGTTGCGGTCGTCGTGCGGGGATACGCACGCCTCCTCCGTCCCGCGAACGCGCTCATCGCCGCTGCGGCGGTCTGCGTCGGTGCGGTCGTGGCGGTGGGCACGTCCGAGGCTGCCTTGCAGTGGCAGGCCGTCGCCTTCGGCGCCGTCGTCGCGTTCCTGTTCACTGGGGCGGGGAACGCGCTGAACGACGTGTACGACCGGGAGACGGACCGCGTGAACCATCCGGACCGGCCGATCCCCTCGGGACAGGTGTCACCGCGAGCCGCGTCCGTCCTCGCCGGGTCCCTCTTCGCGGCGGCAATCCTCGCCGGCATGAGCATCAACATTCCCGCCTCCGGGCTCGTGCTCGCGTCGCTCGCCCTCATGGTCGCGTACGAGGAACGGTTCAAGGCCAGCGGGTGGAGCGGCAACCTGCTCATCGCGTGGCTCGTCGGCTCCCTGTTCGTCTTCGCGGGACTGTGCGTGTATGGAGGACGCGTGGAGCCGCTCGCGATCGCCGCGAGCTTGGCGGTGCTCGCCGGGCTGAGTACGGTCGCTCGCGAGGTCGTGAAGGACATCGAGGACCTCGCGGGGGACGTGGACCGGGCGACGCTCCCACGACGTCGGGGCATCCCGTTCGCGGGCCGCGTCGCGCAGGCCTTCCTCGCGGCGGCCGTCGTGCTGAGCGTGCTCCCGGCGATCCTCGGGATCCTCGGCCCGTGGTACCCGCCCCTCGTCGCCGCCGCGGACGCAATCTTCATCTACGCCGCGTGGCATGCGACGCGGTCGCCCGGGCGCAGCGAGCGAGCGATGAAAGGCGCGATGGTCGTCGCGCTCGCCGCGTTCCTCGCCGGAGGGCTCGCGTGACCGTTCTCGAGTACGTGCGATCAAGGCTTGCGGAGGGGAAGGTCCACATGTCCCTCCTGGACCCTGACAAACTGACGCCGCCGGAGGCGGGAGGGGTCGCGTTCCGCGCCCAGCTTGCCGGGTCCGACGGGATCATGGTCGGCGGTTCCACGGGCGTCACCCCGGAGAAGACGGACGCCACGGTGAAGGCGATCAAGGATCGCGCACGCATCCCCGTGATCCTCTTTCCTGCCGGCGCGCACGCCCTCTCCCGCTACGCGGACGCGGTCTTCTTCATGAGCATGCTGAACTCGCAGGACGTCCGGATGATCGTCGGGGAGCAGGCGAAGGCCGCGCGCGCGATCCAGGCCTGGGGGCTGGAGACGATCCCGATGGGCTACCTCGTCGTCGCGCCCGGGATGCGGGTCGGCGAGGTCGGCCACGCGAAGCCGATCCCGAGGGACGACGTGGAGGAGGCCGTTCGGTACGCGCTCACCGCCCAGTTCCTGGGCATGCAGCTCGTGTACCTCGAGGCCGGATCCGGAGCGCCGGAGCCTGTGCCGGCGAAGATGGTGGCCGCCGTGAAGGAAGAGATCGCGATCCCGCTCGTGGTCGGTGGCGGGATCCGCACGCCGGAGGCCGCGCGGGAGATCGCCGCCGCGGGGGCAGACATCGTGGTGACGGGCACCGTGATCGAGCAGGACCAGGCGCGGCTCCAGGCGATCGTCGACGCGGTCAAGGGTCTGTGAGTGCGATGGCGGCGAAAACCGCGGAGCAGTCGGAGGCGGACACGAGCCTCCTCACGCGCCGCCTGTTCTCGGCGCCGAGGCCAGCGAGGCTCGTGGGGCCGATCGCGGGGCTCTCGGTCCTCGCCGCCACGTTCCTCACGCTCCCCGTCTTCTCGTGGGACGCGGTCGGACGGAACGTCCTCGTCGTCGCACTCCCGATCTACGGTTCCGCGGTCCTGACGTTCGCGCTCTCGAAGGTCGGACCGGGTCGTACGTACTTGCGGCGGACGACGTTGCAGGCGTTCGTCGACGCGTGTCTCGTCCTCGCCTTCGTGTCCATCGTCGCCCTCGCCGGGGTCGTCCACGAGGTCGTGCAGGGGGCCGGCCTTGCCTATTCCCAGCCCCGGCTCCTCCTCCTCGCGTTCGCGGCCACGATCTGGGTCCGCCACATCGTGTGGACCGCGATGTACGACGAGCGCCATCGGAGCGCGTCCGTCCTCTCGCTGGTGACACCGGTCCTAGGCGGCGTGGCGGTGGCCCTCGGCTTCCCGTCCGTCGGAGCGAACGACCTCGTCCTCTGGGGAGTCCTCGTCGCCGTCTTCCTCTCGGCCGCCATGGCCTTCACCTGGGCGGTGAACCGCCCGATCGCGCAGGCGTTCGGCGTGAACGGCCTCCGCCTCGTCCGACACCTCATCGACCAGATGACGGGACTCACGGAGGAGTCGCGCCGCGAGATGGAGGGATTCTTCGATTCGATCGCGCGGCCCGCGGAGGTCCGCACGGCGGCGCTCGCGTTCCGAGCCCCCCACGGGAACGTCGCCCTCCTCGTGGCGACGCACGCTCATCCCGGGCCGTTCGCCCGCGTCGGCGGCTCGGACATGCCGGCGAAGCTCCGGACGGCGCTGAGCGACGTGTGCAAGGTGGTGCTCGTTCCCCACGGGCCGAGCACACACGACTTCAACCCGTCCACGACCACGGAGTGCGTGAAGATCGCCTCGGCCGTCCGAACGATGCTCCAGGACGCCGCGCCGATGCCCGGCGGGAGCGTCTTCGAACGCGCGATGGTCGGGAAGGCGACGGCCACCGCCCAGTTCTTCGGGGACGTCGCGTTCGTCACGGCAAGCCTCGCGCCGAACCCGACGGACGACATCGACGACGCAACGGGGCACGCCACGATCCGCGCCGCCCGGGACGCAGGCGCCCGAGACTGTCTGTTCGTGGACGCGCACAACTGCGCCGCGCTCGCGGAGGGGATGATCCGGTTCGGGAGCGAGGAATCCCTCCAGATCATCCAGGCGGCGCACAAGGCGGTGTCCGTCGCTCGCGAACGCCCCGCCACAAGCATCCGGATCGGGGTCGCGGAGCGGACCGTCGGCAGCGTCAAGGACGGATTCGGGGCCCAGGGGATCCAGGCACTGGTCGTGGACGCGGACGGGCAGCGTGTGGCGTACCTCCTGTTCGACGGGAACAACATGGTGCCGGGACTGCGGGACGAGATCTTGGCGACGGTGAAGGAGGTCGTCGACGACGGCGAGGTCCTCACCACGGACAACCACAGCGTGAACGCGACGATGGGCGGCTACAATCCGATCGGCATGCGGTTCGACCGCCGGCGGCTCGTGTCCGCGAGCCGCGAGGTCGTGGAGGAAGCGCTCTCAGGCCTCCGTCCCGTGGAGTCGGTCGCGCGGAGCGACGCCGTGCACGGGCTCCGCGTGTTTGGACACGAGAATACGACCCGGCTGACGACGAGCGTGAACGCGACGATCAGCATCCTGCGTCCGACGGCGGCCCTGACGCTGGGCCTCGCGCTCGCCGTCTCCCTCGTCCTCTTGGCGGTGGTCCCCTAGCGCCGTCCCCCGCGCACGGCGCTTCCCGCTGCCTCGCCGACATCACACCAGCTGCAAGAACTCGACGTGGATCCGGAGGTCCCCACTCAGCTCGGGGTGGAAGCACGCGGCCCACAGGTGCGCCTGGCGGGCGAACACGATCACCTCACCGAGTCTGGCGGCGATCCGGCAATCGTCCCATGTCCGCGTGATCGCCGGCGCGCGGATGAACACACCGTGGAAGGGCCGGTCGAGCCCGTCCACCGCCAAGTCCGTCTCGAACGATTCGCGCTGGCGGCCGAACGCGTTCCGGTCCACCGCCATGTCCATGAGGGCGAGCAGCCTCGTGCGTGTGTTCCGGACTTGGTCGTCCCCCTCCTTCGCCAGGAGGATGCACCCGGCGCACGTGCCAAGCACGGGCATTCCTTCCTCGGCGCGGCGCACGATGTCGTCGTGCAACCCGCTTCGACCGAGGAGCTTGGAGATCGTGGTGCTCTCCCCTCCGGGAATCGTGAGGGCGTGGCACGCCTCGAGGTCCCTGCGCCGGCGCACGGTGATCACATCGCCGCCAAGGCCGCCCCGCTCCAGCGCCGCGCGGACCGCCGCCACGTGCTCGGAGACGTCGCCCTGAACGCCGATCACCCCGACCCGCATCGTCGGTTCGTACGCGGAACGTTGCCTTATGCCTGTCGCGTCACACCGCCGGCCGCCGGATGTGGTTCCGGAGGACTTCGGCGAGCCATTCGGGGTCCGGGTCGAGCCGCTTGGCGGCCGTCCCCTTGAGGACGACCGCGTCCCCGAGTCGCGGCTGCAGGTCCGGGCGCAGTGCGAAATCGAACTTCGCTTCCGGGAGAACGACCTCTCCCTGGGGGGAGAGGCCTGCCGCCTGCGGGAGCCGTGCGTCCAGGGGAACGACCTCGAACGACCGCTGAAAGAACCACGGGCGGTCCGGATCGTCGCCCGAGACGCCCACGGAGATCCGATCGCGCGATTCGAGTTCCGTGTTGCGCCGCAGGGCCTCCCCGTTCACGCCGACCTCGTCCGCAGCCAGCTCGGGGGACCGGCCGCCGAAAGGGGAGACGTACCAGAATCGGATGGTCTCGATCGGGTACGGGGGTGTGCTGTCCGGTTCGGTGACTTTCGAGGGGGGCCGCATCTGGGGGCTGACACATTCCGCGTCGCAATACTTCAAGGTTTTTCGCCCGTTCTTTCGATTGATATTCTGGGCCATCCCCATTGCGTTCGCGTCCCCTCTTGGCGCTCTCGAATTCCCGTAGGCCAACGTTCTTGTAGGGTCCCCCACTACGCTGCGACGTGGCGGTCGGATTCGTCCTCATCGGGGTGGAGCCCACGATGGACCGCGAGGTCTACAGCAGACTCCTCAAGATCGAAGAGGTCGTGGAGATCTATCCGCTGTTCGGCGAGTACGACCTGATCGCGAAGGTCGAGGCGAAGGACTACAACACGATCGGAGAGGTCGTCGTCTCGAAGATCCGTTCCGTTGGGGGCGTGAAGACGACGAAGACCCTGACGAAGATGTCCTTCTGACCGTGCGTTCCCGTGGCGGGGAAGGTATTTAAATCGAGACCGACTCATCCAAATCGAACCCGGAGAATCCGATGCAGGAGATTGCGTTCCGCGTCGGCGGGGCGGCTGGCGACGGCGTCGCTTCCACCGCGGAGACGTTCGCACGCATGTGCGTGCGGGGCGGCTTGTACGTGCACACGTACTCCAGCTATCAGTCCGTGATCCGCGGGGGCCACGTGTGGACGCAGGTCCGCGCCTCCGAGGGACCGGTCCTCTCGCAGGGCGAGGACCCGAACCTCCTAATCTGCCTGAACCAGGAGACCGCGACGATCCACGTCACCCAGGTCGCGGAGTCCGGGGCGGTCCTTTTCGACCCCTCGGCGGTGAAGCTCGACGGCCTGCCGCTCCGCACGGACGTCCGCAAGGTCCCGCTCCCGATGGTCGCGACCGCGCGCGACCTCGGGGAGGCGATGATGAAGAACGTCGTCGCGCTCGGTGCTGCCCTCGCCCTCCTGGAAATCCCGTTCGGCCCGCTCGAGCACGGAATCCGGGAGACGTTCGGCCACAAGAAGCCGGAGATCGTCGAGATGAACCTCAAGGCCGCCCACACGGGATACGACGCTCTTCGGGCGGACGGCGGCCCGCTCGGCCTCGGGGTCCGGTTCGGCAAGGAGCCCGGCCGGATGATGATGACCGGCAACGAGGCGATGTGCCTCGGCGCGCTCGCGGCGGGATGCCGGTTCTACGCCGCGTACCCGATGACGCCCGCGTCCGGGATCCTCCACTTCCTGGCGGCGCAGGGGCCGAAACATGGCGTCGTCGTGAAGCAGGCGGAGGATGAGCTCGCCGTGGTGAACATGACGATCGGTGCCGCCCACGCGGGCGCGCGCGCGATGTGCGGGACCTCGGGCGGCGGGTTCTCGCTCATGGTCGAGGCGCTCGGCCAGGCGGGGATGACGGAGACGCCGATCGTGTGCGTCCTCGTCCAGCGCTCGGGCCCGAGCACCGGGCTCCCGACGAAGACGGAACAGGGCGACCTGAACCTCGCGCTCGGCGCCGGTCAGGGGGACTGGCCCCGCGCGATCCTCGCGCCCCGGAACGCCCCGGAGTGCTTCGACGCAATCGTGCGCGCGTTCAATCTCGCGGAGGTGTACCAGACCCCCGTGATCGTGATGTCGGACCTGTACCTCGGCGAGGGGTTCCGTACGGTGGAACGGGACGCGCTCGACTTCAACGTCCCGATCCTCCGCGGCTTCCTCGCGGAGGGGGACGGCGACGGGAAGGGCTACCTGCGGTACCGGTTCACGGAGAACGGCATCTCCCCGCGCGCGTTCCCGGGGATGAAGGGGTACGAGTACGTCGCCGCGACGGACGAGCACATGCAGAAGGGCATCCTCATCAGCGACGTGCTTGCGGGGGTCCCGGAGTGGATCGAGGAGCGTCGGAGGATGATGGAGAAGCGGATGCGCAAGCTCGAGGGGCTCCGGCACGACCTGAAGCCGCCGGAGCTCTGGGGGGCAGCACACGCGGACCTCACGATCGTGTCCTGGGGCTCCACGACGATGACGGTCCGAGAGGCGATCATCCGGATGTCCGCACGAGGGCACAAGGTCAACGCCCTCGAGTTCTTCGACCTCTACCCGTTCAAGGTGGAGGAGACGGAGGAGATCCTCGAGAAGGTGGAGCGGACGCTGTGCGTCGAGGGGAACTACACGGGCCAGTTCGCCCGCTTGCTTCGCGCCGAGACGGGATACAAGTTCGACGAGATGCTGACGAAATACGACGGGGAGCCGTTCGAGGCCCGCGAGATCGTGGCCCGTGCGCTCCAGGTGATGGGACGTGGCGGTTGAGATCCAGCAGTACAAGTCCGCGACGAAGCCGGACTGGTGTCCGGGGTGTGGCGACTTCGCCGTGCTGAGCGCGCTGACGAAGGCGTTGCAGCTCCTCCAGCTCCCGCCGTGGCAGATCCTGATCGTCAGCGGGATCGGGTGCTCCTCGAATCTGCCCGGGTTCCTGTCCACGTTCGGGTTCCACGGGATCCACGGCCGCGCGCTGCCCGTCGCGTCCGGCGCGAAGCTCGCGAACCCGGATCTCACGGTGATCGCCACCGGCGGCGACGGGGACGGATACGGGATCGGGGCCGGACACTTCCTCCACTCGATGCGACGGAACCTCGACATCACGTACCTCGTCATGAACAACGAGATCTACGGCCTCACGACGGGCCAGGCGAGCCCAACGAGCGAGAAGGACCACAAGACGAAGAGCACGCCGGAGGGCGTCATCGAGAACCCGATTAACCCGCTGGCGCTCGCGATCTCGGCGGGCGCGACGTTCGTCGCCCGCGGGTTCTCCGGCGACGTGAAGACGCTCACGGACATCACGGTCCGCGGCATCCGCCACAAGGGGTTCTCCCTCATCGACGTGATGAGCCCGTGCGTCACGTACAACAAGATCAACACATACGACTGGTTCAAGCAGCGCGTGTACGTCGTGGACAGGGAGGGGCACGATCCGAAGGACCTCCACGCCGCGTTCGCGAAGGCGATGGAGTGGCCGAACTTGGACGGGAAACGGGACCGCGTGCCCACGGGCGTGATCTTCGAAACGGACGCGTACCCGACCTACGAGGAGCTGGATCCGTCGCTCCGGAGGTTCGGGGCGCCCGTGAAGCGGCAGCTCGGGGTCCTCCAGAACCCCGACGAGCTTCTGAAGGAATTCTATTAGGACTCAGCGCCGATCCCTCGGGTCGTCCAGGACCTCCCAGGTGGCGGGGCCATCCATCGGGCCGGGCGTTCCCAGGTTTCCGATCGCTACGATTGCCCCCCAGATGATGCACACCACCCCGGCGACGAATAGGGCCATGATCGTGCTCGGGGCAAGGCCGGCTCGAAAGAGGACCGCTCCCAGGATCAAGACGAAGCCTCCGCCAACGATGCTCAAACCACCGACCCTCTGGAATGGGGACACGGTTCCTTCTTCAGCCATGCCCTCGCGGCTTCCTCGCGACAACGGGGAACTCAACGTTCTCTTGGGCCGAAGTCCCGTCCCGCAGCCGCGTGATCCGTTCGAGCTGGGCGCGGACCTCCGGGAGGACCGCCTCCAAGTCGATTCCCAATTGCCCTGGCAGGTACGGCGACAGGTATCCGATCCCGCTCGTCAGGAGGGCAACGGACCCGCGGTAGTTCCCGTTCTGGTAGTGGTGGAACCCGCCCGCGAGGTGGATGAGCCCCTTGAAGAAGTTCCGCATCGGCCCCTTCTCGGCTTGCCAGATCTCCTCCCACACGTCATGCGCCTCGAAGAAGTACTTACGATTGAAGAGATCGATCCCTTGGTCGAGGAGCAAGTCGACGTCCATCGGGGCGTGCATGTAGCCCAAAGTATAAACGGGCTCGGACGGATCATGGCCGGATGATGGGGCTGTTTCGCGTCCGCGTCCGGGTCTTCGACCTAAGGAGTGAAAGCCGTTCGCGCGAGGTCGAGATGCTTGTGGACACGGGCTCGAACATGGCGGTGATCCCGAGGGATGTTGTGGAGGAACTCGGGCTTGCCCCCGTGGAGCTCCGGACGTTCACCCTCGCAAACGGGGAAACAATCGTGCGCCCAATCGGCCGGGCCGGACTCGCGACCGCAGGCCGGACGACGGCCTGCGATGTCGTCCTCGGCGAACCCGGCGATGGTGCAATCCTCGGCGCAATCCCGCTCGAAGGCATGGGCCTCGAGGTGGATCCTCGGAGGCGGGAGCTGCGTCCCACGCCGCAGTACCTCATGAAGGCGATGGGGATCGACACTACAGCATGACGAGTTGACCGATCCGGCGGGGCTCGTACACACCCCTGTCCGTGATGCAGGACGTCACGAGATCCGGCGGGGTGAGGTCGAGGTAGACGTTCACGGGGCGCATTGTTGCGCGACGTTTCGCACGGCCGCCATGCTCGGTTAAACGAACTGCAGCTCTTCCTCCAAGTTTCGCGAATTCCTCAGCGCTCCGTTTGGCGGTGCAGAATACCTCGAACGCCTCGAGCGCGCGCGTCGCGAGCTCGGTCGCCCCCGACGTCCGGTCCGCCGCGACCGCCGCCACGCGCCCCTCAATGTCCGGGGGTAGCATCCTCCAACCTCCGGTGGTACGCGAGGAGTCCCGCCACGCTCGTTTGGATCCTCTCCTTGAGGAACGTCTCCGGATAGAAGGTCGCCCTCTTGCAGTGCACATCGAACAGCTCGTGGATCATCTCGCGCTCCGTCGCCGACTTCCGACGGGTGCGGACGAACTGAGCCCACAGGGAGTACTGCACGAGTTGCTGCTCAAGCGCCACATGCGGCTCCGTGTGCGGCCCGTAGTGGGAGAACAGGAGCGCGCGAGGCTTGTCCTTGAGAAGGCGGTGGAACACTTCCAAGTTCTGCTGCAGGTCGAACGACGGCGGCGGTGCGATCGGGAGCAGGAGTCGGTCTCTCGGGAACCAAAGCCCGGCGGCGTCGCCGGTGTACACGCAACCGTTCTTCGAGTCCGAGATCGTGAGCTCGTGGGGCGCGTGGCCCGGGGAGTCGTGGAACGTGAGGACGCGGGAGCCGAGATCGAGCGTGGTGCCCTCGTTCACCGCCACGAGGCGGTCTCCCGGGATCGGACGCATCGTGCCGAACGCCGCCGCCTGGTCCCGAAGGGCCTCTGCTGCGCTCGCGAGGAGCCGCGACGGGTCCGCGAGGTGCTTGCGGCCCCGCTCGTGAACGTACACGGTCGCGTTCGGCATGGACTCCAGGAGGAACCCCGCGCCGCCGGCGTGGTCGAGATGGATGTGCGACACGACGAGTGCGTCGACCTCTGCGGGTGCGCGGTCGAATTCCTTCAACGCCGCCAAGATGGCAGAGACGTCGTGGGACGTGCCGGTCTCGACGAGCGCGACCTTCTCGTCGTCGACAAGATAGATCGCACCGAACTCCGGCTGGCCGAACATCTTCACGTCGACGTAATACGTGTTCTGGTCCCAAGGGAGGCGTTCGAAGGGCACGAGGACGTCATGAAGAGGTCGTGTATAGCCTTTCCCGGAGTGATCGATGCGGCCGCCCCCGGCCTGCTCCGGTTTCAGCAGAACAGGGGTCCTGACTTCATCCCGATTGAGCGCCCAGGTCCAACCCTGACATCCGCATTCCTCCCGCTTGGCGGGTGCCCAATCCATGCTGGAGGGGCGGCGGGAACTGGGCTCGTACGTAGGGCGGTCGATCCGATTGTGTCCGTTGGCGGCACCGGATGGCCCATGATTCCGATCACGGGGACGCTGTTCTTCCTGACGACGAACCGACCGGGACCCCGTTCGATCTCCCCAACGAATTCACACCCATGGTGCAGCGGATAGCGATCCTCGATGGGCATCTGGCCCAGCGGCGGGATGTCGTACGCCACGTCCCCAATCCCGTCGCTCCCGGGCTGGTCCTGGCGGGGTCCTGAGTAGCGATCCCCGCCCGTGTAGTCGGACCAGCAGTTGCCTCCGCTCGGATATCCGTCGTCCCACCCGCCGGGCAGACCGCCAGCGGCATGCACGACGTTCGATACAAAGTGATTGTGAAACGTGAGGAGACCCGCGCCATTCCACAACCCGACGCCGTTCCCCACGAAACGGTTCCCCGAGACGTGGCCTTCCCGACTAGACCAGAAGTACAGGTACACTCCGTTGCCATTGGCAGCAACCAGGTTGTCGCTCACCGTCACATTGTTGACAGCCTCAAAGTAGATGCCATAGTCCCGGTGGCGCCGAATGACATTGCCGTGGACCAGGACATCCGTCGGATACCACGCGGAAATCCCCATGATCTTGTCGGAAATCGTGTTTCCTTCGATCCGGATTCCGCCTGTGTAGGCCTGATCGCCGAACGTGATGCCGCCCCCGGTCCCGTCTCCCGTGATGGAGTTGTTGAGGACGGCGAGGTTGCGCCCTCGAATGTGGATTGTCCCCCCGAGGACGTTGTTGGAGACGAGGACGTCTTCCCCGCCGACCACGATGCTCCCGCCGCCGAGCGCATTCCCGTGGACCCGGCCGAGCTCTGCGGATACGCCGATGCCCCCGTCCCCGTCGAAGAACGCGTTCCCCTCCACGCGAATGTCCCATCCGGACACCGCATACGGGTACGAGGTGCCGACCCCGAGCCGATTCGCAGCGAACCGATTCCCTTCGATCGCGACGTCCCGAGTCAAGCGCAATTCGACGCCGTGGAGCAGACCCACAAACGCGGAATCCTCGACCCGAACGTGGGTCGTGTTCCACAGGTAGACACCGTAGCTCTCTCCCCCCGTTCCCGTAGTCGAGACCGTCACGCCGCGGATCATGACATAGGCGTCGGTGTTCGCGATGTAGATCGCCGTGCCCCAGGGCGAGATTGCGAAGCCCCATCCGGCGATCAAGTACGGGTCGCCCGCGGTTCCGGTCCCACCCACGACCCCGTTCGCCGTCGTGAAATTCGCGTTCCCGTCGATCCAGATCGGTGCGTGGTCGACGCCCGCGGCAGGCCGCGAACCCAGGAGAAGCACGGGCATCAAAACGCCTGCCGCGAGCGCCCACCCGCGGGGACGCGAGTCCCGTCGGGGTCCGGGAGCATCATGGGATTTCCGCATTCCCTCGGGATCCGCATCACCCACGGCGCCGGATGAGCCTTGTGTCACGATTACCCTGGCATCTATCGATGTGCGGCGTCGGTATCGCACCAGATGTTGTGATATCTCTTTGATAAGTCTACTCAGACCGCACCGGAACGGTCACCTCGCCGCGGATCTTAGCGAACCCAGGGCGGTTAGTGGCGTCTTCGCCCGAGAGCACGATTCCCCTTTATACCGGGGCGCTTTCTATGGGAGCCGAGCGGGGGTAGCCAAGCACGGCCAACGGCGCAAGGCTTAGGACCTTGTCCCGCAGGGGTTCCGAGGTTCGAATCCTCGCCCCCGCACCCCCTCCGCGGATTCCTCGGGGAGCGCACCAAGAACTTTATCTCCTAGACCTCGAATCGGCACGATGGTGGCGTCCTGAAGTTCGGTCCGATGGCGAAGATCGTCGTGGTCATCATCGTGGTCACGGTCCTCCTCATCCTCGCCTGGATCGTGCTCACGTACAACAGCCTCGTCACGAAACAGATCGCGGCCCAGGCGCAGTGGCAGCAGGTCGAGAACCAGCTTCAGCGGAAAAGAGACCTGATCCCGACGCTCCTGAATCTCACGTTCTTCTACATGCAGTTCGAGCAGAACCTCATCACAAACCTCACGCAGCTCCAGACGCAATGGCAGAACGCGACCGGGATCCTGGACCAAGTCAACCTCTCGAACGCCCTGTCGGCCACGATCGCTCTCTGGCTCGCCACCGCCGTGAATTACCCGGACCTTACGAGCAGCGCTGCGTACCTCACGCTCACCGACAATATCACCGGGACTGAGAGCCGGATCGCCGTGGAGCGCGGCCGGTACAACGACCGCGTGCGCGAGTACAACACCGCGATCAGCACCTTCCCCGGCAACATGTTCGGCTTCCAGCCCGAACCATTCTTCGACCTCCCGGGTGGCCCGTGAGCCTCGCCCGGGCCCAGCGCTTCGCCGCGGGACCCGCCGCCGCGTTCCTCGTCGCGTTCGTCGTCGTGGGGCAGCCCGCTGAGGCCCAAGAGGTCCCTGCGATCTACCTCTACGTGAACGACCGCGCGTCCCCTTCCGCCCTCTACTCCTTCGAGTGGGAGGACCTCGACTCCCTCTGCTACCAGATCGACAAGCTCACGGGCGCCGAGGTCGCAATCCTCGTGGTGAACTCGACCGCGCCGTTCGCAATCGAAGAGTACGCGTTGCGGACGTTCGAGGAAAACGGCATTGGAAAGGAGGGCAAGGACAACGGCGTCCTGATCCTGCTGACAACGGATGACAATGCGTGGAGGATCGAGGTCGGCTACGGCCTGGAGTACGTCCTTACAGATTCCCGGGTTGGGAGATTTGCGCGGGAGTGGCTAGAACCCGCGCTGGAGATCCCGGACTACGGAGGCGGGCTGTACGACCTGACGCTGGCCATCGGGCAGTACATCGTCGACAACTACGAGGAGGGCACGCCCACGGACCCCTCGCCTTGGGTCCTCGACTGGAAGGGGATCGCGATCGGCGTGGTCGTGCTGCTCGTGCTCGGCGGGCTCACGCGGGGCCGGATCTTCTTCTGGGTCGGCAACGTGTTCAAGCGCGGGGGGTTCGGGGGCGGACGCTCCGGCGGTGGCGGCGCATCGGGTCGACGGTGAAACCGACGTCTAGACCGGATACGCAACGCGAAGGACCGTCGGGGGCATTTCAATCCGCGGACTTCTCACCAGAAACAGGGCCGTGTCCTCACGGTAACCAGTGTCCCTCGACCCGAGTTCCGTGGGGACGATCACCGCGCGAGGGACCGGATCGGCCGGCGGTCGGATGGATTTTGGTGGGTCAGCCGGGGAAAGGACGGACGTGAAGTCCGTGCATCCCACCGGCCCGTCAGGGAAAACCTCGTCGCCCTCGCGTCGGGTCGATGTTCCATCCCAGGCCTGCACGCACGCGTCCCAGAACGGTTCTGAGAAGAAGATGTAGACGCGGGTGTCCATCGCCCAAATCCCGAAGGTCCCGCCCCCGTCCTGGGACGGATAGTCCCACAACCCGTCACGATTGAAGTCGAAGCGGAAGAACATGAGGTTGGGCGAGCTGGGCGTGGCGACAAACTGACAGACGATGTTCACGTCGCCGGGCACGCAATTGGTCCACAACTCGACGGTGTACCCGGCGGTCGCGGACGCGGCCGGGAAAGGTGCAAGGAGCATCCCCAGCCCCGCAAAGATAAGACCGATTGTCCGCATGGACCCTCCTCCGGCGGAGCATATCGGCACACGCCTTAAAAGCCTCTCGTAGATCCGGACTCCTCGCCGGACCGGGCGGACCGCAGGGCGTTACCCGGCCATCATCATGAACGGGGTGTGCCCCTCCCGCTTCAGGGCTCGGTGCGCAATCAGGAAGCCGAGCCCCGTGATCGCGATGCCGATGAAGATCGCGAGATGGACCGGGGAGAGGAGGCTTTCGTCCCCCGGGTCTAGGCCCACGATCTCGTGCTGGTAGAAATCGCTCGCCAGGCCCACGAAGGCGAGACCCAGACCTCCCAGCATCACGAGGAAGGCGAGGCCAAGCCGTTTCCACATCCTACCACCGACAGCGGTTACGCGTGCCGTCATTCGAATCCTCATATGACGGGGTTATGCGGGGACTTGAGGGGGTGGTATGTACCGTAACGGCGGCGTATTCCCGGGTACTCACTTTAGGAGGTCGACGAGAGCGACGCGCTCCAGCACGAGGTCGGCGTGGCGGTCCGCTGGGACGGTCGTCAGCTCCGCCTCCGAGAGTCCGAACGAACGGAACTTGGCGGGCGTCCCCATAAGGACCGTGTCGTCCCGCGTCAATCCGAGGGCGTCCAGGGCGGGGGCGGGATCTCCGCCGAACAGCGCGACGGCAAATTCGGTTGTGTCCTCGCGGACGCCCATCTTCGCGATCGCCTCGTTGATCTGCCGCTCGCCCGACGCGTACAGGACAAACTCCACCGCCAAGGACCTGGCAACGTTCGTGCCCTCGCGCATCGCGCGGTCCGCGTGCTCGAATGCCACGAGGAGGTGGTCGCGGCCGCACACGAGGCGGGCGTCGAGGAGCTGGACTTCGCCGAAGGCTCGGGCCGCCGCCAGGCGCGTTTCCGTGGCGTCTGGCGCGCCGGTCGCTCCGACGATCTCCACGGCACCGCCAAACGAACGGACGGGAAAAGGGCATCGGAATACACCGGACAGCCGGTGCGACCTTCCTCGCAACCTCCGCGAACCCGGCCAGGTGGCCTTAGCGGATTCGCCCGGCCCGGGCGGGGCGGGCACTAACAGCAGAATTCGACGTCACTCCCTCGATTCCGACAGCGCGGTCTGCCCCCGCCACACCCGCCGGAAGGAGTTCCGAAGCACTCCAGTGGTCAGCTGATACATGCACAGGAACATTTAACTGATACATGTCCCATCACATGTCCATGGTCGCAGGTCGGAAAGTCGTGCAAACCGAGCTCGATCCGGCAACGTACGAGTTCGTAAGCAGGACGGCGAAGGCGAAAGGCGTGACCCTCAAGGAGGCCGCGCGGGAGGCCCTCCGGCGGTGGGCGTCCTCGGAGGGCGACCTCTCGTGGGACCCCCTATTCGACCTCTCGAAGACCTTCCGCGCGCGGAAGCGGACCGACTCCTCCCGAGTGGACGAGGTGCTGTACGGGAGGCGGAGACGGTGAAGCTGTTCCTCGACTCGGGCGCGCTCATCGCCCGGACCCTGGAGAACGATGCAAACCACGTGGCGGCGGTCGACATGTTCCGGCGCATCTCGGAGCGCGAAGTGCCGTACGAACACCTGTTCACGTCGAACTTCGTCGTGGACGAAACCCTCACGTTCCTGCTCTATCGGGCGGGATCCCGGCCAGCCCTCGAGGTCCTCGGGTGGGTGCGGGGCTCCCCGAACGTCCGGGTTGTCCATGTCTCGGAGGACGTGGAGGTCGAAGCCGACCGCGAGTTTCGTCGGTTCGCTCGCTCTCGGGTGTCGTACACGGACTGTACCACAAAGGTCCTAGTCGAAAGGGGGGCCATCGACGCCGTGTTCTCGTTCGACCGCGACATCGGTGTCCTTGGCCTGCCTCGAGTCCCCTAGGCCGAGCGCTGCCCCGAAGGCCTCGCGCTTCGCCCCCTCGATCTGAACCGGGCTCTGGCGGCGACTGCAATGGGCAAGGTCGCGAGGCACCCTTCTTCCCGGCGACCTCGCCCGCCTCATCGTCTTCGTTCAATCGTCCTCGTCGTCGTTGTCGTCACGGTCTCGCCCGTCGGGATCGTCGTCATCGTCGTCGTGGTTCCTGTTCCGGTCGTCGCGCTCGTCGTGGTCCCAATCATCCTCGTCCTCTTCTCCGAGGAACTCCACGTTCAGAGTCGTCTCGCAATTCCAGGCGCGGTCCAACCCCGGTCCCCCGTCCGCGAAGTCGTCCCCAGGACCGCATCGTAGCGCATCGTTCCCTGTCCCGGAAACCATTTCGAGCAATCCCATGCCGCCGTCGCCGAACAGATTGTCGTTCCCACTTCCGCCGATCACGAGGTCGTCCGCGACGACCCCAAGGTCGACGCCCCCGGTCGAGTCGAAGCCGTCGCCCGTGACCTCCGCGTCATTCCCGTCGCCACCGATCACCACGTCGTGCCCTCCAACCAAGATGTTGTTCCCAGCCTGTCCGCCAATCGCATCCCCGATAAGCCGCACGTCGTCGTCGGGACCGCCTTCGAGGACGTCATCGCCGCCACCAACCCAGTCGTTCCCCATACCGCCCGGCATCTCGTCTCCGTACAGAAGGTCCCGCCCCGGGCCGCCCCTGATGACATCGTCGCCACCGAGGAGCCGGTCATCGCCGGTGTTCCCCTGAATGTTGTCCCCGCTGAGGAGCGGACTCTCGGACGTCTGAGGCGGAGCGAACGACTCGTCTCCGAGGCCCCCGTCGACCCGGTCGTCGCCGCCGTAGGCGACATCGTTGCCCGGCCCCCCGCGGATCACATCTCCGAAGACCTGATCGTTGCCCTCCTCGCCGTAAATCCGGTCGTCGCCGCCGGCGAGGGTATCGTCACCCGCCCGGCCCCAGATGGAATCCCCCCAGAGTTTGTCGTTCCCCGGGCCCCCGCGGATCATATCGTCACCGGCACAGAAGCGGCCGCCTTCGTCATCGTTGTCGCCCTCGTCATCCTCGTCATCGTCGCGTTCCGCGCCGTCTCTGTCGTCGCTATCATCGTCGTCATCATCGCCTCGGTCCCTTCCGTCTCGATCGTCGTCATCGTCGTCGCAACTGAGGATCGAGTCGTCCCCGAGTGTGCCGACGAGGAAGTCCCCCGCAATCCGGTCGTCTCCGTTGCCGCCGAGCAGGATGTCGTCTCCCGCGCCGCCACAGATTACGTCGTTCCCGTCGCCCCCGAAGATCCGGTCGTCCCCGCCCAAGCCGGCGATCACGTCATTCCCCGGCGTCCCCCAGAGAGTGTCGTCTCCTTCCGTGCCGACAATCGTCGCGGGCACGACGACGGGAGATCGG
>Ga0209324_10000808_pt1 | contig 21558 bp, 20 predicted proteins | sample Rifsed19ft3_FD_184015 | JGI IMG/M metagenome (GOLD analysis project Ga0209324, IMG submission 184015) | Soil microbial communities from Rifle, Colorado, USA - sediment 19ft 3 (version 2) | ecosystem: Environmental > Terrestrial > Deep subsurface > Rock core/Sediment | place: Rifle, Colorado...
CTGCCATTCGAGCGTGAGCATCCGGTGGCGCTGCAGGTCGCGGAAGGCGCCGTAGTCGGTGAGCACGTCGAAGCGGTACGACGTGCGCTCGAAGGCGCGACCCGGCTTGTGGCGGCGGTTGGAGCGCTCGCCGACGCAGGCGGCCAGCACGGCCGCCGTCCTGGAAAACATTTTCAAAGCGGACTTGGTGGAGCGCGGACCTGAGATTATCGGGCAGGACAATGCCGCCATTATCTACACCTCCGGCTCGACTGGCCTGCCGAAAGGCATCGTCTTGTCACATCGCAATTTGTGGGATGGCGCCCGCATCGTCACCAGTTACCTCGGATTGCAAGCGGATGACCGTCTAGCACAGGTTCTGTCGCTGAATTTCGATTATGGCCTCAACCAGCTTTTTGGCGCCATTCGGGTCGGGGCGTCGCTTCACTTCACGACCTTCCACTTCCCGAAGGACTTACTGACCTTTCTGCGCGTGCGCCGAATCACGACGCTGGCGCTGATGCCCGTATTTCTCAACCGCCTGTTCGATCCGCGTTTCTTCAAGCCGGAGTTCGCTGAGGGCATAGACAGCCTGCAGCGCATCACCACGAGCGGGGGACGCGTGCCTCTTCCGATTGTGAAGGCGATCCGCCAAGCCTTTCCAACGGTCGATCTTTACCTGATGTACGGCCTTACGGAGGCATTCCGCTCGACATACCTGCCGCCGAACCAAGTCGACATCCGGCCGACATCAATCGGGCGCGCCATCCCCGATGCGCAGATTCTTGTGCTCGACGAACAGGGCAATGAATGTCCGCCGAACGCGCCCGGCGAACTGGTCCATCGCGGCGGCGTCATATCCAAGGGCTATTGGAATGCATTGGATAAGACGGCTGAACGTTTCAAGACACGCATGGACGAATCTGGAAATCCGGAGATCGTCGTCTATTCGGGCGACATCGTTAAACGAGACGCCGAAGGATATCTGTATTTTATCGGCCGACGCGACAACATGATCAAGACCGCGGGTCATCGTGTCAGTCCGGAAGAGATCGAGCGGGTTGCGGAGCAGATGGAGGGTATCGAGCATGCGGTCGCTTTCGGCAAGGAGCACGATGTGCTTGGCGAGGAAGTCGTTCTCGTCTGTATCACTCAGGACGGCGCTGCGGCACCGGAACCCATCGAGATCAAAGCCTTCCTGCGGGAAAGGCTGGCCGCCTACATGGTTCCGCATCACATCCTGTTTCATGCCGGGTTCGAGGTGACGCCCGGAAATCAAGGGAAGGTTGATCGCAGCTCGGTTAAGCAACTCGCACTCGGAACGCTTACCTCGACATGAACCGGATGAAGTCCGAAGACCTTGATGCGTTGCTGGCTGAACTCGACATCGGCCGCGGGGATTGCGTCTGTGTGCACGCTTTCGTTCCTTCTCTCGGTGTCGTGGACGGAGGGATCGCCGCCATTGCTGATGCCTTCCAGCGTCGGATAGGCGAGCAGGGAACGCTGATCGTGCCGACGTTCACGGCCTCGTACCGGCGTGGCGAGATCTACGACGTAAAAATGAGCAAAAGCTTCAACGGCACGCTGTCGGAATATGTGCGTCAGCAGCCGGGCGTGGTACGAAGCCTGTGTCCGCTTTTCTCTATGGCGGCGCTCGGCCCCGATGCGCGCCGCCTGATGAGGCGGCCCACGGCGCATTGCTTCGGAGCAGGCTCCGTTTACCAGAACCTTTTTGATGCGGATGTGAAGTTTGTTGGGCTTGGGATTGGTTGGAACGAAGGATATTCGTTCTTTATGCATCTGGAGCGGATCGCCGGCATTCCAGCCCGGCGAGAGGAAAAGTTTTATGGCCGTACGCGCCTGGCTGACGAAAGCATAATCGATGATTCGGCGGTGCACTTCGTCCGCGTTGAGAGTCCTCCTTGGAAGCGGGATCGCGGACGCATTGCCGGTCCGCTCATCGAGCGAGGCGCCATGCGCGAGGCGCGGCGCGACGGCTGTGCGCATCGGACGTTCTATGCAGGGCGATTGGCGACGGTGACGCTTGAGCTGTTGACAGTCGATCCCTGGTGCATGACGGACCGCGCGAGGCGCCTTGCGTGAGCGGCTACGGCTCCAATCGGGCAATGTTGGTAATCGGAGTGATCGGCAACGATATCCATGTCGTTGCCAATCGCGTGCTGGAAATATGCCTCAAGGATGCGGGCTTTCGCTTTATCAATTTGGGCACCAACAGCATGCCGGAGGATTTCGCCGACGCCGCCTTGGAAGTTGCTGCGGACGCGGTCCTGATCGGATCGCTTAACGGCGAGGCGCCGCATTGGTGTCGCAACATCCGCAATCTATTCCGTGAGCGCGGCCTCGACCGGATCATTATCTATCTCGGCGGCAACGTAGTAACGGGTGAATTGCCGCACGCTGAGGTGGAAGCTCTGTTCAAGGGGCTCGGTATCGACCGCGTCTATTACGGCGCAACTGACTTCGACGAGATGATTTCGGCCTTGCGGAAGGATTTGAATGGGCGCGCCACGTAGTGATCTCGATCTCGAGGCGATCGGCAAGTTACGAGCTCGCCTTCTGGGAACGGCACCGACTGATCCGCCGGAACTTGGTTCAGCCGTGGAGTATCTGGCGAACCTCTCCGATGCCGTTTTCGCGTCGGTTACATTGGCGAAACCGAGATCGCGCCCGCTTATTCAGCCGCGCGGTGGTTTCGCGCGCTTCCAGGACCAGCGCGCGCTGACCTTGACTTTGGCGCGCGCTGGAGCGGATTTCATCCCGCTCACCATCGACAGCCATACACGGCACAACGATTATGAAACTGCCGCTGTCTTGCTCGAACGCAGCGAGTTGGAGGACAAGAACTTTCTAAACGGCTATCCGCTGGTTAACCACGGCTACAAGCTCAGCCGCAAGCTCTATCAGGGGGTAGGGAAGCCAATATCGCTGCGGCATGGCACGCCCGACGCGCGTCTTCTGGTCGAGGTCGCGCTCGCAACCGGGATCACTGAGATCGAAGGCGGCGCACTGACCTATACGTTACCTTATACGCGAGGATATCCGCTCGCGCGATCGCTGATGAATTGGCAATATTGCGATCGGCTCTGCGCCATGCTGTCGGCGCCGAAGCGGCCAATTCACCGCGAGTCTTTTGGTGTGTTGACGGCTACCCTCGTCCCGCCCGTGACAGTCGCCGTCGTGGAAGTCTGTGAGCTTCTGCTCGCGGCGGAGCAAGGCGTCCGCTCCTTCGCCGTCAGCTTCGCCCAGACCGGATCGATTACCCAGGATCTGGCGCTTGCTGGTGTCTTGCGCGAGGCGACACATGATTATCTCGCCCGCTTCGGGTTTCGCGATGTCTCTGTTCACCTTGTCTATCATCAGTGGATGGGCGCGTTCCCCCGCGAGTACGTGCGCGCGGCGGCCTTGATCGCGACATCGGCGCAGATCGCCGCGCTTATCGGGGCGGATAAGGTCGTGACCAAGACAAAGGAGGAGGCGCGCGGCATTCCTCATCCGGACAGCAATGCGGAAGCCGTGGCGATGGTGCGCTACGTACTCGAACACCTGCCTTTGCCGGCCGCTCCCATCGGTGGGAAGGAGGTCGAAATAGAAGCCAGTCGCATCCGCCGTGAATTGGATATGATCATGGACGCAATCTTCGACTTGCCGACGGAGGAATTCTGGCGGTCGGTGGCGCTTGCATTCGAGCGGGGCATTATTGACGTCCCATTCGCACCACATGAAGGCAATCTCAACGCCGTCCTCACGCTGCGAGGACGAGGAAACGGCATCTATATCACTGATCCGGGCCGTATGCCGCTGACCGGAGATGTCCTGGAAGAGGAGAAAGCCGCACTGGCCGAACGCCGCAAGGAGCGGCCCGAGGAGACGCTGTTTGCATCTCTGATGCATGACATCGAACTGATGATGCGGTGAATACGTAGCCATGGCCGATCTCTCAGCCGATAACCGGCGCATATGGGAAGAACGCTATCGGCGACGCGAAGCCGTTTTGCGATATCCCTTCGACAGCGTCGTTACTTTCGTATTCCGGAAGTTGCGCCGGCCGGGCGCAGGCGGACCGGCTAGGGTGCTCGATTTTGGTTGCGGCGCGGGAAATCATTTGCATTTTCTGGTTGAGAACGGCTACGAGGCCTATGGCGTCGATGTCGCCCCGACGGCGCTCGAACTCGCGCGTGAACATCTGGCGGATTTGCGTCCTGGCTATCCAGACGATCGGCTTGCGCTGATGGACGGCAATCACATTCCCTTTGCGGAGGCGAGCTTCGATGCCGTGATCGATCGCTCGGGTTTGGGTCAGAACCGCGCTGCCGACATTCGCGATCTGATCGGGGAAATCTGGCGCGTGCTGAAACCGGGCGGGCACTATTTCGGCATCAACTTCTCCGACCGGCATCCCGATCTGCGGTTCGGCAAGCCCGTCGGGGACGGGGACTATTCCGACTTCTCCGAAGGCGTGTTCAAAGAGATCGGCTGCCGCCATTTTTTTGGCAGCGGCGAGCTTCGCGGCTTGTTTGCAAATTTTGTCATCGACGATATCCGGCTGCTGACCGAAGAATCCGTGATGGGCAAGGGTGGCAGTGCTCAGGTCATTGTCGAGGCGAGAAAGCCGCAATGACGCTCCAGCCGGCGCTGGTGAACGAGGCCGCCATTCTTGACGGGCCCACGGTGGCACGTGCCGTCGGTACGATCATTCGTGCGGCGGACAGCCGGCCAGAAGAAGCCGCACCGCGTCGAAGGCTCTGCTCCTCGCCGTCCGCCATTCGGCGTCTCCACCGCCTCGAGAAAGAAATCGGGACCAGCGTTGAACTATACGTCAAGCGCGACGAGAGCTTGCGGCCGCTCTTCGGCAACAAGCTGCGCTACATAGAATACGTGCTTGGCGCATACGATTTGCTCGGGGCTGACTGCATCATCCATTGCGGCGGGTTGTGCTCCAACTACCTTATGCAGCTCGCGCTCGTCGGGGCCGAATGCAAGATTCCCATGCATCTCATCTATGCCGCGCCAAGGCCCGATGTCCTGCAGGGCAACCCGCTGTTGGCGGCCCTGTTCGGCGCCGACATTCGCTATCGGACGGGATCCAACAGCAGGCTCAAGGCGGAACTCGCGGAAGAGATTGCGCGAGAAGGCCGCAGGCCGTTGGTGATCGACGCTCCCTTCACCAACCACAGCGCAATCCTCGGCTACATGCGGGCGTGGAGCGAATTGAAAATGCAGGTGGCCCAGAACGAGGCCGCTATGCCGGATCATATCATGATGTGCTCGGCCGGAAATTCCTATCTCGGCATGCGCATCGGGGCGGATCTGGACGGTGCCGATATCGGCGTCATAGCGATAAGTCCCATCCGGTTCGCAGACGCCGGCCTCTCTGAGCTTGCCCCCGATCGCAAAGCCTTCCTGCGAAAAAAGATCGACGAATTTTCAAGCTTCATCGGAAAGCCAATATCTGTCAGAAGTATCGATGTGGATGAAAGTTTCGTTGGCCCCGACTATGGCATTCCGAGCCTCGAAGGCATCGCTGCGGCGCGGCTACTTGCGCGCACCGAGGGCCTGCTGCTCGATCCGATCTACAGCGGAAAGGCGATGGCCGGACTCCTTGCGTATGTGCGTTCTGGGGAATTCTCCGCCGGTACACGCGTGATGTTCATTCATTCCGGCGGATTGGGAAACGTTTTCACCTTCCATGACGCATTTGGCGAACCTCCGGATCGAGACTAATGGCGGCGATGCCGGCGCGTGGATGCATGCGCTGCTGCGGCGGCTCTATCCGATCTGCCGCAGCCTTGCCGGCCCCGGCAATCGCCAGACGCTGCGCATTCTCGGCGAAACGATGCCGCTTGAGGTCACCGAGCTGCCGACCGGGACGAAGGTGTTCGACTGGATCGTGCCGGATGAATGGGCGCCGCGCTCCGGCGAGATCACCGGACCGGATGGCCGCGAATATGCGCGGTTCTCCGACCACAATCTGCACCTTGTCAGCCATTCCGAGCCGGTCGATATCGAGCTTGAGCGCGACGCTCTCCTGGAACATGTCTATTCGCTGCCGGCGCATCCCGACATCGTTCCTTATGTCACGCGCTATTATCAGCGCGGCTGGGGATTTTGCATGACGGACAGCGAGCGGTCAGCATTGCCGCCCGGACGATATCGCGCGCGCATTGATGCCGATCTGAAGCCTGGCGCCCTGAGTTATGGAGAAGCCGTGCTGCCGGGAGAGAGCGACCGCGAAATCCTGGTCTCGACCTATATCTGTCATCCCTCAATGGCCAACGACAACCTCTCGGGCGTGGTTGCGGCCACCGTCCTTTATCGCGCGCTCGCGCGTCGCCCGCACCGCCGTTTCAGCTACCGCTTCCTGTTCGTGCCGGAGACGATCGGCTCGATCGCTTGGCTGTGGAATAACCGTGATAAGGTGAAGGCTCGCACCGCGGGCGGGCTGGTGCTGAGCTGCGTCGGCGACGGCGGGCCGTTCACCTGGAAGGAAAGTCGTCTCGGCAACAGCTTCATGGACCGGGCGATGGTTCTGACCGGGGGGAAGCGTCTCGCCTTCACGCCGGTCACCGGCAGCGACGAGCGGCAATTCTGCTCACCCGGCTTCGACCTCCCGGTCGTCATGCTGTCGCGCAGCTATCCCGGAACCTTCCCCTTCTACCACACCTCCGCCGACACCCCGGACAAGACCCCGCCCGCGGCGCTTGGGGCAACGCTGCGCTGGCTGGAGACAATCTGCGATACGATCGAACTTGCGGGCCTGCGCTATCGCCGGACCGATCCGCATGGTGAGCCCATGCTGTCGCGACGTGGCCTCTATCATAGCGTCAGCCGCCGCAAGGAAGCCGGCTTCGACCGCGACAGCGACCCGCGCTCTGCCATGATGTGGATGATGAGCCTGTGCGACGGCAACCACGATCTTTTGGCCATAGCCGAGCGCAGCGGTATTTCCATCGCCGCGCTGGCGGAGGCCGGCGAGAAGGCGCTGGCGGCGGGCCTGCTTGAGCCGGCCGCATGACAGTGAGTGACTTTCCGCTGCGGACGGCTCATTACGATCTGCGCCCGCTTGTTTCGGCCGACGCCACGCCGCATTATCTCGGCTGGCTCAACGATCCGGAGGTCACGCGCTATCTCGAATCGCGTCACGGCAAGAATACGCTTGAAACTATCCGCGCCTACATCGCTTCGCATGATGGAACATCCGGATACCTGCTTGGGATCTTCACCAAGGCGGGCGAACATGTCGGCAATTTCTCGCTGCGCATCGATAAGCCGAATGCGGTCGGCACGCTCGGCGTCATGATTGGAGAGCGTAGCCATTGGGGCCGCCAGGTGATCCTGGAGACGCGTGCGGCAGTGCTCGACTGGGCGTTCGGCCGGCTCGGGCTGCACAAGGTATGCGGCGCCTGCTTGGCGGCCAATCTGCCGGCCATCTACAACTATCGCCGGCAGGGCTGGAGGCACGAGGGCACGCGCCGCGAACAGGCGGTTGACGAGGGCGGCAGCAGGGTGGATGTGGTGATGTTCGGCATGCTGGCGAGCGACTGGCACAAGCGCCGCGGCGCGGGGCGGTCGGCGTAGTGTCGCACGCCAGAGAAATATTGGCGCGGGCGTTCGATATCCCTTGTGCGGACGTGCCGCAGGAGGCCTCAATTGAGAACCTTGCCGCCTGGGACAGCCTGGGCCATCTCAGGGTGATCGCCGCAATCGAGGAAGAGCTTGGCCGGCACCTCGACACCGACGAGGTGCTCACGGTCATCGATCTCGCCAGCATCGAGCAATTGCTCAACGGGAGCCGCGCCGCATGACAGCATCCTTTGCCATTGCCGGGCGCCGAATCGGCCCGGGCGCAAGACCCTATGTGATTGCCGAAATGTCGGGCAATCACGGGGGCAATTTCGACCGCGCAATGGCCATTCTCGAAGCAGCCAAACAGGCGGGCGCCGACGCGGTCAAGCTGCAAACCTACACCGCCGACACAATGACGATCGACGTGGACGAGCCCGGCTTCCGCATCGAGGGCGGCCTATGGCACGGGCGCACGCTCTACGATCTCTACCGGGAGGCGCATACGCCTTGGGACTGGCACGCGCCCTTGTTCAAGCGGGGGCGCGAGCTGGGCATCGCGGTGATTTCATCGCCATTCGACCCCACGGCGGTCGATCTCTTGGAGGAGCTGGATGCGCCTGCCTACAAGGTAGCGTCGTTCGAAATCGTCGATCTGCCGCTGATCCGGCGCATCGCACGCATCGGTCGGCCGATGATCATTTCCACCGGCATGGCCAATCTTGCGGAGATACACGAGGCCATCGCTGCCGCCCGCGCCGCCGGCGCGCTCGACATCGCGCTCCTGCATTGCGTCAGCGGCTATCCCACCCCGGCCGCCGAGGCCAATCTGCACATGATCAAGCTGTTGGCGGACACGTTCAATGTGGTGGTGGGCTTGTCTGATCATACGACCGATATTGGCGTAGCGGTGGCAGCGGTGGCACGAGGCGCGGCCTTGGTCGAAAAGCACTTTACGCTGGCGCGCGCCGACGGGGGGCCGGATGCTGCCTTTTCAGTGGAGCCGGACGAGATGGCGGCGCTGGCGCGCAACATTGCGCTGGCCGCCGAAGCCTGTCGGGGCGAGACCTTTCACCGCGCTCCCAGCGAAGAGCAAAATCGAATATTCCGGCGCTCGCTCTATATCGTCGAAGACATTCCCGCCGGCGGCGTGCTCAACGAGAGAAATATGCGCGCCATCCGGCCCGGATTTGGTTTGCCGCCGAAGTTCCACGACCTTTTGCTCGGCAAGCGGCTGAAGCAGGCAGCCAAACGCGGCACACCGCTTTCATGGGATCTGATCGGTTGACGCTGATAGGCTCGCGCCAACATGAGATGAACGCGATCGCCATCATCCAGGCGCGAATGACGTCGAGCCGGCTGCCAGGCAAGGTGATGGCCGATCTTGCCGGAAAGCCGCTGCTAGTACGCATGATCGAGCGTGTGTGGAGATCCAAGCGGCTGTCCGGCGTCATCGTCGCCACTACGGCAAATACGGCCGATGATCCCGTGGCGCTTTGCGCGGAGAAGCTGGGCGTGCGGGTCTTTCGCGGCGACGAAGCCGATGTGCTCGGCCGCATGCAGGCCGCAGCAACGCTTGTCACAGCCGACCCGATCGTCCGGCTTACGGCTGACTGCCCGATGGCGGACCCGGCGGTAATCGATGCAGCGCTTGCATTGTTTGCAGAAACAGGGAGCGACTATGTCTCGAACTGCAACAGGCGCACCTTCCCGGACGGGTTCGATGTCGAGGTTTTTTCCGCTGCGGTGTTGGCGCGAGCGGACCGGGAAGCGCGCCATCCGCAACTGCGCGAACATGTGACGCCTTATTTGCGAGGAAATCGGCCTGATCTCGGCTGCGGCGATTTCCGTCGGACCGATTTGATCGGCCCTGCTGATTTCGGCCATCTGCGCTTTACGGTCGACACCGCTGCGGACCTCAGCTTCGTGTCTGGACTCTTCACGCGGTTGCCAGACGGGTTCGGTTGGCTCGATGCGGTGGCGCTGGCAACTCGCGACCCTGCCAGTCTGCGCGTGACCAAACCCGGAAGGCCGCTTTCAGGGTTCGGCCTTCGGCCTGCCATGTGTGAAGATGCGGCCACGTTGTTCCGCTGGCTCAACGAACCGGATCGGCTCGCCAGCAGCCTTGGCGCTACTTCTGCGGTTGCATGGGCCGATCACTGCTCCTGGTTTGACAAGAAAATCGCCAGTCCAAATGCGTGGATAGTCCTGGCGATCTACGACGGGCTTGGCGCTGGCGTTGTTCGCCTCGACAAAGAACCCGATGGCTTGTTCATTTCGATTTACGTGGACCGCGCCTTTCGCGGTCTCGGCGTTGGCCACGCGATGCTACAGGGCGCGCGCGATGTCGCGCCGACGCGGCTTGGCGGGGGGCCAATTCTCGCGCGCGTGCGAATGGACAACGCCGATTCTCTTGCATTTTTTTCGGCAGAAGGGTTTGAGGTTGCAGTTCAAGAAAGCAATCACGTCGTCATGCGAGATCGCACCGCTAGGCAATCACGGTGAACAATCGTATAAGGAATTTTTCCGAGACGGAGCGGCTCTACCGCCGTGCGCTTGAGACAATTCCGACGGCCAGCCAGACGTTCTCGAAATCGGCGATCAATTATGTGAGGGGAGCAAGTCCGCTCTTTGCTGAGCGCGGCAAGGGCGCTGAGCTATGGGATGCCGATGGCAACCGCTACGTCGACTATGTCATGGGTCTGTTGCCGGCCGTGCTCGGCTATGCCGATCCTGATGTCGATGCCGCGATCAGGGATCAGCTTGCGCGCGGCATCACCCTGTCGCTTGCGACCGAACTCGAAATCGTACTGGCGGAGACGCTGAGGCGGCTCATTCCCTGTGCCGAGATGGCGCGGTTCGGCAAGAACGGCACCGATGCGACCTCCGCCGCCATCCGCATCGCGCGCGCTGCGACCGGCCGCGACAAGGTCGCCGTCTGCGGTTATCACGGCTGGCAGGATTGGTACATCGGCTCGACCACGCGGGATCTCGGCGTGCCGGAGGCGGTGCGCAGACTTACGCTGACCTTCCCATATAACGACGCGGCTGCTCTCGAAAGGCTGCTGGACGAGAACCGCAACGAGATCGCCGCGATCATATTGGAGCCGATGGCGCTGACGCCGCCGACGCCGGGATTTCTTGCGTCCGTGCGCGATCTGGCGACGAGATATGGCAGCGTGCTGGTGTTCGACGAGATCGTCACCGGCTTCCGGATCGATCTCGGCGGCGCGCAGACGGTGTTCGGCGTCACGCCCGATCTCGCGTCGTTCGGCAAGGCGATGGGCAACGGCATGCCGATCTCGGCCATTGTCGGGCGGCGCGAGCTGATGCGCCTGATGGAAGACATTTTCTTCTCCGGCACCTTCAGCGGCGAGACGCTGTCGCTCGCGGCCTCGCTGGCGACGATCAGGAAGCTGGAAAGGCTCAACGGCCTGCAGACGATTTCGGCACTCGGCGCCGATCTGATCCAGGAGATCGGGGCGTTGCTGTCGAGCACCGACCTCGACCGCTCCTTCATGCTTGTTGGCGGTAACTGGTGGCCGGGGCTGTTGCCCAACCCCGGCAGCAATCACGCTCCCGTGTTGCTGACCAGCCTCCTGCGGCAGGAACTCATCGCAAACGGCGTGCTGATGGGCGCGACCTTCAATCTCAGCCTGGCGCATGCCGAGCCGCGCATCCTAGGCGAAACGCTCGCGGCCTTCCGCGCCGCGCTCGGGGCGGTCGGCGAGGCGCTGGCCTCCGCCGATCCGTGGCAATACCTGCGTGGCGAGCCGATCCGACCAGTCTTTTCAGTGCGCGCGACAGCGCCGCAATCAAGCAGCGACAGGCGATGAGCGACGCCAGCAAGAGCAGCGGCTTCCTCGCCGATCTGCGCGATTATCTGGAAATCTGCCGCGCGTTCCGGATCCGCCGAGAGCTCGTCGCGGCCATTTTCATTCTGCAGGTCATCACAACCCTGTTCGAAGGCATCGGCCTCGGCCTCGTCGTTCCCATTCTGCATTTGATGGCGGGCGCGGGCTCCGAAATTTCTTCGGCGGCGGCAGGCGCGATCCTCGATACCATCCGCCGGGCATTCGCCGTGATCGGCTTGCCCTTCACGCTCGAGGTTCTTCTCGCTTCGGTCGCGCTGCTGCTGATCATCCGGCAAGGCTTTCTTTATCTGCGCACGGTGATGCAATTGCTGGTGCAAGAGCAGGGCAAGCGCAACATGCGCGATCTGCTGTTCGCCCGATACATGCAAGTCGATCTCGCTTACCAGGATCGCGAGAGCAGCGGCAACATGCTGAATGCGCTGATAACGGAGACGCAGAGTTCAACCACGGCCATCGTCGCGCCGATCATGATGCTCAACGTCATCATCATCGGCCTGTTCTATTTCATCGCCATGCTGGTGATCTCCTTCAGCATGACGCTGATTTCGGTCGCCACGCTGGCGCTCGCCATGCTTCTCATGCGAGGCCTGCTGGTCGGCAGCCAGCGGGCCGGCGTCGATCTTGCGGAAATCAATCGGCGCGTCGCCAATTTCCTGGTCGGCCGGCTGCAGTCGCTGCGTCTGGTGCGGCTTACCGGCAATGAAGAAGCCGAGATGGGGCAGGTCCGCGCCATCAACAAGCAGCTTTACCACACCCATCTTCGTCTGATCTCGTACGGCGCCGCGCTCGGCGTCGCAATCGAGCCGATCGTCGTTATCGCGGCTTTGGTTCTCGTCTACATCGGGACAAAATCGCTAGGCATGTCGCTCGCCGAACTCGGGTTGTTCATCGTCATCCTGCTCCGGTTGACGCCGGTGAGCAAGGATGTGGTCAGCTACCAGCAGCAATTCGCGGCCGGACTGGGCACGCTGCGCTCGTTGCGCCGGCGGCTTGCCGAGCTGGAGCAGGCGCGCGAGAACCGTGGCGGCACCTTATCGCCTCCAAGACTAAAGTCCGGCATCCGGTTCGAGGGAGTTCACTTCAGCTATCCCGAATCGTCGCTGCGCGGCGCTCAGCCTGCGTTGTGCGGCATCGATCTCGAGATCCCAGCAGGCAGGATGACGGCGCTGGTCGGACCGTCGGGGGCCGGGAAATCCACGCTGATCGATCTGCTGCCGAGGCTGCGCAATCCGACCCGGGGGCGAATCCTGTTCGACGACACGCCTGTTGCGGCGATGGATGCTGCCGCCTTGCGGGCGGCCATTGCCTATGTGCCGCAGTCGCCTCGCATCCTTGAGGCGACGCCAGCAAGTCACATTCGCTATGGGGCCCCGCGGCTTGACAAGGCAGCCGTCGAGGAGGCGGCGATGCAGGCGGGCGCGCATGAGTTCATCGTGCGCCTGCCGCGGGGCTACGACACGCCGCTGGGGGAGGAGGGACGGATGCTGTCCGGCGGAGAACGCCAGCGCCTTGATCTTGCGCGCGCGCTGGCGACGAGAGCTCCAATTCTTATTCTGGACGAGCCGACAAGCAATCTAGACGCCGAAAGCGAGTTCAAGCTGCAAAAAACGCTAGCGCGACTGCGGGCGCGCGGCGACATCACCTTGATCGTGATCGCGCATCGCCTCGTGACCGTCATCAACGCGGACCAGATCGTGGTGATGCGCGAGGGTCGTATCGAGGCTTGTGGCAAACACCCTGCTCTGCTCGCTTCGTCGGCGTGGTACGCTAAAGCTGTTGCCCGCCAATCTGGCGGCGCCGCCCCGGAACGCATGGCGGGCGGCCATTAGGGTCGGTCTCAAACAGCACGCAACCTTTGGCATCACCTGGTCCTCTCCGCGTGAAGCAAAAGGACAGAGCAATTCGTTTTGCATGGGTTGGTTCGACCGAGCGCGGAGCTTGGTCCTGCCGCGTTTTGCCATGACCGCCGAGCTGCACTATCGCCTCTCCATCGCCCCGGAACTGGAACTTTTCCGGCCGGAAATCGAATACGTCTGCGATTTTCTCGACGATTGCTACCTTCTGCGGCGTGCCGCCGAGGCCCCGCGCGTGCTGCACTATGGCGCTGCCGCTCCCAGGGACGCGTTCGCCGTTCCGGCCCGGCTCTTCCCGGCTTACGTGCGCGTCGATCGGCATGGAATGCATCCGCGGCGACAAGAACTTGCCGCCTTCGCCAAGGAGAACAGACCCCCGCGCAACAACCGCGATTGGAACGGTGCGATCGGCTACGACGCGGTCGGGCTGATTTTTCTTCTTCTTTCCCGGCTCGAAGAACGCGATCACCCGGCGCGCGATCGCTATGAGCGGTTTTCCATCGAGGCGGCCGTGTTTCCGCCCGAACAAGGCCGGCTCTTTCCCTTCGCGGATCGCGCGGCCGAAGACATCGCGAGGGCGCTGACAGGCGAAACTCGCCCGCGCCGGCGCACATCGTATGACGTTTTATTCACCCACGATGTCGATACATTGCGCGGCTACCACCGGCCGTTCGAGCCGCTGCGTCATGCGTTGGGCGACATTGTCAAGCGGGCAAATCCGAAAGCGGCAATCACGCGCTTGCAGAAAGCCTATCGCGCCGGCGAACCATGGTCCTCTTTCCGTCGCTTGATGGATCTGTCGGAACGGCATGGCTTGACCAGCCACTTCTATTTCATGGGTCCATCGGACGACCCCATGGACAGTCCTTACGCCGTCACCATGCAGCCTTTGCTCCGCGCGGTTGTCTGCGAGGTGCGCGAGCGCGGCCATGTCGCGGGGTTTCATCCCGGCTTTCGCACGGCGACGGACGCGCACGAATGGAGTCGTCAGCGCGAGGGCCTCGAAGCGGTCGTCGGCGCGCCGGTCCGCGAGGGCCGCCAGCATGTGCTGCGCTACGACGCGGCCGTGACCCCGCGCATCTGGTCGGACGCCGGCATGGCGCTCGACTGCACGCTCGCCTATCCGGAGGCGACCGGCTTCCGCTCGGGTACCTGCCGGGCGCACCGCGCCTACGACCTCGTCGCCCGTTGCGGGCTGCCGCTGCGGCAGCTATCGACGGCGGTGGTGGAGTTCGGGTTGTTCGGCGGAAAATATCGCGACCTGCCGCTTGAGACCGCGCTCGCTGATACCGGATGGGCTGTGGACATCTGCCATGAATTCGGCGGGACATTCGCGCTCCTGTTTCACACCGGGCAAACAGAACACGGACTTTGGTCCTGGCTTGTTCCGGCAATCGAACGTGCCGCCGGTTGAAGAACACGTGGGACATCAGACCATTGCCGCGCGAGGAGATTGCCGCGCGCATCGACGATTTCGTCGCCGTGGCGAAAGATGTGCCACGCGAATACTGGACGCAGGAACATTTTCTTCGCGAATTGCCGCAGAAATGGCAGCTTTCGCTTGCAGCCTGGCTGGGAAACCGCCCGGTCGGATACGCCATTCTGTCACGCAGAACTCGACAACGGGCGCATCTTCATCATTTCATGGTTGCTGGTGATCTGCGCAGACAAGGCCTTGGCGAAGCGTTGCTTAACGCCGCGATTTGCAATTGCACGAGACTTGGCTACGCCGAGATTTCATTGAAGGTCGCCATCGCGAGCGAAGGCGCGCAGCGTTTCTATCGCCGCCATGGTTTTGCAGTATCCGGCGGTGACGGCGCCTATCGCGAAATGCTGCGAAGTCTCAGGCCGCGGACGGTCACGATCCACCAACCCAACTACGCTCCCTGGCTTGGCTACTTCGCCAAAATGGCGCGGGCGGACGTGTTCATCTTTTTGGACGACGCGCAATACACCAAGAACAGCTACATCAACCGCGTTCAGATAGACGCTGGAGGAATCCCCCGCTGGCTGACGGTACCGGTCAGCTATCGATTCGGCGATTCCATCGGAGCCGTCCGCATATCGGATGCAGATTGGCGCCGGTCGCACCTCGATACGCTCAAGACCTACTATGCGCATGCTGCGCATTTCGGCAGCGTCTGGACGTGGCTTTCCGACATCTATGCCGGGCTGCCCGACGGCGGGCTTGCCGCTTCCAACCAGGCGCTGATCGAAGCCTTGGCCGCCAAGCTCGGCATCGGCTGCCGGTTTCTGCGTTCCTCGGATCTTGATCTCGGCGCGGCGACTGGCGACGACCGGCTGATCGCCTTGCTTCGGTCGGCCGGCGGCGGCGTGCGCTATCTGTCGGGAAAGGGTGGGTCGAACTATCAGGATCCGGCCAAATTCGCCGCCGCCGGCATTGACCTGACCTATAGCGAATTCGTGCATCCGGCGTATGATCAAGGCCACGAAACGTTCCTGCCTGGGCTTTCCATCTTCGATGCGCTGTTTCGGATCGGGCTCGATCGCACGGCGGCGCATTTCGTTGCCCCCGGCGCCAGAGCATGAGCAAGCCTCTGCGTGTGCTGTGCCTCGATATCGAGGGGGGATTTGGCGGTTCGTCCCGTAGCCTCTACGAGTCGCTCTGCCATATCGACCGCGCGCAAGTTGCGGTCGAAGTCTGGTGCCGGCGCGACGGTCCGATCCGGCCTCGCTACCAGGCGCTCGGCATTCCATGCCGGATCGCGCCGGGTCTGCCGAAGATGACCTCGTGGCGGCGATTTTCACGCAACCTTGTCGGCTATTCCGTCTGGCTGCGCGATTTCATGGTGTGGAGCGAACGGCATGAGCTGGTGAGGACTGTGCGGGAACGCCTTGATCTCATCCATTTCAACCATGAAGGCCTATTCGGTCTTGCTTGGTGGCTGCGCGGCAAGCACGACAAGGCGCAGACCATGCATGTGCGCACGCTGCTGCAGGACAATCCATTCGGCCGCTGCCAGGCGCGCGCCATGGCGGGGAGCAATGACCGGCTTGTTTTCATCACCGAAAACGAACGCGACAATCTAGAGCGCCTCGCTGGGACGACATCGGGAGGCGCGGTGATCTATAACATCGCATCGAAGTCGCCGCACGGACCCGCGCCGCTCCCGGCGATTCCGCGCGACGCGCGTCTAAAGATCGCCGTTGTGTCGAATTATTCCTATATGCGCGGCGTCGATCGGGTGATCGATCTCGCCGTCGAGCTTGGCGCGCGCGGCCGCCGCGACATCTTGTTCGTCGTCGCGGGCGACATGTGCTTGCGCGGATCTCTGCCGGGCGAGCTTGGCCGCATCGCCCAAGCAAAAGGAACGCTTGCCGACTATGCGGCTTGGCGGGGCGTGGCAGACATGATTTTGTTCCTCGGCCATGTCGAGGAACCGGAGCGGGTCGTCGAAGGGTGCGACTTGTTGATCAAGCCGACCCGCGAAAGCAATCCTTGGGGACGGGACATTCTGGAAGCACTCGCCGCCGGCAAGCCGGTCATCTCGATCGGGCGCTTTTCACGATTTGTCGAGAGTGGCGTCACCGGATTCCTATTTCCGGATTACGACGGCGCCGCCATTGCGAACGCGATCTTACGGCTCGATAGCGATCGCGATCTGCGTCGCAAGCTTGGCGAGAACGCGGCACGCCGGGCCAGCGCGTTATGCGACGGCACCGCGCGCGCATGTGATCTGCTCGAAGTCTGGCGGCAAGCGGCGGCGGCGCGGGGGCGCGAGAGGTCTGGACAACATGGCTGAGACGTTCGAGTTCTCCCCGGAGGGCTATGCGCGGCTGATCGCGGCGTTGCGTGCCAGGGGCTACAAGGCATGTGGCTTTGCTGCGGCCGATCCGCAGACTCAACATCTCATCCTCCGGCACGACGTCGACTTCTCGTTGGACGCGGCGGCCGCGATGGCGGAACAGGAACGAAGGCTTGGCGTCTCGGCCACCTATTTCGTGCTGCTGCGGACGGAATTTTACAACTCCCTCTCGCGCGATGGTTTGCAGTCACTGCGGCGGATCGTTGGATGCGGGCATGAGATTGGCCTGCATTTCGACGCCGCGCTCTACCCGGACCAGCCGGCGGCGGTGGAAACGGCCGTCGCCCACGAATGCGCCCTGCTCGAATCCGTCTTCGGCGGCCCGATATCCACGATCAGCTTTCACCGGCCTGTCGCTGAGCGCGCCGGGAGTGCCAATCGTTTGGCCGGACGCCTGAATGCCTACGGACCGCGCTTCGTGAAGGATATGGGTTATTGCTCGGATTCGCGCGGCGCTTGGCAATTCGGCGGTCCGCTCGAGCAGCCGGCCGTGCGGGAGAAGCGCGCCTTGCAGCTGCTCGTTCATCCTTTCTGGTGGCAAGACCCGCCGACGACGCCAGTCGAAAGACTCAAAGCATTCGTTGAACAGCGCAAGGAATTCCTCGATCACGAGCTTGCACGTCACTGCGCTGTCCACAAGGCGCATGATGGACATTGAAGGCATTAAACCGATTGGCCAACGGTTTTGTCGACGTCATCGAATCGCTTACGCGGTTGAAGGGATTGTTGCCGTCCTGTCTAGCCGTGCGGTGAAAGAAACCGGATCTTGTCGTGAAGATAAGTTGGTATGCTGAGAACGGAAATGAGTGACTATTCCGGATCAATCGTTGCGGTGACGGGAGCTGATGGTTTCATCGGCTCGCATCTCGTCGAGGCGCTCGTGCATGTGGGGGCGAAGGTGCGCGCTCTCGCTCTTTACAATTCGTTTGGCACAACCGGCTGGCTTGATGCGCTTGCGCCCGAGATCCGCTGCGACGTCGACATACGTTTGGGCGATGTGCGCGATCCGCACTCCATGCTTGATTTTGTCAGCGGCGTGGACATTGTTTTTCATCTCGCCGCCCTAATCGCCATTCCTTATTCGTACCGTAGCCCTCACTCCTACGTCGACGTCAATATCACGGGCACGTTGAATGTGCTCGAAGCGGCGCGCCGTGCAAACGTACGACGGATGGTCCATACGTCGACCTCGGAAGTCTATGGCACGGCTCAGTTCACGCCCATTACCGAGGATCATCCGCTGCAAGGGCAATCGCCTTATTCGGCAAGCAAGATCGGCGCCGATTATATAGTCGAGGCCTTCGTGCGCTCCTTTGATTTGCCCGCCGTCATTTTGCGTCCATTCAACACGTTCGGTCCGCGGCAGAGCGAGCGTGCCGTAATCCCGACGGTCATCCGTCAGGCGCTCGATGAGAATTGTATCGAAATCCAGCTCGGAGATCTGACGCCGGTTCGTGACTTTAACTACGTGGCCGACGTCACCGCGGCCTTTCTCGCCGCAGGGAAAAACAACGCTCTCGAATATGGCCGCGCGTATAACGTGGGAACCGGCGTCGCCGTTTCCATTGCGGAAATGGTCAAGACAGTGAGGGCGGTCACCGGCTGCAACAAGCCGGTGGTCGAGGAGAAATCGCGCTTTCGGCCCGCCAAATCCGAGGTCTATGCCTTGCTTGCCGGCAGCGAGCGTCTGCAGCGCGCCTGCGGCTGGCGTCCCACGGTCACGCTCGAGGACGGCATAGAACGCACGGCGAACTGGTGGCGCGAACGAGTTGCCGGAGGCCGTGTCCGCGCGAGCGCCGACTACCTGATTTGACATTCGACCGCTGATGTTTCCGTCGAAAGTAGCCTTCGTTCTGCCGGACCTCGGCGGCGGCGGCGCGCAGCGCACGATGCTGACGCTTGCGCGCGGCCTCGATCAGGCGCGCTTTTCGTTGCATTTCATCGTCGTGGGCGTAGCGGACGAATTCGCTGACGAGGCTCCATCGACTGCGACCATCGAACAGTTCAAAGCCCTGCGCCTACGTCGGGCGCTGCCGGGCGTCATCCGGAGCCTATCCCGGCTACAGCCAAAAATCGTTGTATCCACAATGGGATACATAAATCTCGCCTTGTTGGCGGCACAGCCGTTGTTAGGGCGGGATGTGGCGCTTGTCGTGCGCGAAGCCAATGTTGTACAGGCGACGCTGGGCGCCCTGCCGCGATGGCTGCCGGGACGACAGCTTTACGCCTGGCTCTATCCGCGGGCTGCGGCGGTCATTGCGCCGACAAATAACATCGCGGAGGAGATCGCGCTGGTTGCATCCAGGGCCTCGGAGCGCATCGTTGTAATGCCAAATCCCGTGGATGAGGAGAGGCTTCGCGCGCGCGCCGGAACACCACTGCGAGCTCCGGGAGACGGCCTTGCGCTTGTAGCCGCCGGGCGTCTCACACGACAAAAAGGCTTCGACCGTCTGATTGCGTTAATGCCGCAATTGCCCGGCGCTCGACTGACTATTTTCGGCGAGGGTCCTGACCGGGTCGCCCTGGAGCGACAAGTATACGCATTGGGTATTCAGGATCGCGTCGCCTTGCCGGGCTTCTCGAGCGAGCTTCCGGCTGCTATCGCCGGAGCAGACCTGTTGGTCCTGCCGTCACGCTGGGAAGGGTTGCCTAATGTGGTGCTTGAATCGTTGGCGCTCGGCACGCCGGTGGTGGCCTCGGAGGACGCGGGCGTGGAGGAAATCGCACGCATGTCAGCCGGAACGGTGACGATCGCGCCGGTCGATTATTCGTTCGTGGATGCTATCAAGCGCCGGCGCCCGGCAACTGCGCCGATCGCATCACCACGCCAGAGTCTGCTACCGCCAACCTACCGCGCGGAGATCGTCGCGGCTCGGTTAAACGATTTGCTGCATTCTGTCGCGCACGCTTCATGACCTCCGTCGTTCACGTCATCAGCGGGTTAGGGATGGGCGGGGCGGAGCGAAATCTCGTCCAGTTGGCGACACGGCTGCAGAGCTGCGGCTTCTCGCAGCATGTAGCCTGCGTGGGCGGCCTCGACATGTGGGCCGATGAGCTATTAGCGCAGGGCATCGGTGTCACGACGCTTGGCGCTGTGGCCATGCTCGACGCACCGTTTGGCGTGCTCCGGCTCTCCTCCTTGATCGGCAGGCTCACGCCGCGCGTGCTGCAAGGCTGGATGTATCACGGCGACTTGTTTGCCGCACTCGCACACCGGCTTGCTTCCGGTCGCGAAAGTCGCCGTCTCTTTTGGAACCTGCGCGCCTCTAACACAGACCAGGCAGGCTACGGCTCGATCGTGGCAATCAATGCTAGGTTGTCGAGTTGGCCCGATCTGGTGATCGCGAATTCGCATGCCGGGTTCGAATTCCACGTCGCGCAAGGCTATCGCCCCCGGCGTAGCGAAGTCATCCCCAACGGCATCGAAACCGAAAAGTTTCGCCCTGACCCGCTGGTGCGCTTGGCAGTTCGATCGGAGCTCGGCATTTCGAACGACGCCGTGGTTGCCATTCATGTGGCGCGCGTCAATCCGATGAAGGACCATGCTGTGTTTCTGAAGGCGGTAGCTTCACTGCCAGATATCCGTGGCCTTCTGGTTGGCGCGGGAACCGAATCCCTTCCGCTGCCAAACAACGTACGTGCCCTTGGGCTGCGGCGCGACGTTGAGCGGCTTTATGCTTGCGCTGATCTCGTGGTCTCGACCTCAGCTTACGCTGAAGGCTTTTCGAACGTCATCTCGGAAGGCATGAGCGCCGGACTGGTGCCGATTGCAACCGATGTCGGAGATGCCCGGACGATCATCGGCGATACCGGGCATATTATTCCGGCGCGTGACGCGAACGCGCTCATGAAGGCGCTTGCCGTCGAAACCCCGATATCCGCCGCGGAGCGCCGCGCGCGCGGACTGCGGGCGCGCGCACGCATCGTCGAGCGCTTCACGCTTGACCAAGCGGCTGAACGCTATGAGCGTCTCTACCGCGAAGAGTCATGACAACGAAAGTTGCCTTGATCACCGGCATGATGGCTCAGGACGGGGCCTATCAGGTGGTATTTCTGCTCGGCAAGAGCGCTGTTCCGGGACGCCGATCTCGGGTTCTTCGGAAGCGACTTCTGGATCGACCAATTGGGCTTCTTCAGCGCTTCCCAACTGCGTGCGCGTGAACATGAGCAAGCCCGCGCCGAGCGGCGATCCAGCGTGCCACCTTCGGCCCCGTCCGGAATCCGCTGTCGTCAGGCGGCGTGTGCAGACACTCGTGTAGCGCCTCCAGATCCGCCGACAACAGCGGCCTGCCGCCAAGATTGCACCGCCGCCGGTCGCCCAGCGCATCCGTTCCTCACGCTCGTAGCAACGCGCCAGCTTGTTCACCCAGCGCGGGCTGAGCGCTGTTACCGCGGCAACTTCCGCCGACTTATGCCCTTTGCCCAGTAGCCGGATCGCCTGGC
>Ga0209324_10000814_pt1 | contig 21478 bp, 17 predicted proteins | sample Rifsed19ft3_FD_184015 | JGI IMG/M metagenome (GOLD analysis project Ga0209324, IMG submission 184015) | Soil microbial communities from Rifle, Colorado, USA - sediment 19ft 3 (version 2) | ecosystem: Environmental > Terrestrial > Deep subsurface > Rock core/Sediment | place: Rifle, Colorado...
CTTACCGCCAAAGATTCTTCGGCCAGTATATCATGATTGTTGAATTGAGACTGAATATGGCCTTTGATAATTTCCTCTGACTTTTTGTCCGCTTCGGTAACGAAATCGTTCTTTGCCTTTTCGTCAATCATGGACGGACACAATTTCCTGAAGCGTTCCTTGAGAACAACACCTGCCCTGAGCGCCGCCTCTTTTGCAACATCAAGATATTTATTGAGATCATTCAGATTTATTGTCATTTGTGCTATTTTAATTGTATAAGAATTTTCATTTTATTTATGCGGATCACGAGATAGCAGGTGTAAAAATCCCCCTTAACAAAGGGGGACTCAGGGGGTTGTGTTTTTCTTCTCAAATGACAGAGTTATTTACAACCCCTCAATCCCCCTTTTCTAAGGGGGATTAACTCGAATCAGGCTCTTGCCTGTGAGGGTTTTATATGCATTGAGGTACTTTTCAGCGGTCTTTTGAATGATGTCGGGAGGAAGGGTTGGTGCCGGCGATTTTTTGTCCCAGCGGATGCTTTCGAGATAATCGCGGATGAATTGCTTGTCGTAGGAATGTTGCGGCTTCCCTGGCTCATAGCCTTCTCTTGGCCAAAAACGTGATGAATCCGGCGTGAGTGCCTCATCAATCAGTATTGTCTTATTATCTTTTGTGATGCCCCATTCGAACTTGGTATCGCAGATGATGATACCCTTGTTTTGGGCGTAATCACTAGCCTTGAGATAGACCTTCATGCTCTTTTCTTTCAGTTCTTCAGCGAGTTTTTTACCAATGGAATCTACAACCTTTGAAAAGGAGATGTTTTCGTCGTGTCCTGTAGTAGCCTTCGTGGAAGGGGTAAAGATGGGTTCCGGAAGTTTTTCTGATTCTTTAAGCCCAGGAGGTAACTTTATTCCACAAATAGATTGAGTATTTCGATACTCCTTCCAACCAGAACCTGCCAAATAACCCCGAATTACGCATTCTACGGGAATGACTTCTACCTTCTTTACCAGCATGGAACGACCCTCCAGGATGTTCCTATGCTGCGTAATAATGCTATTGTTCATGTGTTCAATCCGGGTTGTAATAAGATGGTTTTCGATAATGCCGGAGGTATATTGAAACCAGAATTCGGAAAGTCCGGTAAGCACCTTCCCTTTGTAAGGAATGCCGTTTGGCAGGACCACATCAAAAGCTGAGATACGGTCTGTGGCGACGATTAATAATGAGTCGTTAATTTCATAAATATCGCGTACCTTACCGCGGTTGCAAAGCTTGAGTTGTGGAATATTAGTGGTAAGAAGGGGGGGGATTTCCGTATTCATTTATATGGTTAAGTTTGGTATATGTTGTCTGAGTTTTGTCTTAATCTTATTTAAACCTTGAAGGTTGGGTTTTAATGATAAAGCAGTTTTCAGGTGTACAAGGGCGTTTTCATACTCTTTTAATTTGAGATAACACTCGGCCATCTTTTTATAAATAAAGGCATTCTCGTTTTTGTTCAGCTTAAGCTTTAGCACCTTTTCGTAATAGCCTAAAGCCTTTTCCGGTGGGGCAGACCTTGTCAGTTTACGACAATAGATATTTCTGATTCGTTCTTTAATCTCAGCGGCAAGATGGCGGCTGTGATGGGTGTCTTTCCCCCGCTCGTAGATAAATTCGTAAAATTCAATCGCAACCTCATGTTGTCCAAGTTTTTCATATGCCTCAGCTAACAGGAATTTGCAGTCAATGTAGTCTCGGTGTTTTAAATGAAGAAGAAACTCTACATCAGCGTGGTCTTTTAATAAACGTTCATAATTTTCTATCGCACTCCGAGCGTGACCATTTAAAAGATCATCAAAAACAAGACGCACCTGCGCATGAATGCCTGCGTCTTCTGTCTGTATATCTTCTCTTTTTGTGTGCCTTCGATTTCTGCTATTCTGAAGGTGATGGCTGTGTAGTCGATCGTATCGTTCGCGAGTTGCGGAGTCAGAAAGTGTCTTATAAGCCTGTATGATAACCTTGGTCTTTGATTCAGCCCATAGTTTATTCGGGCCGTGAATATCGGGATGATATTTTTTGATAAGCGTTCGGAACGAGCGTTTTATCTCTTCGGTGCTTACTTCCTGGTGTACTTCGAGAATGTCGTAATAATTTATCACGGTTGAAATCATTTAGAATATAACAATTACCAGTAGGCTGTCTCATAAATAACTTTACTATGCCGATCATTTCCTGCTCCGGGTTTAATCCCTTGCATTGACGGTGTAAAGAAGTGTTAAGGACAGTACACAAGATATTATGAAAGAAATTTAAGAAATAATGCTAACAGCTATTTTTCCCTCTGTCAATGGTCTTAATAAAAATCAGCTTAAAAGAAGACTATTCATAACGCAATGTTTCTACCGGATCAAGTCGTGCTGCCCGTAAAGCCGGGTAAATACTGAATACCACACTGCTCGCAATGGCGATACCTATGGTAAGTATGATACCTCCTGGATTCACTACCGTCGGTATCTGATTAAAATAATACACCTCCGGTGGGAATGGCCTCCAGCCCGTGGTACTGTACAGGAAATTTTCCAGCCAGTTAATCCTGAAAACAATGGATAGCCCTATGGCAACTCCAGCACTTGCGCCAATACTGCCGATAAGCAGCCCATTTAAAAGAAAGATAGACATGATACCCTGTGTGGTTGCCCCAAGGGCTTTTAAAACACCAATGTCCTTGGACTTTTCAAGAACAATCATAGTGAGGATGGCAAGGATGTTAAATCCTGCTACAACAATGATGAAAAATAAAATAAATGCCATTACGCGCCTTTCCATCATAACCGCGGTTAAGAAGGTCTTTCTGGCGTCTTCCCATGTTTGCACATAGTATTCAAAGCCCAGCTCTGTCTGCAGATTGTCTCGTACCTGATTTGCGTAACGATAATCATCTAATTTGACACTGATGCCGGTGACAGCGTCTTTTTCTTTTGAACCCACAAGTTCCTGGGCTACAGCAAGGGGGATGTACACATAGTTTTTATCAAAGTCATACATGCCCGATTTGAATTTCCCGGCAACAACAAACGCCTTTACGCTGATCTTATCCCATTCTTTAAGCGTCACCAGTACAACCTGCTCTCCATTTTGAATAAAGCTTCCTGGGTCTTTTTCTGGTTCACCCGGTCCGAGTCTTAATAATTCCGTACCGCCAAAGGCGCTTGTGGTATTTTTTTCTCCGTGTGTTTTTAGCAAGTCGTCAGGCTGGTTTCCGAATGGAGAGATATATGACTCGAAATCGCTCACACCTGCCTCCGCATTCGGATCAATTCCTTTGAAATAGACGAATTCCTTCCTCCCTCTTAATTTGATAAGCGCTGGACCTTCTACATAGGGTGCACATGCATTCACATGTTCAAAGGTTTTTACTTTTTCGATGACCTGTGTGTAATCTTCGAGTCCGTACATGCCGCCTTTTAAGATGACGATGTGTGCCAGCGTACCCCGTATTCTGCTGCGGAGTTCATGATCGAACCCATTCATTACCGACATTACAACAATCAGAGTCATTACACCAACGGCAACTCCTGCTATAGCAAAAAAAGATATCTTTCTGCTCCGTAAATAGCGTAGACTGACGAAAAGTTTATACATAAGGATAGAATTTACATTGTTATTTCATGGTGTTAAATATATAATTTTGCGATTCTAGCATAACTAAATTATTCCAGGCAATGAAATAATAAACTTGTCATATTGGAGACACAGGATGTTATATTTTAAAACTGCAGGAGAATCGCACGGAAAGTGTCTGATTGCAATGATTGAAGGGTTTCCGGCGGGGGTATTTATTGATGAAGCGGTGATAAACGCCGAATTGAAGCGAAGGCAAGGTGGGTTGGGGAGGGGCGGGAGAATGCAAATCGAAGAGGATCGCGTAGAAATCCTTTCCGGCATCAGAAAAAATATAACCCTCGGTAGCCCAATTTGTTTGATGATAAAGAATAGGGATTTTAAGATCGACGAGTTGCCAGCCGTTACCAGGCCACGTCCAGGTCACGCTGATTTGGCAGGCGTTATAAAGTATAATCAAAAAGATGCACGAAATATATTAGAGCGGGCAAGTGCAAGAGAAACTGCTGCAAGGGTAGCAGCCGGAGCACTGGTAAAGATTTTGCTCTCTCAATTTGGAATAGATGTTTTTGGCTACGTAAAAGGAGTTGGGGGTGTTAACTCGGATAAATTTCTTGGAGACATAAGCGTCGGAAGGCAAATTCGTGAAAAAAGCTTACTGTATTGTGTTGATCAGGAAGTCGAGACAAGGATTGTTGAAAAAATTACAGCGACTAGCGAAAAAGGAGACTCCCTCGGCGGCATTATTGAAGTGATTGCTGTTGGATTGCCTGTTGGGTTGGGGAATCATACGCAGTGGGATCTGAGATTAGATGCGAGGCTCGCCGGTGCATTGATGTCTGTCCAAGCAATTAAAGGTGTTGAAGTGGGTTTGGGTTGTGATGCAGCCAACAAACATGGTTCAGAGGTGCACGATGAAATTTTTTATGAAAAACCCACGAAGGATAAGTTGCAAACAGGCGGATTTAAAAGGGTCACGAATAATGCGGGGGGAATAGAAGGCGGCATAAGCAACGGGGAACCGATCGTCGCACGGGCATACATGAAACCCATTCCGACCTTAAAAAAATCTTTGCGATCGGTAGATTTCCTGACAAAAGAGCCGATTACAGCTACGTACGAGAGATCCGACGTGTGTGCCGTTCCCGCGGCCTCTGTGGTTTGTGAGGCCATGGTCGCTTTTGAGATTGCCAGAGGTTTCATGGAAAAATTTGGGGGCGATAGCTTAGATGAGGTGAGAAGAAATTACGAAGGATACGTTTCAAATATTTGATGTTATGTTCACAATTTTTCTTGAATATTCTTAATGTTCTGATAATATAATTAGCTTTCTTAGCTAGCGTAGCTCAACGGCGGAGCAGCGGTTTTGTAAACCGCAGGTTGTGGGTTCGAGTCCCACCGCTAGCTTTAAAAGAATGTTCCAGATGTGAAAAATGAAAGGGTGGATTCCCGAGTGGCCAAAGGGGACAGACTGTAAATCTGTTGGCATAGCCTTCGGAGGTTCGAATCCTCCTCCACCCACCATATCATATTGTTAAACGTTTAAAATAATCTATCTTGGTAACATTTTTATTTTTGCGGGCGTAGCTCAATGGTAGAGCCCTAGCCTTCCAAGCTAGTCATGTGGGTTCGATTCCCATCGCCCGCTTTAGCTTGTTTTTAATTAAAAAATAATATTTATATTTGACATTTAAATTTTTAATGCTATAATCATTAACTTTAATGCTACAAATACTTTAAAAAAACAATGCTAACTTTATACGAGGCATAATCTTATAACTTTTATCGGAAATTGTTGTTTTATCCTTTGCTGCTGTAGCTCAGTGGTGGAGCACTTCCTTGGTAAGGACGAGGTCATGGGTTCAAATCCCATCAGCAGCTCCAGAAAATAAATAAAATAATATACAATAGTAAATGTAGTAGAATAATTAAGAGGAGTGGGAAACGATGGCAAAAGAGATATTTAAGCGGACGAAGCCGCATATGAACGTAGGGACGATAGGACATGTGGATCACGGGAAGACGACGTTGACGTCGGTGATAACGCATGTATTGGCGAAGCAGGGGTTGGCGAAGGAGAGGGCGTACGATTCGATAGATAAGGCTCCCGAGGAGAGGGAGAGGGGTATTACGATAGCGATAGCGCATGTGGAGTACGAGACACAGAAGAGGCATTATGCGCATGTGGATTGTCCTGGGCATGCTGATTATGTGAAGAACATGATAACGGGTGCGGCGCAGATGGACGGAGCGATATTGGTGGTGAGTGCGCCGGATGGTCCAATGCCGCAGACGAGAGAGCATATTCTATTGGCACGGCAGGTAGGTGTGCCGAAGATAGTGGTGTTTATGAACAAGGTGGACATGTTAGAGGATCCGGAGTTGCTGGAGCTGGTTGAACTGGAAGTAAGGGAGTTGTTGAGCAAGTACAATTTTCCTGGCGATGAGATACCGGTGATCAAGGGGTCAGCGATGAAGGCGAGTGAGTGTGGGTGTGGGGCGGCAACATGTGTGAATTGTGGGCCGATATTGAAGTTGATGGATGCGGTGGATACGTATATGCCGAATCCGGTGAGGGAGATGGATAAGCCGTTTTTGATGTCGGTAGAGGATGTGTTTAGTATAAAGGGAAGGGGTACGGTAGCAACGGGGAGGGTGGAGCGAGGCAAGGTGAAGGTTGGGGATGAGGTTGATATCGTGGGGATCAGGCCTGATGTTAAGAAGTCGGTGGTGACAGGAGTGGAGATGTTTAATAAGACGCTGGATGAGGGGCAGGCGGGAGACAACCTTGGGGTGTTGTTGAGGGGTGTAGAGCCAGAGGACTTAGAGAGGGGTCAGGTGTTGGCGAAGCCTGGGAGTATCACACCGCACAAGAAGTATGAGGCAGAGGCTTACATATTGACGAAGGAGGAAGGTGGGAGGCATACGCCATTTTTTAACGGGTACAGGCCGCAGTTTTATTTTAGGACAACAGATGTGACTGGGGTGGTGAGTTTGACGGGAGGTGCGGAGATGGTGATGCCTGGTGATAATGTGAAGGTGAATGTGGAGTTGTTGACAGCGGTGGCGATGGATGAGGGGTTAAGGTTTGCAATCCGAGAAGGTGGAAAGACCGTCGGCGCGGGTGTCGTTACTAAGATTATTGAATAAACAATCGGGAATACATGCATGAGTGAATATGTGACAATGATATGTAAAGATTGTTCTAATAGAAATTATAGAACACCAAAAAAGACACAACAGACAGAAAAGTTGGAATTGAAAAAGTTTTGTAAGTATTGTAGAAAGCATACAGCTCATAAAGAGTATAAGAAGTAGCTTTGGAGTTGATTAAGTTTAATTAGTTTTAAAATAAAGGTCTGTAGCTCTAATTGGTAGAGCACCGGACTCCAAATCCGGCTGTTGTGGGTTCGAGTCCCCCCAGACCTGCCATTTTTAATGAGGTGTGAGGTATTTGGTATGTCGTTTTTCGGAATATATAGAAAAGGACACGGGGTATATAGCAGAATCGCTGTTGGAATAGCATTGGGGTTGCTTGCGCTTTTTGCTTCTATTTCTTTGTATAATGTTTTGATTGACTTGCCAAATATCGCAGAAAGTGTTAAAGTTCCGCTGGTCGATATTGGTTTAACATGGGGGTTGATTAGTGCTTTTGCACTTTTTGTTTTCTTGGGTTTTTTGATAGGTGTTTTTGTCGCAGGTCTTGAGACGGGTATTAGTCCGTTAGATGCTGGCGGTAAAAAGACTATCGGTTTTTTAATAGATACCCAAGGTGAGCTTCAGAAGGTTTCTTGGCCCACGAGGTATGAGCTAGTCGGTTCAACGGCAGTTGTGATCGTGTCGGTTGTCGTTATCGGGATATTTATTCTAGGGGTCGATTGGTTTGTATCTACTATTATGGGGTATATTGGCGTGCTGTAATTTTAGCAAACTTTGGTGACGGGTGAGTTGTACATGATTCACATGTAACCCTTATGTAGAATTAAAGAGATTCCTCAGAACTATCAACTCTTTTAATTCCTGCCGAGTTAAAATTGAATAACATTTTTTATATACGGCAGTACGTAAAAATTATTTGAAAATATTTTCTGTAGGTTAATTAGATGCCCAAACAGTGGTTTGTTTTGCGTGTACAGAGCAATAAAGAGGATAAAGTCAAGCAAAGTTTGATAGAGCGAATTAAATCCGGGGGTTTAGAGGGGTTGTTATCGAATGTTTTGGTTCCCAGCGAGAAGGTATCAGAAATAAAAGGTGGGAAAAAAAAGATAACCGAGAAAAAAATTTATCCAGGTTATATAATCGCCGAGGTAGAAGTTGATGAGCATGGACAGATACCCAGGGAAGTTTGGTTTCTGATTCGAGAAACACCTGGTGCGGGTGATTTTATTGGCGGTCAAAATAAACCTGTGCCAATGGCAGCTCACGAGGTTGAAAAGTTATTGTCTGAGGCAACGCAAAAAGAAGAAAAGCCTCGTGCAAAAATAGAGTTTCATGAAGGCGAAAAAGTCAGAGTCAAAGAAGGTCCATTTGAAAATTATGATGGAACAGTAGAGGAAGTTTTACCTGCGAGTGGCCGTGTAAAAGTAATGTTAACGGTATTTGGTAGGGCAACTCCAGTTGAATTAGAATATTGGCAGGTTGAGGTGATTTGATACTAGGAGCAGAACATGGCAAAAGAGATTTTAAAAAAGATTAAATTACAATGTTTGGGTGGGCAAGCGACGCCAGCTCCGCCGGTAGGGCCAGCTCTTGGTCAACACGGAGTGAATATAGGACAATTTGTTAAGCAGTTTAATGATAGAACGAAGGATTCACAAGGTATGTTAACACCTGTAGAGATCACCATTTTTAAAGATAAATCATTTACTTTTATTGTAAAATCTCCACCAGCATCTGTATTATTAAAACAACTGGCTGGTATAGCAAAGGGATCTTCGGAACCGAACAAGCAGAGAGTCGGACAGGTAAACAAACAACAATTAAAAGAAATTGCGACAAAAAAATTAGCCGATTTGAATGCAGACAATTTGGATGCCGCTGTTAGAATAATAGAAGGAACTGCACGAAATATGGGAATTAAGGTGGTTGAGTAAGTTTCCTAGTTGGTTGTTCTGGTAGTTTGAAAAGAAAGTAATATAAGGAAAGTAATAATATGGCAAAAAGAAGTAAAAGATATTTAGAATCCAGGAAGGTTGTAGACTCAGAAAAAAAATACGGGATAAATGAAGCTGTTAAATTACTAAAATCGCTTAAACCCGCAAAGTTCAATGAAAGCATTGAAGTCGCAATGAAATTGGGTATTGATCCAAAGCAATCTGATCAGCTTATAAGAGGATCTATTTCATTGCCTAATGGTATCGGTAAAAGCCTTAAAGTAATTGTTTTTGCGACTGGAGAAAAAGCGGCGTTAGCAAAAAAATCAGGGGCGGATGAAGTGGGTGCCGAAGATTTGGTAAAAAAAGTTGAGGGTGGATGGGCAGATTTTGATGTGGCAATTTCCACTTCAGACATGATGAGAATGGTAGGTAAGTTAGGAAGGGTGCTCGGACCACAAGGTAAGATGCCATCGCCAAAATCGGGAACAGTAACTGATGATATCGAAACGGCAGTAAAAGAGTTTAAAGCTGGTAAAATTGAATATAGAACTGATGCGGGTGGAAATGTGCAAGCCCTTGTTGGTAAGCTTTCATTTTCAGATGCTGAATTAGAGGATAATATAAATACGTTTGTCAAGCATATTATTAACTCACGTCCTTCATCAGCAAAGGGGGAGTTTGTAGAAAAGGTTTCAGTGTCTTCAACCATGAGCCCTGGAATAATGTTACAGGTTTAATAAGAAATACTGAGAAGGGAAGTAGATAGAGCAATGGCAAATGAATTAAAAAAACTTATTGTAAAAGAAATGATAGCGCAATATCGCAATACGAACAATTACTTAGTAGTTGGTTATCAAGGTATAAACTCATTACAGTTTGATGAATTAAGAAAAAATTTGCGTAAAAAGAAAATTCATCTGGAAATAGCCAAAAATTCGCTTGCAGCGATTGCGTTTAAAGAGATAGGGATTGCGGGGATTGTAAACATACTAACAGGTCCTTCTGCCATAGCAACAAGTAAAGATGATCCGGCAATTATGGCAAAAGAAACAATTGAATGGTCAAAAAAAATACCAGCTTTCAGTTTACGTGGTGGTTTTTTTGATGGGGCTATGCTTTCTGCAGATGACATAAATAAGCTAGCAAAACTACCAACTATGCCTGTACTTCGTGCGCAAATAGTTACTGGTATTAATGCCCCTATCGTGGGAGTGGTTAGTTCGTTTAATGCTGTTTTACGTGGCTTGGCGACTGTATTCCAGGCATTTAAGGATAAAAAAGAGAAAAGTGGTGAATAGTTTTTGGGGATTACTGAAAAGGTAGGAGGATAAAAATGACTCAGGTAAGTGAAGAAAAGATAGTTGAGCCGTCTGGTAAAATTGCACAGGTGCTCGATATGGTGGCGGGAATGACGTTGCTTGAAGCTGCGCAACTCGTGAAGGCTTTTGAGCAGAAGTTTGGTGTTTCGGCGGCAGCAGTTGCAGTACCAACAGGTGCAGCAGTGGCTGCAGAGAGCAAGGCTCCTGCGGCAGAGGAAAAATCAACCTTTGATGTAATATTAAAGGATGGAGGTGCAAATAAAATCCAGGCAATTAAGGCTGTCAGAGCAGAAACGAATTTAGGATTAAAAGAAGCTAAAGACTTGGTAGAAGGCGCCCCTAAGACTGTTAAAGAAGGAGTATCAAAAGAAGATGCAGAGAAGATAAAGAAAGCGCTTGAGGCTGCAGGGGCAAAAGTAGAAATCAAGTAATTAGGTACTTCCTCTCACTTTAAAAAACAGGAAACTATGGAAATTCGTAATTATGGCAAGGTTGAGGATGTTATAGAAGTCCAAAACCTCGTACAGATTCAGACAAAGGCATATCGTGATTTTTTACAAGCTGACGTACCTGCTTCCAAAAGGAAGAACTATGGTATAGAAACGATATTAAGAGAAATATTCCCCGTGAGTAATTACGACGGGACATTATCACTTGATTACATAAAATATGAGCTTGGTAAACCACGATACACTCAGGATGAATGCAGGCAATTACGCCTGACTTATGGCCGTCCATTCAGGATTTGGTTGCGGCTAAATAAAGCGGAACCAATTGAAGAAGAGGTCTATTTGGGTGAAATCCCTGTAATGATAGGTGGTGGTGAATTTATTATTAATGGTACCGAAAGAGTAATTGTAACACAATTACACCGCTCGCCTGGTATAGATTTTGTTGAGGAGTTTCATGCCGAAAAAAGACTGCACTCATGCCGAATTATCCCTGAGAGAGGAAGTTGGATCGAGTTGGAGGTAGGGAAGAAGGATATTCTTACCGTGAGAATTGATCAGAGCGGAAAGTTACCTGCCACATGTTTTCTTAGGGCATTGTCAGAGGAATATACAAACGATGAAGATATTATTAGACTATTCTACGAAACAGAAACGGTAAAGATTTCAGACTATTCGTCGGCTACAAAATTAAGAGGTAGACATACCGTCGAAAAGATTGTAAATCCTCAAACAGGGGAGATTATATTAGAACCTGGCCGTCCAATCTCCGATACGACAATAAAAGCGATTACTGATCTTGAGATTAAAAAAATCGAAGTAATAAAGAAATTAGATGATCCGCTGATATTGAACTCATTGGAATCTGATTTTACAAAATCTCATGAAGACGCACTTTTAAAATTTTACGTAAGGTTTCGCCCTGGAAACCCCCAACAATTAGAGAAGGCAAAACAGCTATTTTATGACAAATTTTTTGATGCGAAGAGATATCGTCTGGGGTCCGTCGGAAGATTTAGATTAAATAGAAAATTAGGGCACAATATTAACGAAGCCGTGATGACATTACAAAAAGAAGATTATGTAGAAGCTATACGGTACATTATGAAATTACGCAAGGGTGAATCTGGTGTATCTATTGATGATATTGATAATTTAGGTAATCGAAGGCTTCGAACGATCGATGAGCTGGCGGGAGAAGAATTGCGCAAGGGATTTCTGAAGTTGAGAAGAACCGTGCAGGAGCGGCTAAGCGTAAAAGATTCTGAACAGTTAACGCCACGTTCTCTTGTAAACTCAAAAACCATTTTTTCAGCGATAGAATATTTCTTCAGCCGAAGTGAACTATCTCAGGTGTTAGATCAAACCAACCCTTTGGCGCAATTAACGCACGAAAGAAGGTTGAGTGCTTTGGGGCCTGGCGGGTTGAATAGAAAACGTGCAGGGTTTGAGGTACGAGATGTTCACGTGTCACACTACGGCAGAGTTTGTCCAATTGAGACACCTGAAGGCACAAATATAGGTTTGATTTCATCTTTGAGTATTTACGCATCAACTGATGAATATGGTTTTTTGATTACCCCATATCGGATAATTGATAAAGGAAAGATTACTGAAAAAATTACCTATCTTCGTGCAGATGAAGAAGAAAACAAGCTGATAGCTCCTGCGGACGTGCTTATTAATGGCAAGAATAAAATAGAAAAAGAGAATGTCTTATGTAGATATAATGGAGATTTTCAACTACAAAGTTTTAAAGATGTAAATTATATGGATGTATCTCCAAGGCAACTGGTAGGGGTATCTGCTAGTCTAATTCCTTTCCTTGAACATAGCGATGCAAATAGGGCGCTAATGGGTTCGAACATGCAGAGGCAGGCCGTTCCGTTGTTAAGAACAGAGCCTCCTATTGTGGCCACCGGAATGGAGAAGGTTGTTGCTCAAAATTCAAGTATGACGGTGCAGGCTGAGAACGCAGGGTCAGTAACAAAGGTAACGGCTTGTGAAATTGTAATAAACGATAGAGATGTCTATGAGCTGAGAAAATTTGTAGGGCTCAATGAAGGTACCTGTTTGAATCAGAAACCAATAGTTATTGAAGGACAGAAGGTAAAAAAGGGAGAGATTATTGCGGATGGCGCTGCGACATGTAATGGAGAATTGAGTCTAGGTAAAAATGTGTTGGTTGCTTTCATGACGTGGGATGGGTATAACTTTGAGGATGCAATGGTTATCAGCGAAGCGTTGTTAAAAGATGACCGATTTACATCCATACACAGGGATGAGTTTGAAGTAGAAATTAGAGAAACAAAGTTGGGAAGAGAAGAATTTACGCGTGACATTCCTAATGTTTCAGAGAAGGCATTAAGAAATCTTGATGAAAATGGCGTAATACGGACTGGAACAAAGGTAAAACCAGGAGATATCCTGGTAGGCAAGATCGCACCAAAAAGCAGGAGCGAGTTGTCTCCTGAAGAAAAATTGTTGCACGCTATTTTTGGTCGTGCAGGCGAAGATGTAAAAAATGAATCGCTGGAAGTGTCATCAGGTATGGAGGGTATTGTTATAAATACCCAGGTATTTTCAAGAAAATCTTACCTCTCTGATGATAAAAGACAAAAGATATTGCAAGAAATAAATGATATTGAAACGAAATACGATGAACAAATCGCAAAAGAATTTGTCAAAATGTTAAAAGCAATTGATGAAGAAATTAAAGGACCATTGGTAGATATACAGACCGGACAGACGTATGCTATTGAACGTGGTATGTCGGCGAAAGCAATTCTCATGTTAGAAGAACGTTTCGACATCGAAAATATAGAGTTTAGCAATAAAAAGAAAAAGGAAAAGGCCATAGAAGTAAGCGGTGAACATTGTGAAAAAATTGAGTTATTGAAAGACGATAGGGATAGGAAGATTAATCATTTAAAACGCGGCGACGAATTACCAACAGGAGTATTGGAACTTGCAAAAGTATCGATCGCCACGAAGAGAAGGCTGTCGGTGGGTGACAAGATGGCAGGTAGGCATGGGAATAAAGGTGTTATTTCTAAGATTCTCCCTGAAGAGGACATGCCATGTTTAGCAGATGGAACACGAGTGGAAATGTTGTTGAACCCATTAGGCGTGCCTTCAAGAATGAATGTAGGACAGATTCTAGAGACTCATTTGGGATTTGCTGCGAAAAAATTAGGGTTCCGAACTGTAACGCCGATTTTTGAGGGTGCAACAGAAGAGGAAATTCTAATAACCCTGAAAGAGGCCGGTTTACCAGAAGATGGTAAATCTGTTTTGTACGATGGACGTACGGGAGAGCCTTTAGATCAAAAGGTTACCGTTGGCTATATGTATATGCTCAAGCTTCATCATCTCGTAGACGAGAAAGTACACGCAAGGGCAACAGGTCCGTACTCGTTAATTACGCAGCAACCATTAGGTGGAAAGGCAAGATTTGGTGGTCAGAGGTTCGGTGAAATGGAAGTATGGGCACTTGAAGCATATGGTGCTGCTCACAATCTGCAGGAGTTACTTACCGTGAAGAGTGATGATGTTGAGGGAAGGACAAAGATATATGAGTCGATGGTAAAAGGTGAGAACACATTAGAGGCTGGTACCCCTGCATCGTTTGAAGTGCTTTCCAACGAAATAGCTGGCTTGGGTTTGAGTTTGAAATTAGAGAAGACAAAGACTGAAGTTTTAAAAGAGTAATAGGAAGAATTCTAAAATGACAGATATTGTGTACGATAAAATTAATGAATATAGTTCTGTGAAAATATCTCTCGCATCGCCTGAAGATATCAGGAGCTGGTCTTATGGCGAAATAAAAAAGCCGGAAACGATTAATTATCGAACGTACAGGGCAGAAAAAGATGGTTTGTTCTGTGAACGCATTTTTGGACCTGAACGCAATTGGGAGTGTTTTTGTGGAAAATATAAAGGAATAAAACATAAAGGGATCATCTGTGATCGATGTGGTGTAAAGATTACCCATTCGCGTGTGAGAAGAAAACGGATGGGGCATATTAATTTGGCTGCACCTATTGTCCATATTTGGTTCTTCAAGGCAATGCCATCCCGATTAGGTACGCTTCTGGGGATGAAGACCACCTCTTTAGAAAGGATTATTTATTTTCAAGACTATGTGGTAATTGATACAGGAGGTACTCCTCTTAAAGAGTATCAAATGCTTAGTGAAGAGGAATATAAAGCGAACAAGGAGAAGTATGGTGAACAGTCCTTCGATGCAGGAATGGGTGCTGAGGCAATACGAACACTACTGCAAAAGCTTGATTTGGTAACGTTGTCAGCAGAACTTCGGGAGGAGCTGAATCAAACGAAATCCAAACAACGTGCGAAAGAAATAATTAAAAGACTTGAGATTGTAGAGGCATTTAGAGACTCTGGAAATAAGTCAGAGTGGATGGTTCTCAGTGTTGTCCCTGTTATTCCGCCTGATTTACGACCATTGGTTCTTTTGGAAAGTGGAAATTTTGCGACGTCCGATCTCAATGATCTTTACAGGAGGATTATTAATAGAAATAATCGATTAAAAAAGTTAATTGATCTGAATGCGCCTGAAGTAATTATAAGAAACGAAAAAAGGATGTTGCAACAGGCAGTTGATGCCTTATTTGATAACACAAGGGGAAAACGTCCAGTGTTGGGCAGTAATAACAGGCCTTTAAAATCATTAACTGATATGATAAAAGGCAAGCAGGGGCGCTTCAGAGAAAACTTGTTAGGTAAAAGAGTAGACTATTCGGCTCGTTCTGTGATTGTGGTAGGCCCTGAGTTGAAATTACACCAATGCGGTTTACCAAAGAAAATAGCTTTGGAGTTATTTCAGCCATTTATTATAAGGAGACTAAAAGAACTAGGGCTTGCGGATACGATTAAGAGTGCAAAGAAAATGTTAGGGCGCAAGGAAAAGGAAGTTTGGGATATCCTTGATGAAGTAGTTAAGCGGCACCCCGTGCTGCTCAACAGAGCACCAACATTACATAGAATGGGTATTCAAGCCTTTGAGCCGATACTCGTAGAGGGTAATGCCATTAAATTGCATCCATTGGTTTGCCGTGGTTTTAATGCCGATTTTGACGGCGATCAGATGGCTGTTCACCTTCCTCTTTCAATCGAGGCACAGACAGAGGCCATTACTTTAATGTTATCTACAAATAATATTTTTTCCCCAGCTTCAGGCGAGCCGATCATAACGCCAACCCAGGACATTGTATTAGGGTGTTCTTATCTTACCTTGAGTTTACAAGAAGAGTCTGAGGAAAAGCTTAAAAGGTTTAGTGGCACTGACGAGGTGGTATATGCGTTATCTGTAAAAAAAGTTAGTTTGCATACAAAGATTGAGATAAGGCTGAAGCAAACAAAGATTATTAAGGATAAAGTGGGTACCGAAGAACCTAAAAATGGTTTATGCAAAACTACAGTTGGGCGTGTTATTTTTAATAGCGTACTGCCGGAAGGGATGCCCTTTTATAATTACACATTGGATTTGAAGGGTATTAGTAAAATAATTCAAGATTGTTATAAATTTTTGGGCAGGGCAAAGACTATTGTTTTGTTGGATGATATTAAAGAGACAGGTTTTAAGGCATGTACAAAAGCGGGGCTCTCATTTTCGATAACAGATATAAAGATACCGGCAAAGAAGCAGGAAATTATTGATAAAACCCAGGAAGAGATAGAAAGAATACAAAAATTATACCGCAAGGGAATTATCACGGAAGGTGAAAGATATAATCAAATTATAGATATGTGGACATCTGCCGGTGAACGGGTTGCCGAGGAGATGTTGAGTGAGCTTAAAAACGATATAAGAGACGGAAAAGCCTATTTAAATCCCGTCTACTTAATGTCTGCATCTGGTGCGAGGGGTAGTTCGCAACAGTTGAGGCAGCTTGCAGGTATGCGTGGTTTAATGGCAAAACCTTCCGGAAAGATTATTGAAACCCCTATAAAGGCTAATTTTAGAGAGGGCCTTGGTGTCCTTGAATATTTTAGTTCCACTCATGGAGCGAGAAAAGGATTGGCTGATACTGCGTTAAAGACTGCAGATTCTGGTTATTTAACGCGTAAATTAGCGGATGTTGCTCAAAACGTAGTGATAACAGCACAAGATTGCGGTACTACAAATGGTATTACCAAGAGTGTTGTTTACCGTGGAGAAAAGGTTGAGATACCTTTAAGCAAGGTAATAACTGGGCGCATTGCGAGAAATAATATTGTTGATTTGGTAAAAGACGAAATAATTGTAAAGGAAAATGAATTAATTACTGAAGAAAAAGCAAAGAGGATCGAGGCTTTAGGGTATGAGAAAATTAAAGTCCGTTCCGCATTGACCTGTGAATTATCTTTGGGGCTTTGTGTAAAATGCTATGGAATGGATTTGTCGAGAGGGAAATTGGTTGAAGAGGGTATGGCCGTTGGAATTATTGCGGCACAATCGATTGGTGAACCTGGTACACAGCTTACCATGAAGACATTCCATATCGGAGGTACTGCTACACGTACTATAGAGGAGTCCGAAGCAAAAGCGAAACGAGCTGGAATTGTAAAATATAATAATTTGATTGTAGTAAAAAATCAACAGGGAAAATATGTTGCTATTAATGCAAACGGTGAAATCCTGCTTATTGATGCCAAAGGAAGGCAAATTGATAAACATACAGTAGTTCTTGGAGCGGAAGTATTGGTAAAAGAGAACGATACCGTTGTTGGACATCAGATATTGACCAAGTGGGATCCTCATATGATTCCAATACTGACTGAAATGTCTGGTAAAATACGTTTTGAAGATATTGTGATTGGTAAGACTATGAGGCAGGAGTACGAGGCCTCGACGGGAGTTAAACGAAAAGTAATTATGGAACATAAAGGGGACTTACACCCACAAGTCATTATTGAAGACCAGGCAGGTAAAATTTTAGGTCTATACCCAATTCCAGAAAAAGCACATATCGAAGTTGAGGAAGGTGACAAAGTTACAGCTGGTACGCTACTTGCCAAAACACCGCGAGAAATTTCCAGAACTGAAGACATCACAGGAGGTTTGCCAAGGGTATCTGAAATAGTTGAGGCAAGAAAACCTAAAGACCCGGCAGTAATAAGCGAAATCGATGGTATTGTAGAGGTAGGCGAAAAACGTCGTGGAAAACGCACGATATTGGTAAAGAGTGAAACAGGTATGGAAATAGAGCACCTTGTACCTCGAGGTAAGCATTTGAGGGTACATCGCGGAGATCGCATTAAGGCCGGTAGCCCACTTGTAGAAGGGCCTCTCGTATTACAAGATATTTTACGAATAAGCGGTGAAGAGGAACTTCAAACGTACATGCTGAAAGAGGTTCAAAACGTTTATCGATCTCAGAATGTACCAATAGACGACAAGCATATTGAAATAATTATTGCTCAAATGCTGAGAAAGGTTAAGGCGGACGAGGTTGGTGACACGTCTTTTTTACCTGGGCAAGTTGTCGACAAATTTAGATTTAAAGAAGAAAACAAAAAAATCATTGGAAAAGGTGGTAAGCCTGCAACGGCAAAACCCATGTTGCTAGGGATAACTAAGGCATCCATACAAGCTGACAGCTTTATATCCGCAGCTTCATTCCAGGAAACTACTAAAGTTTTGACCAGAGCAGCACTTGAAGGTAAGACCGACGGACTGGTTGGATTAAAGGAGAATGTTATTCTTGGACATCTGGTACCAGCGGGTACCGGTTATAAGTCATATTATTCACTTATGGCAATGCCAACCGAGGCAGTTAATACAAAGGAAACAGAAGATCACGAAGATAAAGAACTCGCTACATCAACAAAATAGAGGTGGGAGGATAAATGCCAACGATAAATCAATTAATTAGGAAAGGAAGAAAGGGTTCAAGTTTTAAGAGTAAGAGCCCAGACTTAGAAAAATGCTCACACAAAAAGGGAGTATGTCTTCAGGTTATGACGAGGACACCGAAGAAACCGAACTCTGCATTAAGAAAAGTAGCCAGAGTAAGGTTGTCCAATGGCAGGGAAATAACTGCTTATATTCCGGGTGAAGGGCATAATTTGCAGGAACATTCGATTGTGCTGGTCAGAGGAGGTAGGGTAAGAGACCTGCCAGGTATTAAATATCATATCATTCGTGGAACGTTAGATTGCGCAGGGGTTGATGGCAGAAAGCGTTCCCGATCTAAGTATGGGACAAAGACCCCTAAATAGGTTTTAACAAGGAGATTGTAGTCTATGGCACTTGCATATAGGAGCACAGAGGTATTTTTGCAACCGGACGTTAAATATAAGAGTAAGCTGGTTTCGAAATTTATTAATAACCTCATGCGAAAAGGGAAAAAAAGCGTTGCCGAAGGAGTATTTTACGGGGCAATGGAAGTTATAGAAAAAAAGATAACGGATGTAACGCCATTAGAAATGTTTGAAACTGCGGTAAATAACGTAAAACCATTGGTTGAGGTTCGATCTAAACGGGTTGGTGGTGCAACATATCAGGTACCCGTAGAGGTGGTAAAAAAAAGGCAACAATCATTAGCGTTTCGTTGGATTATCGGCGCTGCAAAGGGGAAAAAGGGGCGACCTATGTTTCAGCGATTAGCAGATGAATTAGTCGATGCATATAAAAAGCAAGGAATAGCCATAACACAACGGGAAAATACCCACAAGATGGCTGAGGCTAACAAGGCATTTGCACACTTTGCATGGTCAAAATTTTAGTACAGGAAGTTTAAAAATATGAATCTTGAAAAAATGAGAAATTTTGGTATTGCCGCGCATATTGATGCTGGTAAGACGACTACTTCAGAACGTATACTTTATTATACGGGGAAGTCTTATAAGATGGGTGAGGTCCATGATGGTACCGCTGTAATGGATTGGATGGAAGAAGAACAAAAACGCGGAATCACCATCACGGCAGCGGCAACAACTTGCGCTTGGAATGATTACCAATTTAATTTGATTGATACGCCTGGCCATGTTGATTTTACTATAGAGGTAGAACGATCTCTTCGTGTCCTGGACGGGGCTGTCTGCGTATTCTGCGGAGTAGGTGGTGTTGAGGCTCAATCTGAAACGGTGTGGCGTCAGGCTGATAGATATGGCGTACCGAGAATATGTTTCGTGAACAAGATGGATCGAACAGGTGCTGATTTTATGAAGGTCGTTGGTGAAATTAACGAGCGATTGGGAATAAAAGCGATTCCTATTCAGTTACCCCTTGGTAAAGAACAAGGATTTAAAGGTGTTATAGATCTTGTGAACATGAAGGCTATGGTATACTCAGACGATATTGACAAATTGGGAGTGAATTATTCGTTAGAAGAAATTCCTGCTGAATATAAAAAAGAAGCCGAAATACAACGCGAAAAGATGATCGAAGGACTCGCTGAACAAGTGGATTTCTTGACAGAGAAATTTATAAACGGCGAAAAAATAACAAATGACGAGATAAAAAAGGCCATCCGTGAGGGCGCCATTAATTTAAAACTTGTGCCGGTAATGTGTGGCTCTGCATTTAAGAAAAAAGGAGTTCAGCCTCTTCTTGATGCAATATGTGACTACTTGCCATCTCCACTCGATAGAAAATCAATTGCGGGTACGAATCCCTATACCGATGAAGAAATTTCGAGAAAACCCCTTCCCGATGAGTATTTTAGTGCACTTGCTTTCAAAATTGCATCCGATAAACATGGTGACCTGACATTTATAAGGGTTTATTCCGGGAAAGTAACTTCTGGTTCAAGAGTAATAAATTCAGGGAAAGATAAAAAAGAACTAATCAGCCGCATTTTTAAAATGCACGCTAACACGAGGGAACAAGTAGATGTGCTAACTGCTGGTGAAATAGGTGCAGTAATTGGTCTGAAGTATACGGTTACTGGAGATTCCTTGAGTGATCCAGATCATCCCATAGTTCTTGAGAAGATGGAATTCCCAGATACTGTTATATCGATGGCAATAGAACCAAAGACAGATATTGAAAGAGAAAAATTAGGAGTGGCCTTATCAAAATTAGCAAAAGAAGACCCCACATTCAAAGTTCATATGGACAAAGACACTGGGCAAATGATTATCTCTGGTATGGGTGAGTTGCATTTGGAAGTAATAAAAAATAGGATGTTAAGTGAATATAAAGTAGATGCCAATGTAGGGGCTCCAAAGGTGTCTTACAAAGAAACTATAAGCAAGAAGGTTGAGGTTGAAGGAAAATTTATTCAACAGACAGGTGGTCATGGTCAATTTGGACATGTGTGGATTACCTTGGAACCTTTTAAAGGGGAAGAACCTGTGACTTTTGTTGATGATATTAAAGGTGGAAAGATTCCTAAGCAATTTGTAAGGTCTTGCGAAAAAGGAATCAGAGAGACCGCTTCAACTGGAGTGGCTGGGGGATATTCGCTTATAGACATAAAAGTAACGGTAACAGATGGTTCAACGCACCCGGTAGATTCATCTGATTTGGCCTTTTTTACTGCGGCGAGTATTGCACTAAGAAAAGGTGTGGAAATGGCAAAGTCGATATTGCTAGAACCGATAATGTCTTTGGAAATTGTGGTTCCTGAGCAGTACATGGGAGATGTGATTAGCGAAATTCATAGCCGCAGGGCAAATATTCTTGAAATGGGTACAAGAAGTGGAGTTAGGATCATTAAGGGTGATGTGCCCCTTGCCGAAATGTTCGGGTACTCAACGGTATTACGATCAATTACGCAAGGTAGGGGTACGTTTACCATGGAACCATTAGAATACAGACCTGCACCTGCAAAGGCTTTCAGTAGTGTAGCATAACATAATTTTCAGATAAATAATCGGAGGTTTTACGATGGCAAAAGAGATATTTAAGCGGACGAAGCCGCATATGAACGTAGGGACGATAGGTCATGTGGATCATGGGAAGACGACGTTGACGTCGGTGATAACGCATGTATTGGCGAAGCAGGGGTTGGCGAAGGAGAGGGCGTACGATTCGATAGATAAGGCTCCCGAGGAGAGGGAGAGG
>Ga0209324_10000819_pt1 | contig 21437 bp, 27 predicted proteins | sample Rifsed19ft3_FD_184015 | JGI IMG/M metagenome (GOLD analysis project Ga0209324, IMG submission 184015) | Soil microbial communities from Rifle, Colorado, USA - sediment 19ft 3 (version 2) | ecosystem: Environmental > Terrestrial > Deep subsurface > Rock core/Sediment | place: Rifle, Colorado...
CCGCCGTTCCCGAAGGCCTACTTGGCCGACGCGGGGACGAAGCGGGAGGGGAGCTGGACGCGCCGAACGCTGACGAACTTGGACGGCTACATCACGAAGGCCCAGATCGAGGCCGACGTGGCGGACGCCGTGGCGGGCCTGCCCCTGGACCCCTCCAGGATGTAGGCGGCCGATCGAGCGTGGACGGCGCTATATCCGTCCTTTTCCTCGGGTGGCGCGCGATGATGCTGGAGCGACGAGCCGGACGCGTCGCGGACACCAGCCGCGGAAATTCGATGCGGCGCCGCGTCAGGGTCCCACGACGCGCAGGCGGTAAGACCGCATCGCTCTCGGGTGGTTGAACGGACCTCAGCGCCTACTTTGAGATCGCAGGACTTGGGCCGAAGGCCGAGGAGAGCCGCCTCGCGACGGAATGGTTCTACCGGCGAGAGCGGGAAGGCTGGACGGAACTCGACCGCCTCGGAGTCCCGCGCCAGCGGTGGCGGGACATCCGGACGTCGGGCGAGTGGGACGCGTTCTACTGCGCCGTGTGGGCTTCCACGATGAAGGCCCTCGCGGACGCGTCCGGTCTGTCCGTCTCCCGAATCGCCAAGGCCCTCGGGGACAAGAGCCCGTTCGGCGTCCGCCACATATGGTAGGACGCCCCTTTCGGGTGGTTGAACGACACGGAGCACAGGAATCGCAGCGAGTCGCGAGGTCGAACGGCTCCGCATCCGGGAGGCCGAGGGGATCGGCGGGCCCGCGGTGCGGTGCGGCGTATGCCCGGACCGGCACTGGATCCCGGCGGAGGAGGCGGAACCCTTCTACCCGGAGGCCGTGACCGTGCCGCGCGAGTCCGCGCGGCCGTCTGCGGAGGCGACGGACTTCGTGGACGACAAGGGCGACGTGGTCTACGTCTGCCCGGCGCAGAGCCTCGCGAACTGAACCAAACCGTCTTCCCCCTTTTTCGGGTGGTCCGTTGAACCCCCCCACTCGGCGGGCCATCCTCGACTTTTCCGGGGGGTCTGAGGCATTGGGACCCGGCGGTTTGGGAGCAAAGTCCTCCTTCGGGATGGCGCGCAACCTTCGTAGACGCGAGCTCCTGGAGATCCGCCGCCAAGGCCACGAGGAGTACCTGCGGAACCACTTTGGGCCGAGCTACACGCTCCGGATTGAGGGCGACGAAGCCGTCGTCCGGGGCCTGTGGGGAACGCTGACCGTGCGGATGCCGAGGGACGACCTCTGGGACTGGTACGCTCTCCGCAAGCGGGGCTTCTGAGCCCCGCATCCTTCGGGCGTGGTAGATCCGGGACCTCGGGGTTTCCGTTGAGGGCACCGTGGAGAACCACGGAACGACGTGTGGCGACGACGAGGATATACGAAGCGCCGCCGGAGACGGCGGCGCGAGGCTCGGGTGGTGACTTGAGACTCCAACTGATTCGCATCCACGAGGACGGAACGTGCGCCCGGTGGGACTGCAGCCCGGAGACCCTCCGGCTCGTGCTGATCATCCCGGCACGGCCGAACGTCGAACGGCTCCGCGGCCGCGCCGTGGCCCCCGAGGCCGGGGGACCCTTTTCGGGTGGTGAAGATGGGGCACAAGCCGGACGGTTGGCCGGCGCTCGTCGAGGCGCTTCGCGTCGCCTCGGCGGGACTCCGTGAGGCCGCGCGCCAGACGGACGATGACAACGTCTACTTCCCGCCGCGGGCGAAGGGCGAACGGCAGCCCGTCGGGTTGCGGGGACACGTACGTCTGCGGGACCTCGCGGATCTCGTTGAATACGTCGCGGACATGCTCGAGCCGTGACGCCTCTTTCGGGTGGTGATCATGGGAATGCGATTCGATCCGCCGAAGTGCCCGGAATGTGGCGAGGATCCCCTCGGGACTCTGGAGGACCTCACCGGACGCGCCGAGTTCTCCGAGCAAGAGGACGGGGCGTACGAGTATTCCGGGAGCACGGAAGTCTTCTGGGACGGTCAGATGACCCGGACCGATGAGGAGGGAAAGGTCGCCCTCCTCTGCGAGAACGGCCACGACTGGTTCGCAACGAGGATGGAGGGCCACGCCCCGCTTTTTCGGGTGGCGTAGATTGGTTCCGGGACTTGAAATCTCCGAGGGCCTCTGAGCCTCTTTTTCGGGTGGCGAGCGGATGGTGACGGACACGTTCCTGTGGACGCGGCATGCCGTGGAAGGTCGGCGAGGCTGCCGGGCGAACCGACCGGGTGACGGTTGCTCCGTCGGGAGAACGCTGTATGCCAAGGCTGGGTTTTCGGGTGGTGACATGTGGGAAGACATCCCGCGCACGAACGGCGGCTACCATGTGATCCTCATCGATCCGCCGTGGCCGTACCGGCAGGCTCTCCTGTCGAAGAAGACCCGCGGGGGCGCGGCGAAGCACTACAACGTCCTCACGATGGAAGAGATTGCCGCCCTGCCGATCCCGGAGCTCGCGGCCGGCGACGCGCAGCTGTGGTTGTGGACGACGAACGCGCACCTCCCGACCGCATTCGAACTCGTCCGCACGTGGGGGTTCACGTACAAGGTCATGCGGACGTGGACGAAGACGAACGGCTTCGGCGGCGGCTACTGGCTCCGGGGGCAGACGGAGCACCTCCTCCTCGCGATCCGGGGGAACGCGCGGTTCTGGAAGACGGGACCCCACGGAGCGGCCGGGCACAACGTCTCGACGGCGATCCTGGCCCCGCGGGGCGAGCACAGCGTGAAGCCGCCCAGGTCGTACGCGGACATCGAGTTCCTCAGCAGCGAGCCGCCCGGGCTCAAGCGCCTCGAGCTGTTCACCCGGGGGCGGCGCCAGGGATGGACGTGGCACGGGAACGAGCGGAGCGACACCGTACAGGGGGTCCTGGGCGGACCCTGATCTTTCGGGTGGTGCACATGAGGACAGATACGAAATCCGAGGTGGTCGCCCTCGTCGAACGGAACCCGGGCGGACTGACGTTGAAGGACATGGCCCGGCGGATCGGCGTGAGCCGCGTCGCCGCGCGCTATCACGTCCTCCATCTGTGGCGGGAACGCGTCGTCCGCCTCGAGCGACAGAACGGAGTGCGAGGCTACCGGGGCTTCCGGCTCATCGTCAAGCCGAAGTCCGTAACCGTTGTCGTCCACATCCCGCATTTTGCGCCGCACTCGATCGGACATCGGCTGGCGCGGGAACTCGCGCACGTCCATCGGGCGAACGAGGACACGTACCTCGCGCCGCCCGGGACCATGCAGACCGCGCTCGCCGGGGCGGTCGGGATCACCCGGGCCCACGCGTCGATCGAGCTGAGGCGGTTGATCGACCGGGGATACGCGGAGGTGCTCCTGCGGCATGTACCCGGAGTCAACACGCGACGCAAGACCTATCGACTTACGATGGCCGGGTTCCGCGCGCTCATGGAGACCGAGGGAGGCGAGACCTGCGAGCACCTCGAACCCCTGTTTGCCGCGGAACGCAAGGCGATGCGCGAGCGATCGCTCGAGGAAGAGAGTGGATGGATGCTTCCCGAGGCGGCCGCGTAGGCGGTCCGGCCTCCTTTTTTCGGGTGGTGAACCGATGTACGAAGAGTACCAAACAGTGGTGAAGCGTTCGATCGTCGAAAGCCGCGCCGGGCTCGTAGAACCGACGGAGCCCGCACGGGATGAGGCAGAGGAGACCGTCCTCCACGAGGAAGACGACAAAGTCGACCTCGAAGCGGCCGACGCGGAGGAGGAGTCGGTTTTGGCGGCGGAAACGGGTCCGGAGCCAGACACGGAACAGATCGAGGAGGACGACGAGGCCGTGGAAACGCCTGGGGAACCCGAGCCCGTGGCGCCCAAGGCGGTCATGACCGCGGACATCGTCGCGGACGCGAAGGTGTTGCGGACGTTCCTCGAGCAGGTCGAGGCCGTGACCGACGAAGCGAAGGTCCGCCTTGAGCCCGACGGGATTCACGTGACCGCGGTGGACCCCGCGCACGTCCAACTGGTCGAGATAACGTTGCCGCTCGACAGCCTTGAGCAGTACCGCGTGTTCGAGGACGGACGGCGGGCGGTATCGCCATGCGACCTGGGGCTCGACGTCGAGAAGCTCCTCGGCGTGCTGAGGAAGCTGAAGGGGAAGGTCTCGTTGGCCTTCCGCTTCGGCGGCGTTCCGAACGAGCGGCTCGAAGTCACGCAGGGCGGATCGTCGAGGGAGATGGGGCTCGTGGACACGGCGGGGATGACTGATCCGAGAATCCCCATTCTGAACTTTCCTGCGAAGGTCGCCCTCGACGGAAAGTCGTTCCTGGACGTGCTGAAGGACGCGGGCGAGGTCTCGGACCATCTCGCGGTCACGGTGACCCCCACGGCATTGCGGTTCGAGGCGGAAGGGGATGTTGACCGCTACCGGCACGAGTTCCCGGCGGGCACGGACGCGGTGGAATACGTGACCACGGTCACCGAGGACTATCGCTCCCTGTTCCCGCTGGACTACCTCGTGAACATCGCGAAGACGGTCAGACAATCGAGGCTCGTCCTGTGGCTTGGGACGGACTTCCCGCTGCGGATCGATTGGGATGGGGAGACGCGCGGCACGTTCCTGACCGCTCCGCGGATTGAGCAACCAGACTGATCGAACGTGCTATGCCTCTTTGAGGCCTGACCGGCCTCTTCTTTCGGGTGGTGATGTTGAACGACGGCAACGGTGACAAGAGCGCGGATCCGCCCGAGAGTTTTATCACGGAACTCCGCAACCTGATGAATGCGTGGCGCTGGACTCCGAAGGAAATCGAGAGCGCACTCCCCAAGCTCGTGCGGATTCTCGTGGAGCTCGGCATCCTGCGACAGAACCCGGACGGGACGTACGAACCGACGGAACGCGTACAAGACGAGGCGGCGTGGACCGAGGCATGGGCCCGGGCAGAGAAGGAGGGCATCGCGGGATCCGAACCCGCCTCGTGACCCTTTCGGGTGGTGAAGTATTGGACCATGAAATCCTCAACCAGATGGTCGAACTCGCACGGACGCTCCCGAAGGTATCCGACGACGTCGTCCTGGCCCTCGTACAGCAGAAGTTCCCGAACATCGATCCGAACGAGCTGCGGCTTGCGCTGAAGGCCGAGCGTCTCATCGCGCGCCGCAAGGTCGTGGACGACGGCGAGTGGAAGCTGCTCTGGAGCCAGCCTTGTCCCGTTTGTGGCGACACGCTGCTGAACCACGCCACGAACACGGACGTCAACGAGCTCCTCGCCCTCATGGACAAGGTCCAGGGCGGGGAGATGCCGGAGATCCGGGCCGGGCCGATGAAGTGCCTCAAGTGCGAGTGCTTCATCTCGCGCGTCGCCCTGTTCCAGCAGATCGTCACGAAGGCGAGGAAGCGGAGGTCGTTCAAGGAACCCACGCGGATCGACCTGCCGGACGACCTGTTCGAACCGATCGTGGGCTTCGACGACATCAAGGAGATCCTTCGGAGGTCGCTGACAAGCCAGCGTCCCGTCCACCAGCTCCTCCATGGGCCCCCGGCGAGCGCCAAGACATTGTTCGCCCTTGAGCTGGAACGCGTAGGGGCCGCCCGGTACACGCTCGGCTCGTCGTCGAGCAAGGCGGGTCTTCGCCAAATGCTGATGGAGGACCAGCCCAACGTCCTCATCATCGACGAGCTGGACAAGGGCAACCGGAGGGACCACTCCGTCCTGCTGTCGGTCATGGAGACGGGGATCCTCGTCGAGTCGCTGTATGGGCGCCACGACGGCGTCCGCCTCGAGACGCGGGTCTTCGCGACCGCGAACGACAAGACCGTGCTGCCCACGGAACTCCTGAGCCGGTTCGGCGGGGGGCTGTGCATCCGAGCGTATACGGCGGAGGAGTTCCTCGCGGTCGCCTCCCGCGTCCTCATGATGCGCGAGGGCGCACCCGAGGACATCGCCAAGGTGATCGCGATCGCGACCCTCCAGCATCTCCGCTCCCGCGACGTCCGGGACGCCGTGCGGGTCTTCCGCCTGGCGCAGACCGTCGAGGAGGTCCCACGCATCGTGGAGATCCTCCACAACCGCCGATAGGCGGACTTTTTCGGGTGGTGAGGATGACGAAACCGCAGCGCCGGGAAAACTCAGCAAGTCGGCGAATCGGCCGTCGAGGTTTTTCGCGTGGCGCGGGGGAGTCCTGAGGAACCCATGCTGAAGGTGGAGAAGTCCCGTCCTAGCTCGGATGACAGCCATGAAAGAAACGCGTCACCTGCCTCCTTCCCGGATCCGGTATGAGCGGAACCATCCGACGGTCTCCTTTCGGGTGACCCTCGACGAGCGACGACGCCTAGAGGCTTTCATGAAGAAGACGGGACAGCCGCTGCGCGCCGTCGTCGTCCAGACCCTGGGACTTCTCGAGGCGAGGATCGAGAAGATTGAGAAGGCACGCAAGGACGGGTACCGCGCGGGGTGGGGTCGGTTCGAAGCACCCTGTTCAGTCTGCGGCAAGCCCTTGAAGTTCGACATCAAGACCGAAAGGGACGCCAAGGATGCCCTCATGGCGGCGTTCGCCCACTGGCGCCACACCACCGAATGTTGGAAACAGTGAACGTCCCCGCGACAACCGACCAAGGGGTGTAGATTGCCCTACGGATTACCCTGGGGTTTGCCACACGGATTGCGACATGGATTGCCGCACGGGATTGCCATGGGTGATCAGCCGTCGCCTTATGCGCGCGTAGCGCGCGCTCGCGCATCATGCGCGCGCGGCGGCCATTTTTCAGCGCCGGGGTACGTGACGGGGACTCGGTCGTGGAAAAACCGCAATCAGACCCGCGGGAGGCAGGGCCGTTGGGCCGCCCAGTAGACGAACCTCTCGTGGTCGGGTGGGATCACGCTGGTTGTGACCGGAGACCGGTCCGCCCAGAACCGCACCTCAGCCAGGGGGAACCCGCTGCACTGCGTGACACGGGCCTTCACGTTCCGCCTGTCGTACTCGAACCCCCACGACGCGAGCTTTTCGGAGACTGCGGCATACGACTCGTACCCGAATTCCGCCCGGACCTCCTCATTTGCCCGAGCGATGACCCCGAGCGGGACGGTCGGCGCGGGACCGCCGCCGCGGGCGACGCCGTCGAGCCACGGGAAGTACGTGTCCCGCTTCTCCAGGGGACGTCCCATCTCAACCTCCATCCGCCTGTGAAATGACTCCGGGGTTTCGATGATCTTCATCGCCAACAGTACGCCCGCCGCCGTACTTCAACTCGCGGGTGTTCTCAGCGGGGAGCCATGCTGATGCGGACGCCAACGCTACTCGTCCGGCAGTGAGACCGACCCGAACGGAATCATTCCCCACCGCCTCCAAGAGGGAGCGGAAGCGGATGGCAATCTACACACGAGTGAGCACGGAAGACCAAGCCCGGGAAGGGTTCAGCCTCGCCGCCCAGGCGAAGCGGCTTCGCGCCTTCAGCGCGTCGCAGAGGTGGATGGTCACGTCGGAGTACGTCGACGACGGCCAGACGGGCCGGGACGTGAGGCGCCCCGCGTACCAGCGCATGCTGGAAGAGCGCGACGCTTGGGACGCGATCCTCGTCTTGAAGATGGACCGGATCCACCGGAACTCGCGGCACTTCATGGCGATGATGGACGACCTCCGCCGGTGGGGGAAGGACTTCGTGTCCGCAACCGAGTCGCTGGACACCAGCACGGCGACGGGGAGGTTTGTCGGGGACATGCTCCAGCGGATCGCGCAGTTGGAGTCGGAGCAGACGGGAGAGCGCGTGCACATGGGCATGAAGGAAAAAGCCCAACAGGGCGGCTTCAACGGGATGAGCGCGCCCTTCGGGTACGAGGTCCGTCGGGGCCGGCTTGTCCTGAATCGTCGGGAGGCGGCCACCGTCCGGCGGATCTGCGCGTGGCGGCGCCAGGGACGGACCCTGGCGTGGATCGCGACGCAGCTGAACACGCAAGGCATCCCGACGAAGAAGGGGAAGTCGTGGACGAAGCGCCAGGTGTTCCGCGTCGTCCACAACCCGCTGTACCGCGGCTCGCTCCACTGGGACGACATCGTGATTCCTGGAACCCATCCGGCGATCGTCGCGTGGACGCCAAGGACGAGGAGGCGAGGTGCACGGGGAAGTTGAAAGCGGGACATCGGACGATCGCGGGGGTCGTGTCCCAAGACGTGCACGACCGTCTGCTCGCTCTGCAACGGAAGCGGGGGATTCCCACAATGTCGCGCACCTTGGGCGTCGTGCTCCAAGAGTGGGCCAGCGGAGTCGCATCCGGCGGCCTAAAGCCGGTAGCGGAGGGGGGAGAAGGTGCCGAAGGGTCTGACGGCGACCCGAGCTTGAAGCCCGTGGAACCGCGCGACATGACGCTGTCGCTTTGGCAAGAGGTCCGCGGCCTCGTGACGGAAGTCCGGCAAGAAGGCCAGCACGTTTGCGTCGTTCTCGGGGATCGCGGCGACCTCCTCGCCGTCCGCCTGCCCAACATTGCGGGAGGACCCCGAGTCTCGGCGGGCTCGAGGGTCGCGATCCTTCGAACGGACACGTCGCACGGATACGTGGTGCGATCCCTCGGCTAGAAGCCGAGTCGCGGCACGCACACGAGGTACGCCTTCCGCACTTCCTCGGCGTCGATGTGGTCGTACACATCGATCGCCTCGTTCCTCGCGTCACCCCGCAACCACTTGATGAACTCCCTCGGCATTCCGTTCCGCCGCAGCATCGTCGTGAAAAAGTGCCGGAACACATGAGGCGTGACCCGCCTGCCGGGATCCTTCTCGCCCGCGGCTTGGAGCCCGCACGCGACGGCCTGGCAGACGACCGCCTCGTACACGCCCTGGCGGCGGAGTCGGCCTCCGTGCTGGCCCACGAACAGGGCGGGCTCCCCCGGCCGGAGAGCGTACTCCTCCCGCGCCTGCAACCACGCCTTCAACGCGTGCGCGCACTCGTCGTCGACGAACACGAGGCCGTTCGACCGCTTGGGGTGCGGCCTCAACCGGATCGAGCCCCGGACGAAGTCCACGTCGCTCACGTCCATCCCGATCAGCTCCTCCCGCCGCACGCCCGTCTTCGCGAGGACGAGCATCATCGCCCGGTCCCTCGGGTCCAGCGTGGAGCCGATCAGGAGGCGCGTCTCCTCCACCGTGAGGAGGCGGCGGACGCCGTCGTCCTCGCCGCGACGCTTCTTGTAGTCCCGGAGGTACCGCTTCCGGAAGGGTGGCACGGGGTTCGCGGGCAGCAGCCCCTCATATTGCAGATAGTCGCACATCGCGGACAGGGCGCTGAAGTAGGCGCGGACGGTCTTCGCCTTCACCCCGCGGGCGATCACGAACCGGAGGACCTCCTTGAGCAGGTCCGCGTCGACGTCCCCGAACCCCTTCTCTCGCGACTCGAGGAACCCGGAGAGGATGCCATCGTACGACAGGTACGCGCGCAACGTCTCCCTCGTCAGGCCGCGGAGGGCCGCATCCTCCGCGAACGATTCCAGGAGCGACGCGTTCGTCGGGCGCGGAAGGGCAAGGACGATCGTCACGCCTTCCACCTCCAGCCTCGCGGCGTGGCTTCTGCGAGCCCGTACGCCTGGAGGTTCTCGAGCTGGAGGTTGATTGCCCGAACGCCCTGCGTATCCGTCAGGCGGATTCGCAGCTTGTCGAGCAGATCGTTGGAACCCCAGACGCCGCCGGAGCGAAGGAGCTCGATCAGGTCCTTCTCGTACTGCTTCACCCTTCGCGCCTCCGGGCCGTTGAGGAACAGCTCCGCGCGGTAGCGGCGCACCTCGTCCTCGAGCTTCTCGACGAGTGCGTGCGCCATCTTCTTCTCTTCGGAGAGGCGCTTGCTCGCCTCGCGCAGCTCGACGTTCTCCTTCCACAGGTCCGCCCTCGCCCCGAACGTCTCGTCCTCCGCGCCACGCACGTGTTCCTCGACGACGCTCAGCATCCAACGCGAGAGGGACAAGCCCGCCTTCTCCGCGAGCTTCTCCCACTTCCTCCGGTGCTCCTCCGTGGGGACGTACACCCAGACCGTGCGCTTGCGGATCGTCTCCGTCTTACCGCCCTTCGACGGCATCGCTCAGGTCATGGCGCGGAGGGTATCAACTTTGCTAGTAAAAGGATGCGTGGGCCAGGATTCGAACCTGGGAACCCCTGCGGGAGCAGATCTTGAGCCTGCCGCCGTTGGCCGTGCTTGGCTACCCACGCGTCGCTCCGCACCGCCAAGGGACCAATAAAGGTTTCGGGGAAGCCCCCGGCCAATCTATAAGTATAATGACTTCCATGTAAGTCATGATGCGCCCCGCGAAGCGCCGGTACACGACCCTCCCTGTCCGCACGGAGACGTTGCGCCGACTAAGAGGCTACAAGGTTGGCGGCGTCAGCTACGATCGACTCGTCAACGACCTACTTGACGCCCACCCGCCCGAAGAGTTTTTCCTGGAACACTTGCGGAGGTTGAACCGGGAACCACGACGGGCCTGGTCTGACATACGAAAGGAACTCGACCTCTGAGGCGATGCGCTGTCGGACTTTGAAATCGAGTTCACGGTCAGCGCGGAAAGGGAGTTCCGAAAGCTGCCACGAGACGTCCAACGAAGGTTCGCCGCAGCGTTCAATCTTCTAGCAAGAGATCCCGAACGTCGACGGCCCAAGTGCGACATTCGGCTTCTGTCGGGAACCGCGAATGCCTGGCGCCTCCGGGTAGGAGACTACCGGGGCATCTACGCGATCGAGGGCCCCAAGATCGTGTTCACAAGGTTTGGCCATCGCAGGGACGTATACCGCAGCTAGAGGCGTCTCCGCCGCATTGGTCTACAAGATGCACGCTGAAAGTCCGGAGTTGGGGAACGGGCCGTGGTTCGCTCCCGGGCCCAAGAGCCTCAGGAGTTCGGTCTACAGAAACTCCCAATCCTTCAGCACGTCCTCGAGGTTCGGTCGCCCGATCTCGTCGAGCTCGTAGCGAACGCGCAGGATCGGCTTGCTCACCTTCACGAGGCGCCGGAGGTCGACGGGCGTCCCGCTCAACACAACGTCGCAGGTGGCGGCCTCGATCGTCTGCTCGAGCTCGCGGACCTGCTTGTCCCCGTAGCCCATCGCCGGGAGCACGTTCTGCAGGTGCGGGTACTTCTTGAACGTCGACTTGATCGACCCGACCGCGAACGGACGCGGGTCCACGATCTCGGACGCGCCGAAGCGCTTGGCGGCGATGTAGGCGGCCCCGTACGCCATCTGTCCGTGCGTGACCGTCGGCCCGTCCTCCACGACGAGGGCGCGCTTGTTCCGGACCGGCTCGGGATCCACGACGGTGATCGGAGAGGCCGCCTCGACGATCGTCACGTTCGGGTTCACCTCGATCGCGTGGCGCTTCACGAGCTCCACGTTCTCCGGGGTGGCCGTGTCCACCTTGTTCACGATCGCCACGTCCGCCATCCGGAGGTTCGTCTCGCCCGGATAGTACCGCAGCTCGTCCCCGGGCCGGTGCGGGTCGAGCAGGACGATGTGAAGGTTCGGCTTGTAGAACGGCGTGTCGTTGTTCCCGCCATCCCACACGATCACGTCGGCCTCCTTCTCCGCAGCCCGGAGGATCCTCTCGTAGTCCACCCCCGCGAACACGACGATTCCGCGCTCAAGGTGGGGCTCGTACTCCTCCCGCTCCTCGATCGTCGTCTTGTACGTCTCGAGGTCCTCGTACGTCGCGAACCGCTCGACCGCCTGGTCTTCCAGCACACCGTACGGCATCGGGTGGCGCACGACGACGACCCTCTTCCCGTGCGCCTGCAGGATCGAGGCGATCTTCCGCGTCGTCTGCGACTTCCCCGCCCCCGTGCGCACGGCGGTGACCGCGATCACGGGGACCGTCGACTCGAGCATCGTGTCCCCCGTGCCGAGGAGGACGAAGTCCGCGTCCGCCGCGTTTGCAATCGCGGCGCGGTGCATCAGGTCCTCGTAGGAGATGTCGCTGTACGAGAAGACGCACATGTCCGCGCGGAACCGGTAGATGAGCTGCGGCAGGTCCTCCTCGTCGAAGATGGGGATCCCCTCCGGATACCGCGTCCCCGCGAGGGACGCGGGGTACCTGCGTCCGATGATCCCGGGGATCTGCGTGGCGGTGAACGCGACGACCTCGTAGGCCTCGTCGTCCCGGAACACGACGTTGAAGTTGTGGAAGTCTCGGCCCGCGGCGCCGAGGATGATCACCTTCGTGCGGTCCGTCGTCGTCCCTCCGGGGATTCCGACTCCCGAGAATCGTCGGTTCGCATATACCCTTCCGTCGCCGCCCGACCACGCCTTAAATATCTTCCTGGGGATGGCGGCGCGTGCCCTCGTACCGCATCCCGAAGGACGAGCAGGTCCTGGCGGCGTTGCGACGGGCGACGGACCTGAAACCGACCGTGGACTCCCAGCGGAAGTTGAAGCGGCTCGTGGACAAGGAGCTCCGCGACGAGGAGGGATTCCGGGTCGGCGAGGAGCGTCTCCGAAGGCTCGCGATCGACTCGAAGTGGTTCGATCTGCGCATCCTCACGCGCGAGACGGAGCGGAAGAAGGCGATCACGAAGTGCCCCGTGTGCGACGCGCGGCTCGGTCGCCTGCGGAACATGACCGTCTTCGGCGGCACCGTCACGCTCGGCTACCGATGCGCGACGTGCGGGTATTGGACGGGGCTCAAGCGCCGCGTGCCCGTGCGGTACACCTTCGTGAGGCGATGAGATGGAGGCGTTCTACGACAAGGGCATCGTCGTGCGGGAGGGCGGGCGGGAGATCGTCCTCGACCCACGCAGGAACACCCCCGGGTCCGTCGTGAGCCACGGGCACATGGACCACCTCTCGTCCGGGGGCTACATGACGCCCGGCACGCTCGACATCCTGAAGGCGCGGCGGAAGCGGGGCACGGGCATCCCCATCGAGGTCGACACGCCCGCCGAGGTCGATGGGTTCACGGTCACGCTCCGGGAGGCGGGCCACACGTTCGGCAGCGCGATGATCCGTGTCGACGACGTGCTGTACACAGGGGACTTCAACCCGGAGGGCGGGGCCACGTGCGGCCGCGCGGAGCCGGAGTGGTGCCAGACCCTGATCGTCGAGGCGACGTACGGACGCCCTTCCTACCGCTTCCCGGACAAGCGGGACACGGAGGCGGACCTCGTCGCGTGGACGGAGCTCCAGCTCGCGCGCGGGCCCGTCGCGATCGGCGGGTACGAGTTCGGGAAGGCGCAGGAGCTGATCGCCCTGATGAACCGGGCGAAGCTCGACGTCGCCGTGCCGGACCCGATCGCAGACCTTGCGGACGTCTACCGCCAACACGGGGTGAAGCTCCAGTATCGCCGCACGTCGGCGCTGTCTGAGGGAGAGGCGAGGGACCCGCGCGTGTACATCGTCCCCGGTCGGTGGCTCCGCGAGATCCCCGAGGAGGCGACGTGGCTCCCCGGAGCACGGACTGCGTACGTCTCCGGCTGGTGCACCCGGTACGACTTCACTCGATCCATGGGTCTTGACGCGCAGTTCCCCCTGAGCGACCACGGGGACTTCGACGACCTCATGGAGTTCACGGCCCATTGCCGGCCCCGCCGCGTGTACACCGTGTTCACGCACGCCGCGGAACTCGCGAAGGAACTCTCGCGGAAGCTGAAGGTCAAGGCGGAGCCGCTCGCGTCCGCGAGGAGGAGGGAAGATGCACCGTTCGGCTGAGGACGAGGCGCAGGCCAGGATTGCCCGGACGAGGGCCTGGCGGTCCGCCTGCATCATCGTCGCTCTTGGGATCCTCGTGATCGCCGGGATCACCAGAACCCTCGCGCTCGTCCTGGTTGTTCCTGGGGTTCTCTTGATCCTCGACCGGATTCGCCTCGCGCACGAGAGAGACCTGAGGAGCGGGGAACTCGGGCGCGCCCCTTCTCGCGAGGTCCGCGTTCCCGCGAACCGGGAACGGGGGTGACCCATCGTGCAGTCTTCCGCGGACAGCGATGTCGTGATCGCGAAACTGGACGACGGCGACGACCTCTTCGCGCGCCTCGTGGAGTTGGCGGCGCAGCACGGGATCGAGAACGGCATGGTCATGTGGGGGATCGGCATGCTCCGCGACTTCGAGCTCGGGTACTTCAACGGGACCGCATACGAGAGAAAGACGTACTCTGATGCGATGGAGCTCCTGGCGCTCCACGGCTCCTATGCCGGGAACGCGGATCCGAAGCTGCACGTGCACGTCGCGCTGGCAGCGCGGGACCACCGCGTCGTCGGCGGCCACCTGTTCCGTGCGCGCGTGGCGACACTGAACGAGGTGTGCATGTGGCGGCTGGGCGCGACGACGCTGGATCGCGTCCTCAACCCGAAGTCCGGGCTGAAGGAGCTCACGATCCGGTGAGGCCTCACCAGGCGAGCCGGTCGAGCTCGCGCTCCTCCCTCGTCTTCTTGCGGAACTCTCGATAGTGCTCGCGGCACAGTGCGACACGCCGCCCGACCTCGCCGTTCAGGGGCACGCCGGGGAGCGCGCCCTGGTACTTCTTCGAGGAGACGGACCGGTCGGACTCGTTGCGGCAGCCGGATACAGCGCACTGCTCCGGCTCCTCGGGCTTGCGGTGGCGCTCCGCCATTCGTCAGGGGGACCGGGGGAGACGTAGAAAAGGGCTTCGCCGGGAACCCTTAAGTCGTCGGGACGGTACGCGGCGGCGTGACGTGGGAAGACGTGTTCGACGCGGACCCGACGCACCAGCTCCCCCATCGGACCTGGTGGTGGTGGTGGTTCATCTTCTTCTTCCGCAACCCCGCGAACCCGGCACGGACGAAACAGATGGTCATCCTGTGGGGGACGCGGAACTGCCGCCGCCTGATCATCAACGGCCACCGATGGGACCACCGCGAGGACGACCTCGTGCGGACGGGGCGCGCGATCGACTGCTCGGGGATGACGGCCGCGTGGTGGTACGACGGCGCCACGATGCACGATCCGCTGTTCGTCGACGACGGGCACCTCCACGCGGAGTGGGGTGGCGGCGGACGGCTCGTGCTCGAGAACGGGAACCGGTACGCGTTCGACGCGACGACGACGCCACAGCGCGTGGCGGTCCGGAGGCCCGGCCTCGGGATCGACCTCGAGGTCCGTCCGTGGACGGAGTACCTGTCGCAGATTGTCCCGACGGGGAAGCGGTACCTCTCCCACCTCGGATACCAGATGCACAAGATCCGCGGGGTGAGGATCTCGGGGTCGATCGACCATCGGGGGAAGTCGGAAGCGCTCGAGGGGACGGCGTACTTCCAGAAGGTGCGCATCAACTCCCCGACGTCGCCGTGGTACTGGGGCGTCTTCCACGCGCCGGACGGTTCGTACATCGACTACTTCATGCCGCACCTCGGACCGCCCGCGCTCCGACGGACCGCGCGCCACGATTCGCCGTGGGACTGGGGTGAGTGGCACCTGTCGAACAGCTTCCAGTTCTACGAGGCCGCCACGAGGACGCTGCATCGGATCAAGGGCGTCCACATCGAGAAACGATACGAGGACGACCTGCCCGTGTTCCGCCTCCGCGGGGCGGGGGACGGGAAGGCCATCGACCTCGAGGCCACGTGCTACGCCCGGGCAACGTGGATCATCCGCCAGCCGGTGTTGGGACCGATCGCGAACGTGCTGCACTACAACGAGTATCCCGCGAACCTGACGCGGTTCCACTTCCGGGACGGGGGCCGACGGGTCGGCCTCGAGGACCTCGGGCCCGTCGTGGGGAACTGCGAACACTCGTGGGGCCTCGTCTGACGCGGGGCCGGCGGAGCTCAGCCCTTCATGAACTCGCGGAGCAGCGACGTCGCGTAGCATCCCTTCTGAAGTTCGAAATCCAGTCTGGCGGTGGTCCCTTCGACGACCCATCGGAGATCGCGCACGGGCGCGACGAGTTCGCGACGTGTCCCCCGGGACGAGAGGCGTGGAATCCGCGGGATCACGAAGTCCTCGGGCCGGAGGCCCTCCGCCGCCACGACCATCCGCTCGATCTCGCCCATCGACCCCGCCGCCGTCGGGGATTCGGATCCGAACAACGGCCCGCTGACGAACGCCTTCCCGTCGTGGACTTGTCGGCGCACTTTCTCCAAGTTCCCCGCGTCCACCGGCAGGGCCCGATCGCGGTCCGGGAGGCCCTGCTTGTCCAGCGGGAGCACGAGGTCTCCGTCGAGCGGCTCGTTCGGGGGGAGCCCACGACGCATCCGTTCGCTCAGCACGCGGTTGAACAGATACGATTGATAGCCGTGGACGAACATCATCTGGAGGTTGAACGGCAGCTCCTGCAGCGCGCCCACGTAGTCCCCCGGGCGGCGCACGAGGTAGTTCAGGAGCGCTTTCTCGAACGACATCACGTCGGGCATCGCGCGCAACGCCTCCCCGTAGTCGCCCGTCGCCGCCAAGTCCATGCGGGCCTCGTACGCCTCCGCGTCCTCCCCCGCGATCGGGTTCGCGACGTATGCGTCCACGGCCTCCTTGAACTCCCCGCGGACGATGTGACGCCCGACGATGTGCGTGATCGGGCGAATCGAGCCGAACCGCTGGAGGCCGAAGAAGTTCGGGAAGCCGCCGAGGACCTGGATCTGCGCCTGGATCGCCGCCAACGTCGCCTCCGCATCGTGGGGCGGAACCGCCAAGTCGCGGATCACGATGCGGAACCGGTTCCCGAGCAGATCTCCGAGTTCGAGCTTCTTGTCCGTCGGGTACGCGTCCAGGATCTCGACGTCCGCGATCCGGAGGGAACGGACCCGCTCCTCCGGGACTTCGAAGCAGAAGGTCTGGGTCGTCACCGCGCGCTTGTCCTTCGTCCCCGCGAACGAGATGCGCTTCCGGCTCACCGCCAAACGGCGGGACATCTCGCGGACGAGGCGGTTCGTCTCCCAGTTCGTGGAGCGGACGACGGCGGCGGTGAAGGGCCCCTCCAGCCGCCTGGGCGGCGGGAAGGCGATCTCCTCGACGACAAAGTCCGCCGGCTCGCCTTTGATCGTCCCGCCGATCCCCGGGGTTGAGGTCGCCCATCCCGCGATTCCGACGGTGCCTGCGACGTCGACCACTGGCCTAAGGATACCCGGGAGGGGAATAAGATAGACGGGGCGCCGCCGCTCGCCCCTCGGGATCGTCAAGGAACCTCGGCGCGCAGCATCTGCCGCGGGTGCTGGAAGAACGACTCCTGATCCGTCGTAAGGCGGAAAACACCGCCAGAGTGCGCTCGCCCTGCATCGAGATTCCTACGGGGAAACCGGCGCTCGGACGAAGACGGTTCCTCAGCGCTCCGCCTTCGACACGATCACTTCAGTTGCGCCTCGAACAACGTCCGCGCTTCGCGGAACTGCCCCGCCAACGTCTCCGCAGCCTTCCGGAGGGCCGCCTGCGGCTTCCCCTTCTTCGTCCGCACGTAGAGGACGGGTTTGTCGAGCTGCGGATGCCCGACGGAGTACTTCGCCTCGGATACGTCCTCGTCCTTCAACAGCTCGTTGATCAGCGGGTAGATCACGGTGTCGTCAGGTCCGTCGATCTCTAGCTTGACGGCGTTCTTGTCCCGGTCGATGACCTTGAACTCCATGTGCGCGCGCGGATTCGGGGGACCGTATTAAGGCTTTCCTCCGGACTCGCGGAAACGCTGGAGACGTCCAATGTGTCGAACGCGTTCGACGATCGATTTGAGCGCGGGCAGTTCCTCCCCCTTGTGGGGCGACACCATGTGCGCGAGCCCGTCCGAGAGCCTCCGAAGACCCGCGTCGCAGTCTACCGCCTCGTCCGCGAGGTGGGCTTCCCGGGCGAAAGAGACCCCGGACGCGGGGGGCGGGAAGAGGCCTTAAGCCGGGAGAAGCCCTGCCCGCGCCAATGGCCCGTCGGGAGGCCGCCGAGGAGCGCACGATCACGACCTCCGCCGACGCGAAGGCCTTCATCGGGGAGTTGCGGGACCGCGCAGCCCGCATCCGGGTCGTCCCGGGCCTCCTGGACGGGGCGCTCGACGAGCTGCGTTCCTCGATCGAGCACATCCTGCGGGCGTACGAGAAGATGAGCCGCCGCCGGCTCGGCCCGTTCCAGCGGGACCTCGAGGCGATCGCGAAGCGCGTCGAGGAGGTCGAGGACGCGGGGAAGATCTCGCCGCGCCACGCAAAGCTCGTGGGCCAGGCGCTCCAGCACGCGCGGCGGGTCCACTTCTGGAACGCGCGACGGGTCCTGGCGAAGATCGAGAAGGTGCTCGCTCCCTCCCGCGCGTGGCACGCGGACCTCGAGGCGTACCGCGCGTTCCATCGGAAGTCCTCGCTCCGGATCCGCGGAGCGGAGGAGGCGCTCGTCCGGCTCCGCGAGGTGCCGAAGCCGCCGGCGAGCCCGGAAGACGGCGCGCGCCTGAAGGCGGTCGTCGAGGCGTGCAACCGCGCGGCGGACGAATCCTGGTCGGACCTCACGCACCGCCCGACCGCGGAGGCGATCGCGGACCTCGTCGGCCACCCGGACCTGGAGGGGCTCGGCCTCCTGGCGGTGCAGGAGTTCGCGGCGCTCCGGGAGCTCGGCGACCTGTTTGAGGCGGAGGCGCCGCTGAAGGAGACGATCGGGACCCAGACGCTCGCGGAGCTCGTGCAGACCTCGGAGTACTCCGCCGCCAAGTGGGACCGCGTGTATCCGCATGCCGTCCACGTGCGGCGGAAGCTACAGGGTCTACTCCACCAGGTGCGGCCGGTCGTGGGCGGGAAGTACGGGACCGCGTTCACGGCGGACGCGCCCGTCTCGCTCCTCGAGCGGAGGCTCGCGGCGTGGCGGCGGTTCCCGGACGCGGAGGGACGGGGGGCGTGGGGGCAGCTCGCGGAGCTGCGGGCGTCCGAGCGGATCCCCGCGATCCAGGAGAGCACGCGGATCTACGAGAAGTTCCCCGAGCTCGGACCTCGCGCATGGGACGGGAGCCTGGTCGAGGAGATCGAGGCGCACGAGAAGGAGCGGGCTGCCGCGAGGAAGGCGCTCGCGGGACTCCCGGCACCGGACGCCCTGCTCCACTGACGGTCAGAGCGCGGGCCGGAACTTGTACCCGTAGTGGATCACGCCGGCCTCGCCCTCCTCCCCGAGCTTCCGGAAGGCGCTCTCGACGGGCATGCCGATCTTCACCTCGCCCGGGTCGCAGTCGATGATCGTCGACGTGAGGCGGACGCCCTCGTCCATCTCCACGATCGCGAGCACGTACGGCTTCATCATGTCGAACGCGCGCGGCGCGTCGTGGATGATCGAGTACGAGACGACCTTGCCCCGCCCGCCGAGCTTCATCCGCTCCATCTTCCCCACGCTGCGGCGACCGCACCGGGGGCACACGACCCGCGGCGGGAAGTCCAGCGTGCCGCAGTTCCCGCACTTGCTCCCGATGAGGTTGTACCGGGATGGGATCTCCCGCCAGAACCGTGGGATCGCCATCCTCAGTCCCCCCTCGCGAAGAGATGGACGACGGCGGTGCCGCCGGTGCCGCCGAGCGTGTGGGTGAGCCCGACCTCGGCCTTGTCGACCTGGCGGCGGCCGCCCTCGCCGCGGAGCTGGCGCACGATCTCCACCGCCTGGGCGACGCCGGTCGCTCCGACGGGATAGCCGCGCGCCTTCAGGCCGCCGGACGTGTTCACGCTGATCTTCGCGTTGAGCGCGGTCTCCCCGTCCTCCGTCGCGAAGCCACCCTTGCCCTTCGGGACGAACCGGAGGTCCTCCACCGCCATGATCTCCGTGATCGTGAAGCTGTCGTGGACCTCGGCCACCTGCACGTCGTTCGGCGTCTTCCGGGCGGCGTGGAACGCCCGCTTGCCCGCGATCACCGTCGCGTCCATCGTCGTGAGCTCGCGGCGGTCGTGGACCGCGATGAAGTCGCTCGCGTGGCCCGTGCTGATCAGATCGATGGGCGTGTCCGTGAACCGGCGCGCCTTCTCCCGGGCGCACAGGACCAGGGCGGCGGCGCCGTCGCTCAGGGGCGCGCAGTCGAACAGCCCGAGGGGCTCCGCGATCTTCGGCGCGCTCAGGACCATGTCCATCGTGATCTCCTTCTGGAACTGCGCGTTCGGGTTCAGGGAGCCGTGCTTGTGGTTCTTCACCGCCACCGCGCCGAGCTGCTCCCGCGTCGTCCCGAACTCGAACATGTGGCGGCGGGCCATCATCGCGTGCAGGCCGGCGAACGTCGCGCCGAAGACGGACTCCCACTCCTGGTCCGTCGTGCTCGAGAGGATCTCGTTCGCCTCGACGTCCCCCACGTCCGTCATCTTCTCCGCGCCGCCGACGATGACGATGTCGTGGACTCCGGAGGCGATCGACATCGCCGCCTGGTGGATCGCGATCGCGCCGCATGCGCCCCCGCCCTCGACGCGGATCGTCGGCAGGTGCGAGTCCGTCAGGCCCGAGTAGTCCGCGACGAGCGAGGCGACGTGCTCCTGGTCGATGAACTTCCCCGCGCTCATGTTGCCCACGTACATCGCGTCCAGGTTCTCCGCGGCGATCTTCGCGTCCTGGATCGCCCGGAGGCCCGCCTCGATCCCGAGCTCGCGGAAGGACTTGTCCCACAGCTCGCCGAACTGCGTCTCGCCGACGCCGATCACGCTCACGCCGCGCACGTCATCCCTCCCGCATGCGGATCTTCTTCCGGAACTTCGCGTACGTCGCGTAGTCCACGAACTTCGCGTCCTCGACCATGGAGCGCATCGTTCGCCCGGCCCTCCGGTTGATCCCGTCGATGCCGTCCGTGACCGTGATGTCGAACGCGTCGCTTCCCGCGCCGGAGCCGTACCCGACCGCGAACATCCGCTGCCCGGGCTTCGCGATGTCGAAGATCGCGCACATCCCGACCATGATCGCGCCGCTGTACGTGTTCCCGATCTCCCGCACGAGGAGGCCCGTGTCCATCTGCTTGTCGTTGAACCCGAGCATCTTCCCCACCCGCACAGGGAACTTCCCGTTCGGCTGGTGGAAGACCGCGAAGTCGTAGTCCTCCGGCCCGGTGCCCGCCCGCTTGAACAGGAGGTTCGCGCAGCTCATCACGTGCTTGAAGTACGCGGGCTCGCCCGTGAAGCGGCCTCCGTGCGAGGGGTACGCCTGCCCCTCCCGCCGCCAGAAGTCCGGCGTGTCCGTCGTGTAGGAGACGGTGCTGTCGATCGTCGCCATGAGGTGGTCCCGCCCGATGACGAACGCGGCGGCGCCCGCGGAGGCGCTGTACTCGAGGGCGTCGCTCGGCGCCCCTTGCGACGTGTCCGATCCGATCGCCATCCCGTACCGGTACATCTCCGAGATCGTGAGCCCCATGCACGTCTGGATCGCTGCCGTGCCCGCCTTGCACGCGAACTCGTAGTCCGCGGCGGTCATGACGGGGGCGGCCTCGATCGCCTCTGCGACGATCGTCGCGGAGGGCTTCACCGCGTACGGGTGGCTCTCGCTTCCCACGTAGATCGCGCCGACGTCCTTCGGGTCGATGTGCGGCGCCTTCTTCAGGGCGTTCCGCGCGGCCTCGACGGACATCGTGATCACGTCCTCGTCCGGCCCCGGGACGCTCTTCGCCCGGATGTTCAGCCCGCGGCCCATCGCTTCCCCGTCCAC
>Ga0209324_10000821_pt1 | contig 21423 bp, 23 predicted proteins | sample Rifsed19ft3_FD_184015 | JGI IMG/M metagenome (GOLD analysis project Ga0209324, IMG submission 184015) | Soil microbial communities from Rifle, Colorado, USA - sediment 19ft 3 (version 2) | ecosystem: Environmental > Terrestrial > Deep subsurface > Rock core/Sediment | place: Rifle, Colorado...
ATATTTACTTCTTCAGTGGAGAAAGCTGTTCGTTCGCAAAACGCATCACAAAACTTTGCAAGTTTCTTTTCAGCAATTTGCGGAAGCATTTTCTGTGTTATCAAATCCAAATAACCTTTATGGTTATCCTTAAACTCTGGAGGATAAGTATGTGCACCGAGAAAGGTTGGGATGATATCTATTGTAAACATGGACCTAAGTTTATTAATAGCTTCCAATAATTTAATTTCATTTTCAAGATCTAAACCATAGCCGCTTTTTATTTCAAGAGTTGTAATACCCTGGCTGATAAAATATTTTACTCGTGGAATTAAAAGCTTGACTAATTCATTCAAAGATGAATTTCGAACGGCAGATACAGTCGAAATAATGCCGCCTCCACTTTTAGCAATTTGCTCATAAGAATTTCCTTGCAGTTTCAATTTAAACTCATTTGCTCGTGAACCAGCGAAGACAGAGTGTGTATGACATTCTACCAAACCAGGTAGAATTACTTTGTCTTGCAAATCAATGATATCATACTTGCTCGTATTTTTTATGGAAGAATTTGGAATCAAATCTTTAATCGTATCGTTCTCGACAACAATGGCATGTTCCGTTAGCACACCAATATCGCCAAGCTCATTTCCTCGTTTACAATTTTTCCCGTCGGTATTAACCGTAATAATTTGAGAGCTGTGTGCAAGAAGTTTCATACTCGTTTAGATCATTTATAAATGTTTATTAAATCGTTAACGACTTTGGTTCCCGCAAATCCCATTTGATTCAATTTGAAGCTTAATGCTTTTGCATCGTTAATATTTTTATAATCACCAACTCTGACAACATAAAATGGCGGTTCAAAAATTACATAGATAGCTTTTTCATTTGTCTTGAAATATATTTCTGAACGAATGCCATTGGCTTCGTCAAGATTGTCAGTTGAGATTACCTGGACACGATAACCTTGAATTGTATCAACGACAGTTTTTTTTGTTTGATCTTCGGGGATGTCTTCGGGATAGCCAAACCATAAATCCAGAGGTATATCCTTTGTTTCTTTACTCTCGAACGGAATTTCAATTTTGGTTTGAAATGGTTTGATATCAAAATCATCTTCAGCAATAATTTCGCTTTCCTTTGTCTTAGAAACTTCTTTTTCAGAATCCTTAGAATACCTTGTATCCGTGGACGCAGAACAAGCATAGAAGAAAACTGCGAAAAGAATTATTATCGGTAAAAAAAATAATTTTGACATGTAAATTTATGTGATTTAGATAAACTTATGAATAGTTAAAATTAAGTTACTTAAAGTTAAGTTTTAAGATTTTTTAATCCAACATTTCTGTGCAGCATACCGGGCAAAGGTCATAATTTTTGGGATAACGTATTTAATTTCGTAAATTTATAATCATTTTTATAAATATTCCTACAATAATAACCAAATAAACCATGCCACCAAGAAGATATAAAATATTATTTGTGTCATCTGAAGTTATGCCATTTGTAAAAACAGGAGGATTAGCCGATGTATCCTCAGCATTACCGCAATATCTTTCGGATATGGGTCACGAAGTAAGAATTGTTTTACCCAAATATGGCGCTATTGATCAACGTAAATTCAAGATTCATGAGGTTGTTCGGTTAAAGGATATTCAGATAAAAATAGGTGATAAGGATGTTGTTTTCTCCCTTAAATCATGTTTTTTGCCGGGACCAAAAGTTAGAGTACAAATTTATTTTTTAGAAAATCAAGAATATTTTGGCAGCAGAAACAGTCTTTACGTAGATTCGAAGACTGAAAAAGATTACCCTGATAATGATGAAAGATTCATCTTACTTGCCCGGTCAGTACCTGAACTTATTACAAGATTAGGTTGGATTCCGGATATCATTCATTGCAACGATTGGCAGTGCGGATTGATTCCGGCTTATCTTAAAACGATATATAAAGACAGCGAAAATTTTGACCAATTTAAAACTCTTTTCACTATTCACAATATCCAGTATCAAGGTGAATTTCCAAAAGCAATGTTCAAGAAAACCGGACTGCCAGAAGAATTGAACTCTGAGCGTGGAATTGAAATGAACGGCAAAATCAATTTCATGAAAAGCGGGTTGAAATTTGCTGATGTGATAAATACAGTCAGCGAGACTTATGCTAATGAAATTTGTACCGACGAAAAATTGGGCTCAGGTTTGAAAAGTGTTCTTGCAAAAAGAAAAAATGATTTGTTCGGAATTGTAAACGGAATTGATATGCACGTTTGGAACCCGGAAAAGGATAAACATATCATTAAAAAATACTCACTTAAAGACATAGAACTTAAAGCTGAAAATAAAATTGAGCTTGCCAATAAATTTGGATTTGATTACGATCCACAGATACCAATTGTAGGAGTAATTTCTCGCTTGTACAACTCTAAAGGAATGGATCTTATAACTGATTCATTCAAAGAAATTATGAGTATGAAACTTCAGCTTATTCTCCTTGGTACAGGCGATAGAAAATATCATAACTTTTTTGAGAAGATGAGTGAAAAGTATAAACAAAAATTTGCATGCTATTTAGGATTTAATGATGAACTTGCTCATTTCATTGAAGCGGGAGCGGATATCTTTTTAATGCCTTCCCTGGTTGAACCATGCGGATTAAATCAAATGTACAGTTTGGTTTACGGCACTATTCCAATAGTTCGAGAAACTGGCGGACTTGCAGATACGGTTATTCGTTACGATGAAAAAACTGAAGAGGGAAATGGTTTTGTTTTCAAAAAATATGATACCGATTCCATGCTTAAAGAACTGAAACGTGCGTTAAAACTCTTTGAAGATAAGAAGAAGTGGACAAAGATCATGCGTAACGGAATGAAGATAGATTTTAGCTGGAATGCTTCTGCTAAAAAATATGTTGATCTTTATAAAACTATTCTTGACAATAATTGATGCTTAGCTGTGCTGTTTTTCTTGACAGGGATGGAACCATTAATGAGGATCCAGGTTATTTAGGGGAACCTTCAAATGTGAAGCTATTTCCTGGAACAGCAAAAGCATTGTCAAACTTAAAATCAAAATTAAATTGTAAACTCATTGTAATTTCTAATCAATCCGGCATTGCTCGGGGTGTAATAACCAAGCAAATGGTAGAAAATGTTAATGAAAAAATAAATGAGTTGCTATTGGTAGAACAAACTTCCATAGATGCTTTTTATTATTGTCCTTATCATCCTGATTATAATTCAGAAGAAGAATGTGAATGTCGTAAGCCGTCTCCTAAGCTTATTTTTAAGGCAGCAAAGGATTTTCAGATAGATTTAGCTAAATCTTATTTTGTGGGTGATACATCATCGGATGTTATTTGCGGTTTTAATGCGGGCTTAAAAACTGTGTTGGTAAAAACTGGTTACGGAATGGAGAGTATTTCTATCTTGCAAAAGCAAAATAAAATTCCCACTTTTGTTGCCGAAAATCTAGAGCAAGCTTGTAAATTTATTATTAAAGATTTTTCCGGAGAAAATTAATTTGTCAATTCGCAGCATATTCTTGACGCTTTTTGTTTTAGTATCATTAATTCATTTTTCTTGCAGTGATTCTCCGTCTTCTCTGGGATCAGATCTACTTTCTCAGGATTTAATCAATATTCTTGAACTTGATTCAGCAAAAGATTCGTTATTTCAATCTGCAAGTGTTTATAAAAAAGTTATCGAATTAAGCAGTGCAAACCGACTTTTGCTCGGTAAAAAAGATAATATTGAAGCAGGAATTCTTATAAAATTTTTAATTTTCTTTGCCGATTCCATTAAGCAGCAGTTAACAAATAATGAACTGTCTGTTCTTTCAGCAAAAGTTGAGTTTACAAAAAACTATACCTTTGGAAATTCAACGGTGCCGATAGATTTCTCGGTTCATAAAATAAATAATAATTGGTCAACAGGTTTTACTTCGGATAGTCTTGCAATTTTAACTTATGATGCAAATGATATAAGCTTCAGCAAAACTTTTTCCGATTCCATCAATGGTTTTAATTTTGATACTCAGACCGCACTGAATTGGTTGAAAGCAAGCGCTGATTCGAGCATCCCAATTGATAATGGACTTTATATAAAACCAGCAATGAGTTCCGAAAAGATAGTTGGTTTTCAGGCATTGACGATTGAGGATCTTACGATTCCTTCATTAAAGATTATTATTCAGAAAACAGGAGTTTACAGCGATACATTGAGTTATTTCCCTTCGGTAGATTTAAGTGTTGTCAGCGGTTCATTACCGGATGTTGGCACTGAGAATATTGGTATTCAAGCCGGTCTTAATAGTGAAGCGAGGTTGTTCTTTGATCTTTCAAGTCTTCCGAAAGATATTGTTGTAAATTACGCCCAATTAATTTTGACAGTTGATACAATTAAAACTATAACCGGTTCGAGCTTCACAAATTCCGTACGGGTAAATTATATAACTGACAGCACCAATTTGGCTATTGATTCCACCTTTTCATTATTTCTCGACAGAGATGGTAGTACTTTCAAAGGCAGCGTGACTTCATTTATTCAGAGGACGCTTATCGAAAGTAATAATCAAGGATTATTACTTTCTGCTTCAGATAAATTAAATGGTGTAGAATTATTTGCAATTAAAGGAAGTAATGCTGCAGCATTAGCAGAACGACCAAACCTTCAAATCATTTATACTTCTAAAAAATGAAATCAAAAAATGTTTTAATATTATTTTTCGTTATCACCAGTATAGTAAACTGCGATTCATTTGCTCAGAGCAGCTCAAGCTACACGCGTTTCGGAATAGGCGATGTTGATTATTCTTACTCTGTTCGCAGAATGGGAATGGGGCAGCTTGGGATTTCAGTTGCTGATATAGATTTCATCTCAATTATAAATCCGGCTTCGTTGTACAGGATTGGAAAAACTAGAATTGAATTTAGCTTAAACTATAACGGAACGTTTTTATCAAACAATATTCAAAAAAATTACTTTGCTGAAACTGATTTTGGCGGATTTACCGTTGGAGTTCCCGTAAGTAACAAATATGGTATTGGAATGGCATTCGGTTTAGTTCCGTTCTCAAATGTCAGCTATAAAGTATTAGAAAGATCTAACTCTACTAATCCACTAATTGGAGATTATGAAATTGAATATTCAGGCAAAGGCGGGCTTTCAAAAGTTTTTATAAGCTCATCATATTTGCTTCCAATTGATATGGCAATTGGTGCTTCGTTGGATTATTACTTTGGCAATATAAATTATAATTCTCAAGTCAATTTCATAAACTCCTCATCATTTTCAAGCGAGTACGAACGAAATTACCAAAATCGGGGAATCGGTGGAACATTTGGAATTATCAGTCCCGATTTTTCAAAATTACTTGAGTTAAAATCTATCACTGATTTCAGAATAGGTTTGGCTGTTAATCTTTTCTCAAGTATAAAAGATGATACAATGTTCACGGCTAAATCAGTAGTTGGAATTGACACACTTAGTTCTGGAACAGGTGAGATAAATATTCCTACCAAATTGTCACTTGGGACGAGTTTTATCTTGAACAATAAGTATTTGTTCAGTCTTGATTATTCTGCTCAGGCGTGGAGCAAATATTCGATTAATAATGTTTCGATAACTGCATTACGAAATGCATACAAAATTAGTGGTGGCTTTGAATATCGTCCTATTCGCGTGTTAGGCAACACTTTCTGGGAACAAATCATTCTGCGTGCAGGTTTAAGCTATGAACAAACACAGTATTTAATTTACGGTAAAGGAATAAATCAATATTCAGCTTCGTTAGGTGTATCTTTACCATTAAGCAATGAAAATACTTTGGATGTTGGTTTAATGTATGCGAGAAGAGGCACAAAAGAGTTAAATCTTCTTCAAGAAGATATTATAAAATTAGGAATAGGATTCAGTCTTGGCGAACTTTGGTTTCTTAGACAAGATAAATAATTACTTCAATAATTTCAGAGGAAATAAATTGAAAAATCTGACAAAAACTTTGGCATTAATTGCTCTTTTGTTTTTAAGCTATTGTTCGCCGGCAAGTACTAAAATTGAAAATCGTGACTACGTTTATAGTCCATCCGATTCAACAAAAATTCTGACAGAGTATAGTCTTTTTTCAGAATATTATAAGAATAAAGATTGCATTAGCGCAGTTCCATATGGCTGGTCTGTTTTGCAGATGGATCCAAAACGTTTTTCAAAATGGATTTACTACAAAATGGAAGATTGTTTTTGGTATTTACATGACTCGTCGAACTCTTCTCCCGAAGCTATAAAAGGTATTAATGACACAATACTTTACTTTTATGATTTAGCGCTTCAATATTTTCCTGAAGCAAAAGGTTACTTCCAGGTTCGAAAAGCTTTTGTTTCGGAGATCTGGCTTGGTGAAAAAGATGAAACAGTTATTAAGGAATATGAAGATGCATTTAGCTTTGATCCTAATCTGACCTCATATTATTATAATCGACTTGGTCAGTTGTACAAGAAAAACATTGCTGATGGAAATGACAACCGAACGAAAGCCATTGATTTATACTCACTGTTAAGTGAAAAAGAACCAAACACTCCTCAATGGCCTATAGAGTTAGAGAGTTTAGTCGAGAATATTGATGAGTTAGTTGATCTCACCAAAAAGACCTGGGATTTGGACAAAGACAATATCACAAAAGCCTGGAAGTATGCGGCACTAGCAATTAAGGCAAGCAGGTACGAGGAGGCAATAGTTGCATTAGAATTTTTAGTATCAAAAGAACCAGAATCAATTAATTATTGGAATCAATTAGCATCTGCATATCAGAAGATTGACAAATTAGACAAAGCAGAAAGTGCTTTGAAGAAATTAATTTCTCTTGACCCTGAAAATAAAGTTCATTATTTGAACTTAGGAATCTTGTATAAAGATAAAGGACAATTATCCGCTGCGAGAACTCAATATCAAAAAGCTAATGATATTGGTAAAGGTTGGGGACAAGCAATTTTTAATGAAGGATTGTTGTACGAACAAGCTGCTAGAGGATGCACCTTTGATTTTGAAACAAAATGTGTTTATCAACTTGCTGTAGATACTTACCGAAAGGCAAATAATACTGATGCATCAATTGCGCAGCAAGCACAAGACAGAATAAATGCATTGAGTAATTCTGTTCCAACAAAAGAAGATTATTTTTTCCGAAAACTTAAATCCGGAACAGTCATTCCTATTTCCGGCAGTTGTTTTGGTTGGATTGGACGAAGCATAACAGTACCGTAATGAAAATTTCTCTTGCTTCCGATCATGCGGGCTATAAAATTAAACAGCTCATCAAAAATTATTTAGAGAAAAAAGGTTTCGTGGTTATTGATCGAGGAACCTTTTCTTCTGATTCCGTTGACTATCCTGACTTTATCAAACTTGCGGCTAAAGATGTTTCCGAGCACAATTCCGATTTAGGAATCGGTATTTGTGGTTCGGGAATTGGCGCCTCGATAGTTGCAAATAAATTTAAAGGCGTAAGGGCAGCGCTTGTTTTAGACGAAGAAATGGCTGAACTGTCAAAGCGGCACAACGACGCTAACTTTTTAGCGTTAGGCGAAAGAATATTAGATGAAGCTAAGCTTATAAAAATTTTAGATGTTTGGCTAACGACCAAATTTGAAGGTGGTCGGCACGAAAGACGAGTGAAAAAAATTGAAGAATGAGTCTTCTCTAAAAAGGTAGTATCATTATAGAAAAGTTTTGAATTCGATTTATATTTATTTTCCCAAATAACCGAATAGACCTTTTTAGTTACGCATCAAGAATAATTATTTTTCTTAATAAAAAAAATTTACATATCATGTATAAAAATTTAGAGAATGATAAAGAAATATTTGATGTCTTATCACTTGAAATAAAACGTCAGCAGGAAAAATTAGAATTAATTGCATCTGAAAATTTCGTAAGCCCTGCTGTTCTTGAAGCGGCAGGATCAGTTCTCACAAATAAATATGCAGAGGGTTATCCAGGTAAAAGATATTACGGCGGATGTGAGTATGTTGATATGGCAGAAAATCTTGCTAGAGAAAGACTTAAAAAATTGTTTGGTGCTGAACATGTAAATGTTCAGCCGCACAGCGGATCGCAAGCAAACATGGCTGTGTTTATGACTTTGCTTAAACCAGGTGATAAATTTATGGGATTAAGTCTTGCTCACGGCGGCCATCTCACTCATGGATCTCCGGTTAATTTTTCAGGTCAATTGTATCAAGCAATCGGTTATACCTTGAATAAAGAAACAAGACTTCTTGATTATGACTTAATATCGGATTTAGCTAAGAAAGAGAAACCAAAATTAATTGTTACTGGAGCAAGTGCATACTCACGCGAATGGGATTATAAAAATTTCAGAGAGATTGCAGATTCTATCGGAGCATTCTTAATGTGCGACATGGCTCACCCTGCAGGTTTAATTGCTAAGGGCTTGCTTCAAAATCCTCTTGCTTATTGTGATGTTGTTACTTCAACTACGCATAAAACTTTGAGAGGTCCGCGTGGTGGAATTATTTTATTAGGTAAGGATAAGGAAAATCCTTTTGGAATTCGTACTCCCAAGGGAGACAGACTGAAGTTGATGTCTGAATTAATTGACGGAATGGTAATGCCTGGAATTCAAGGCGGACCACTGATGCATATCATTATGGCTAAAGCAGTAGCATTTGGCGAGGCATTGGAAGATTCGTTCAAGACTTATGCTCAGCAAGTAATTTCCAATGCGAAAACTTTATCAGCTAAGTTAATGGAATTTGGCTTTGATGTAATTTCTGATGGAACTGATAACCATTTAATGTTGATTGATCTTACAGGCAAAAATATAACGGGGAAGCAAGCAGAAATTTCTTTAGAATTAGCTGGGATGACTGTTAATAAAAATATGGTTCCATTTGATCAGCGAAGTCCATTTGTTACAAGCGGAATAAGAGTTGGAACTCCTGCGCTAACTACACGAGGTATGAAAGAACCGGAAATGATTCGCATAGCAGAGTTTATTAATGAAGCTGTAAGTAAATACAACGATCAAAATGCTTTAACAGAAATTAAAAATTCAGTAAAAGTATTCGCTTCAAACTTTCCTTTGTATTCTGAGTTAATTAAAAATTAGCGTGGCTTCTAAGACAAACAATCATGATGATAATTCCGTAAACGATTCCGGTATCGAGATGTCTTTTCTCGAGCATCTTGAGGAGTTAAGATGGAGAATAATTTATTCTCTTTTAGGAATTGTAGTTGGAGCAGTTGTTTGCTGGATATTTATTGATTTTCTTGTAGATGTTATCCTTCTAAAACCTGCCAAACAATCCGGTGCATCTCTACAAAATTTAAAACCATTTGGACAGTTGTTTATGTACATGCAGATAGCAATAATCGGGGGCATTATCGTGAGTATTCCAAATATATTTTATCAGTTTTGGAGATTCATTGCACCTGCTTTAAAAAAACATGAACGGAAATATATCCTAGCAATTGTTATTTACTCCTCAGTATGCTTTTTAATCGGAATTGCATTCGCATACTTTGCAATGCTTCCACTAACGATGAAATTTGCCGCTCAGTTTGGTTCCAAAGATATCGTAAATCAATTCGCTATTGACGAATATATGTCCATCATTATTAGTGTTATGCTTGCTGCGGGACTAATATTCGAGTTGCCGATGATATCGTTTTTCCTAACAAAACTTGGAATTTTAACACCTCAATTCATGCGCAGGTATAGAAAGCATTCTGTAGTTGTTATCATGATTGCGGCAGCGATTTTAACACCCGGAACGGATCCGGTTTCACAGATCATATTAGCGGTTCCGTTGGTTCTACTTTATGAAGTAAGTATATTTATTTCGAAACTATCTCTGAAAAAAACTTGATTACCAGCAGTCTTACAGAAATAAGCCATCCAATTAAAAATGAGTTTGAAGATTTTAGTGCACGCTTTAAGCATGCAATGAAATCCAATGTTGGCTTGGTTGATTTGATTGCACGATACATCATTCGACAAAAAGGGAAGAAAATTCGCCCGATATTGGTTCTGCTTTCAGCCGAGGTTTGCGGAGGAATATCAGAGAGAACATACCGGGGGGCTGTATTAGTCGAATTTCTTCACACTGCTACACTTATTCATGATGATGTTGTTGATAACGCTGAAAAGAGAAGGGGACTATGGTCCGTTAATGCATTGTTCAAAAACAAAGCTGCTGTTCTTATGGGGGATTATCTGTTATCTAGAGGATTAACCCTTGCTGTCAATGGTAAAGACTATGATTTTCTCGGAGTGATCACGAATACGGTGAAAAGGATGGCGGAAGGTGAACTTCTTCAAATTCAAAAAACCCGTAAACTGGATATGGATGAACAAACTTATTTCAAAATAATAAAAGATAAAACCGCTTCACTCCTTGAAACTTGCTGCCAGATAGGAGCTTTAAGCAGTTCCGACAATCCCGAATATATTGAAGCGATGAGAGTTTATGGTGAATCACTGGGAATAGCATTCCAAATAAAAGATGATACTTTAGATTATGATGGAAACTACAAGTTATTCGGGAAAAAGATTGGAGCCGATATCAAAGAAAAGAAAATAACTCTTCCATTGATTTATTCTTTAGGAAATGTTTCAAAAGATGAAGTTCGTGAAATTAAGAGACTAATAAGAAATGGCAAGGAGCAGAAGAATGTGGAAAGGGTAATAGACTTTGTGAAAACTCACGATGGATTGAATTATGCTCTCGACACTGCTTCTCAGTATGCACAGAAAGCAAAAAGTGCAATAAAAATATTTTCTGAATCTCAAAGCAGATTAGCACTTGAATCCCTAGTTGATTTTGTGATCAACAGAAAAAATTAACGTTAACCACCTCGAACAAAACCAAATCCTCTCGAGTTAAAAAATATATGCCAAATTTCTGGGTTGTGGAAGTCGTAATTAAATCTTGCAAATCTGCTTGATGTTAACAGAGTTTGAAACTAACCCTCTTTTTCTTTTCTAATTCCTTCCTTAAACTCAAATCCTTTAATAGGTTCTCGTAAAGTTAAAACCGGACATGGAGCTTTTCTCACGACCTTTTCTGCTGTGCTGCCAAAGAGCACGTGCTCAATTCCGGTGTGTCCATGCGTTGCAATAATTATAAGATCAATATCCTCTTCAGCCGCAGTTTCAATAATTTCAACAAATGGTTTACCGGTTTTTACTATGGTTTTCGATTTGACTTCAGGAGGAATTTCTTTTTTAACAAGGTTATTCAATTCCTCCGATGCTCTTTTATCCATTTCAATATCAACAGATGGGATTGCTATTTGTCCCATACTGAAATCTGGAGGATAGACCATAGGTTCGACAACATAAACCAGGTAAATATCCGCATTGAAATGTTTAGCAAAATTCACTGCATAGCGTAAAGAGCTTTTTGAGTAATCGGAAAAATCTACGGGTACCAGTACTTTTTTTATGTTAGGTTCCATGTTTGTTCTCCGAATATTTTTTAATTGATGATTGTAACTTAATATTTTCTTCATTTAATTGTCTTAATCGGACTGCAACTACATGAGAAATCCCTTGAAGTATTTTTACTCCCTTTTTAGGAAATCGGGAAATGAATTCATCCAAATCCGGTTTGAAGATTACAGCTAATTTAACATCAGAGTCTGCAATAGCAGAAGCCGATCGTTTCTCATCATCTACAAGAGCTAATTCGCCAAAAAAATCTCCCTCTTTAAATTTTGCAAGTTGAATTGTTTCTCCCGATTCTAATTTCCTTTCAATCCTAACCTCACCATCGCGAATAATATAAAGTCCTATTCCCGGATCACCTTGATAAAAAATGTACTCCTGCGCAACATAACTTCGGTTGTGAATAATGTTAAACAGTGCCGAAAAATCTCTTTTGGACAACTGTGCAAACATTGGGATAGCTTGAAGTATTTCCTGTAAATCGGATTTATCTGTAGCAGGTTTAAATAAATTTGCCCAAAAGCTGCTCCGGACAACTTTTTGATTCTCTTTCATGATTAACTCATTAGCTAATTAAAGATTCCAATTTCGGCAACACGCCATAATTTTTGACAAGGAAATTTGTTTTCGTACAATGCTCTTCCAACTATCACAGAGTCAATTCCTAACGGCATTAAATTTTGAATGTCCATCAACTCATCTTTGTTTCTTACTCCGCCCGAAATTGTGACTTTCTTCTTTGATATTTTAGCAACCTCCGAGCAAAGCTGGATATTCGGTCCGCCAAGTACTCCGTTTCGCAATACATCTGTTACAATAAATCTTTCTACTCCCATATCGGACATCTTGATCACATAATCTTTATAATTTATTCCCGTTTTTATTCTTCTGCCTTTTATGATGAGTTCATCATCAATAATATCCAGCGATAAAACAATCTTTTCAGGTCCAAATAACTCAAAAACTTTTTTAAATTCCTCTGGATTAGATATTGCCATTGTTCCCAATGCTAATCTAGCGATTCCCGTATCCATAATTAATTTAGCATCATCCAGATTACGAATTCCACCTGCAAATTCTACGGGAATAACAACAGAAGAACACATCTGCTCAACTACTTTAAAGTTTTCGTGAGAATGGTCATGAGCGCCGTCAAAATCAACCACATGAAGCATCTTTGCATTTTCGGCTCGCCAAATTTTTGCCATCTCTACCGGATCGCTTCCATATTCTTTGCAGTCTAATTCGGGAATACCTTGCACGACTCGGACAGTCTTGCCGTTTTTAATATCAATGGAAGGTATTACTAATAAATAGCGCATGATTTCGTTTGTTTCATATTAGCTTGGGTCAAAATTAAGTAAATAAGTCATAAAAATAAACTTAAGGAAATTATTGTGGGAAAACCATTTAATTTATTATCCACCCGTACTCAGAATGTAATAACTTTATCCGCTTCCAAAGTTAGCTGAGTCAATTCTTTCATATTGCTTCTCTCCACACCTTCAATCAGCTTGATTTCTGCTAGTCCTCGTGCATCCAGACAAGTACCGCATGCTCTTACTTTACCGTTTTTTAATATAACTGATTTTAACATTCTCTCAATATTGTAATAACCTTGCGGGGTGTTTTGATTCGGCAATCCGCATCCAACAGCATCTGCCATAAGAAATACTTCAACTTCAGCGTCTGTTTTCTCTTTCTGAATATTCATCGCTAACCGAAGAGCATTGTATGCTTTTTCTGTTCCGTATGGAGCATCATTAATTATGATAAGAATTCTCATATTGCTTTTCCTAAGATGGTTTAATCGAATTAACAACGACAAAAGCACCTTTACTATAGCCATCACGGATGAGATCAGGAGCTGTCATTGTATCAGGATTAGAAAAAATTGTTTGACAAGCATTCGAATAATCAAACCCGCTTTTTTGAATAAGTTGAATAACCTCGCTGGTAGAATAAAATTTCGCATTGCGATAAAACTTGTCTGAGTCTTTCATTGACTCATACGTTCTTCCAAGCTCAGTTTCCCTGTCAATAATACCAAGAATAAAATTACCTCCCGGCTTTAGAATCCTCATCACTTCGCTTAAGGCTTTTCCGGGATTTTCGACAAAACAAAGAGTTGTAATCATCAATGCAAAATCAAAACTATTGTTATCGAAAGGCAATTGTTCAGCATAAGCTTTATGTACTTCAATCCCTCTTGATCGAGCAATGGATGCCATTAATTCGGAGGGTTCGATACCAGTTGTGATGTTAAGCTGAGAAGCAAAGCGACCGGTACCAACACCTATTTCTATTCCTAATCCTTGTTCCGGAATAAAACGCCGTATGGCTTCCACTTCTGATTGGAAAGTAAATATGTGAGTGTCGAACCACGCGTCATATTCGGCAGCGAACTGATCGAAAACAGAAATATTGGATGATGGACTAGTCAAAGTTTAATTGGAATGCTAAACATTTTTCCGCCAATAGTTAGAACGTATTTATAAATGTTTTTCGTAAATCCAATTGGTGCAAGCCACCATTTTTCAAAAAGAACTTTGCCTAGATGCCAGGCTTTCCCGAGTTTTTTCATTTTAACATCAGGATGAGGTGAGGCAAAAAAATCTCCGTAAGCAAAACCTGCCAAATCCTCTCCGGCTTCAAGCATACAAAATCCGTCTCCGCAAAAGCTGCTTTTAATTTCTTTCCCTAAAATTTTTGAACTTATAATTTCAGAAACAGTTAATGCTTGCGAATGAGCAAAGACACCGGCTTTCGGAAGCTTCATCGGTTTATCTGGATGCCATCTACCGGGAATTGCAATTGAGGTAACATCACCTAATGCAAAAACATTCTCAACCTTTGTAATTAAAGTGTTTTTATCTACCGGTATCCAACCGCTATCATCTGTCAGCCCTGAGTTATTTAATACAGCCGGTGGAAGATGCTTTGGTATTACAACCAGCAAGTCGTATGAAATAATTTTGCCAGAATTAAAAACAAATTCTTTTTTCTCAGTTCTAATTTCAGAAAGCTGATGTAATGGATAAAATTTAATCCCCTTTTGTTCTAAAAGAACCGCAACAGATTTACCGAGTTCGGAACCTGTCACAGGAAGCGGCAGCGGTTCCGGTGTGTATAAACTAATTTTAACTTTAGCTTCGAGTCCTTGTTTTTTTATATAGTCCGAAATCAACATTGCAGCTTCATATGGAGCACCGGGACATTTATACGGTAAAGATTCAACAGCAATAACTATTTGACCTGAATTTATTTTCTTTAATTCATTGTATAAATTTTTAGCTCCCTCGTAAGTATAAAAATTATGAATTCCATATTTATAGCTTTCAAGATATTTTTTATCTAACTCAGCACCGAGAGATATTATTAAATAATCATATTTAAAATTTCCCGCATCTGTCTGAATTGTTTTACTTCCGGTATCAATATGCTTTACTTCTGAAAAAACAATATCCACACCTTTGTGTACGATCTTACTGAGCTGCATACTTATCTTTTCCGGCTTTCTTAATCCAACCATAACCCATAAATATGAAGCAGCAAATGAATGCATTTTGTTTCGTTCGATTAAGGTTATTTTAACATCGGATGAAAGACTATGACGTAACTTATTTGCTGCAACTATACCACCAATACCGCCGCCGAGTGTGATAATTTTTTTATTTTTCATTTCATTGCTCATTAATTGTTTAATTATTTCATTGACCCATTAAATATTTCCGGGGATAGTTTTATTCAGCTCATCCTTAAGCATCAGCATAGCATCACAGACTTTATTATTCTTAAGTGAATAGAGAGTTGCTGTTGCTTTTTCCTTTTTGATGACCAATCCGGTTCCACACAATAATTCGAGGCATTTTTCAACTTCATCTACATTTAAGTTCAACAAAATTGAAATTTCATCAACTTTAAGGTAATTTTCATACAATGAACAGAGAACATTCTGAAGTTTTGGTTCTGTAAATAATGTTTTAATAGTTTCGTTTATAAAATTCTCTTTCATCTTTTCAAAAAATTCAAATAATAATGATTAATTATTCGACCGGTAACCCGGCAGCTTTCCACTCAGGTAACCCTTCTTCCAATCTAACAGCATTGTATCCTTTTTTTTTGAGTAAACTGACGGCTTCCGGTGCTAATACACAATATGGACCACGGCAATAAGCAACCACTTCACGATCTTTTGGAATTTCATTCAGCCTGTCTTTTAATTCCACTAATGGAATGGATACAGATCCTTCTATATGTCCGTTTTTATATTCTTCTTCAGGGCGAACATCAATTACGATCACATCATTTAATTGTAATCTTGTCAATAATTCTTCTTTGCTTAGCGCATTCAAAGCTGTCTGCTCTTCTAAAAATTCTTTCAGTACATTCTTTATTTCAGCCGCATGATTTTCCGCAAGAAGCTGCAAACTCTTCCAGCAATTGAAGACTCTATCATCTGATATACGATAAAATATCCTAACTCCATCACGCCGAGTATCAACAAGTCTTGCGTTCTTTAGTATTTGCAGATGGCGGGATGTATTAGCAAAGTTGGCTGAAATCTGTTTGGTTAATGTATCCACATCCTTCTCACCCTGAATTAATAGGTCTATAATCTCCAATCTTTTAGGGCTTGAGAAGGCGGTAGCGACATTTGCGAATTGTTGGAAGATAAGATCTTTAAATTCACGAGATTTCATTTGATTTTAACCAGATTAATAAAATATTCAATTAAACAATTGAATAATAGAATGGATTTTGTTTAAAGTCAATATTCTCATGCACTCCCAAGTATAAAATTAGCCGACAATTAAATTTTTATTTCAAGTTAAAAAAGTTGCCGAACGACATTCTTTTCAATTATTCTTCTATCTCTTTTGCAACACCAAAAACAAACAGTTGATATAGCACCGGTAAGACAACAAGTGTTAAAAGTGTTGATGTAATCAATTCACTGAAAGATTATCCTGTTTAGTTTTCATTACTCTCATAGCATTTAGTATTGCAATTATCGCCACACCCATATCTCCAAATACCGCTTCCCACATCGTAGCAATTCCAAATACACCGAGAAGAATGAAGAATAATTTTACTCCCATTGCAAAAAAGATATTCTGCCAGACTATTGTTCTTGTCCGTTTCGCAACTTCGATTGACTTTACAACTAGCATAGGTGAATCAGTCATCAGCACAACATCTGCTGTTTCTACCGCCGCATCGGAACCGAGAGCACCCATAGCAATTCCAACATCAGCACGAGCAATTACCGGCGCATCATTTATTCCATCGCCCACGAATGCGACTTTTCCATCGCGTGTAGTGCTTAGCAGCTTTTCAATTTGCTCAACTTTATTTTCCGGCAGCAATTCATAGTAAAATTCTTTGATACCAAGTTTCTTTGCATAAACTTCTGCTGCGCTTTTGTTATCGCCGGTAAGCATTACAGTGTTTATGTTTAGTTTGTTAAGCTTAACAATCGTTTTGGTAGCTTCATCTTTTAATGAGTCCGATATAACTATATAGCCGGCATATTTTTTATCTACCGTAACATGAACTACAGTTCCTTCAACATCGCATTTATCGTGTTCAATATTTTCCTTATGAAGCAGCTTGTCATTGCCGATTAGAATTTCTTTTCCGTCTACAACTGCTCTAATTCCGTGTCCGGAAATTTCCTCCGCATTTTTTACCCTTGCATTGTCCAATCCTTTGCTGTATGCCTCAAGTATTGATTTTGCAATTGGATGATTTGAATGAGATTCTGCATAAGCGGCATATTTAAGAATGTCTTCTTCTCGATACCCATTTGCTGAAATTATTTCTGCAACTTTGAATTCGCCTTTAGTTAATGTTCCGGTTTTATCAAACACAACCGTTTTCACTTTAGTAAGTGCATCTAAATAGTTAGAACCTTTAATTAATATTCCCCTGCGGGAAGCACCACCGATTCCACCAAAGTAACCAAGCGGAATACTTATTACCAAAGCACAAGGACAAGAAATTACCAGCACAACAAGCGCCCTGTAAATCCATTCGGTAAAAGTTTGGCCTGCAAAAAACAAAGGCGGAATAACCGCAAGCAGCGATGCACCAAAGACTACAATAGGAGTGTAGTATTTTGCAAAAGTCGTTATAAATTTTTCAGTTTGTGCTTTCTTGCTCGTTGCATTTTCCACAAGCACAAGAATTTTTGAGATAGATGATTCACTAAATAATTTCGTGACTTTTATAGTTAATAAACCGGATTGATTTATCATCCCGGCTAAAGCAATATCTTTTTCTCTCACTTTTCTCGGAACACTTTCGCCCGTTAATGCGGAGGTATCTACAAACGAAGTTCCTTCAGTTATTTCTCCGTCCAATGGAATTTTTTCGCCAGCTTTTACAATAATATAATCGCCGATGTTAACGCTCTCCGGCGAAACTTTTTTTGTTTCTCCATCCCTCTTCAGATTAGCATAATCCGGTTTTATTTCAAGAAGGGATTTAATTGATTTTCGTGAGCGGTTCACTGCCAAATCCTGAAATAATTCACCTACAACATAAAACCACATAACGGCAACTGCTTCTGGCATTTGATGAATTGCAAAAGCACCAAGTGTAGCAATCGTCATTAAAAAATTCTCATCAAATATCCTACCTTTGAAGATATTTTTTGCAGCACTGGACAGTACTTTCCAGCCGCTTAATAAATATGCAGTAATGAAAATTCCAAATTCCAGTACAGGAAAAGGAGTATTATGTATTTGCTTTTCAAAAACAATTCCAATGATCAGTAATAGAATTGTTAATATTATTCTAACAATCGTAGTCTTGTTTTCTTTCCAAACGGAAGAGGAAGGTTCACTTTCGGGAGTGTGTTCTTTTTTTCCTTCTTTTTCTAATTCGATCAGCTCTACATCTGGTTCAATATCCTTAATCTTTCTTTTAACAATCTCTATATCGTTTGTATCCACAAGTAACGAAGAGTTTGCGAAATTGACAGAAACAAATTTTACTTCTTCCAATTTTTTCAGTCCGTTTTCAATATTAGCGGCACAGGATGCACAATCAATATTTTTTAATTGATATTTTTTCATACGAATCATCTTTCGATTTTTATTTACTTAGCTTATGGCATAGCCATTACTATGTGATAAAATATCCGGCAATTCCCAAAACAATCAAAATTATACCGGTAATTGTTTTTTCATGATGTTCAAGGAAATGAGATTTAATTTTTTTTACGCCTTTCATTCCAAGCCAAACAAGCAGAAGCATTCCCGAAATTGTGATAACCGTATAAATAACAGAAACAGTAATAATTCCTTGCCAGCCGAGTTTACTTGCAACAAAAAAATATGCTTCAATTTCCAGACAAGGGGGAGAAGAACATCGAGATTGTAAGCGTAAAAATTATTGCAGTAGTAGTTTTCCTCTTAACATCATCAATGTGAATATCGTGATTGTGGTGGTGATGTTTATTTCCTCTGATACTAAGAATGAGATAAATAATTCCAAGAAGTATCAGTATACTCGGTGCAATTACCCCAACTATTAACGAATAAGAACCGGATAATTTGTAGCCCAAGAATCCAACTATTATTCCAATTATTATTGTGCTTAGCGTATGCGCGAAACCTGCAATTGCGGTTATGCCCATGGTTGATTTTTCATTCCACTTTTCCGCTTTTGAAAGAGCTACCAAAGGAATCCAATGATTTGGTATTGATGCGTGAACTATGCTGAGTAAAAATGCGCCGGTAATTATTTGAAGTAATCCGGACATAATAAAATGTCCTTTAAATTATCTTCTAATTGATATTTTTTCATAAACTTCTCTCAAACCAATAATCGTACTCTTTGGTAAATTGGTAGAAAACACCAATTAGTTATGAAACTTTAGTCAATCACTTTTACCTTTACCGAACGTTCAAAGTAGTTTCCCAACATTCCCTTTTTGGCGTCGCCCTTTACAGATTCACCTTTTGTCAACATCACTTGAAGCTGCAATACAGCGTTCTTCGCATCGTCAAGTGGCTGGACGGTCATAGGGAGAGCTGTAATTGTTGTCCCTTCAAATCCTGGCAGATTGTCACCCACAACTCGACAGGACATTTGAAGATTAACTGCCCAGCCCGGTGCAAATTTCGAAAGAGAACTTGTCCCGATCGTCGTTGGATCAATATATGTCCATGCATTCCGGTATGGTGCCGGGGTGTAGTCGTCTTTTATTCTGCCAATTACAGTTAGGACAGTTTTTTGTTGCCCTCGTTTTACATCAAGTTGAAAAGTGCCATCCGATTGACGCAGAGATTTCATTGTCTCCTTGTCAAGAATATCAATGATGGTTTTTGATTCATCTACCCAAGGACCATTGTTAACGTGACAGCTCATGCAAGATTTCGCATTTCCTAAGATGCCAACTGCGGGCGGATATGCAATTGCTGTGCTAGCAACGAGAACAAGTAACGAAAGTGCTGCAATTATGATTTTCATTTTAATACTCCTTTAATGTGTTTAGTAAATATTTCAGATGACAAATGGAATAAACCGTTTTGTTCGTTTTGCATATACAATGTAATCCTCGCTATATTCTTCGAGGGCTTGTTTCTCCTCCTGCTTTGCGAGCCAGGCATACATTACAATCAAAATGGGCCACAGCACAAGCGTAACAATTGAAGGCCAGTGCACAAGCCAGCCAAAGGTAAAGAGAAGAATGCCTGTATATTGAGGATGCCGCATATACCTGTAAATTCCTTTTGTGACCATTCCTTTTGCCCGATGTATCTGTGTCCAGCCAATTGCAATAAGAGCGAGTCCCAGGAAACTAATTGCTGTTCCAACCAGAGCAGGTTTCTGTCCAAAAATTTTAAAGCCCTCCTCAAAAATTTCTCCAACCTCAGGAACATTTACAAGAGGTGAAAGAAGAAAAATAAAAAGTGGAAAGCCGAACATTTCAGTCATAAGAGCAATTACGAAGGCAGCAAATGTTCCGCGTGATTTCCATATATGTTTTGTGGGACGGCGAAATGGAAGCAGCGCTAAAAATCCTAAGACGATGAGAATATTAAGAATGATTAATCCTGTTTGTCCAAAGTTTTCCCTAATCCAGCTAATTGTTGCCGGAGGACCTTCTTGATGAGGCAGTAGTTCAATTCCATAAATTATAACAAAGAGAACGATCGCCAACCATCCTAAAACTGAGATTATTTTATCCTTCATTGCTGGTTACCTTTCATAAGTTTATTTATTTGTTTGGTTAATTCTTTTTCAGATACTCCCGGATAATGTGTCGCAAAGAAAATTTCTCCGGCTTTATTTATCAGGTAAATATTCTTCAGCGGGCAAGTGCCGGGATTGTATCCCCCGGTGTATAGTGTTGTTGCTTCGCCGGAAGGATCATACAAAAATCTAACAGATAAATTGTTCTTGTGGATAACATCTTCAACTGTTTTCCGGTCATTCCCTAATTGACTTACCGCTAAGACTTCCATCTCATTATTCTGAAACTTTTTATTCAACACCTCTATGAACGGAAGCTTTGACAGGCAGCCGGAACAAAGATTTGTGAACCAGAAAAGGATGGGTTTGTTTTTTGCGATTTTAGAAAGAGTGAACGGTTTTCCATCGAAATACTGCAAGGAAAAATCCGGCGCTTTATCACCAACCTTTGGAATTACTGCTTTATCATTAGATAAAATAAAATCAACTTCTTCATTTTTGTAACTCCTTTATTTTGCTATTCAAATCAATCACTTGTTTGAGATTTCTAAAGATGGAACAAGTTTAACCGGATTCCTGAGGGTAAAAACCACCGGGCATCGCTGCAAAGCAAGTTCTTCGGCTTGCTTTATTTTTTCTAACGGTTCATCGCTCACCACAGTTAATTTTACCCGAACTTCTTCCATTATTGGTTCATCGCTTATACCAAATACTTTTGAGAAATTAACATCGGCTTCCACCTTTGTAGTTAATTTTTTTAATTTGATGCC
>Ga0209324_10000823_pt1 | contig 21406 bp, 15 predicted proteins | sample Rifsed19ft3_FD_184015 | JGI IMG/M metagenome (GOLD analysis project Ga0209324, IMG submission 184015) | Soil microbial communities from Rifle, Colorado, USA - sediment 19ft 3 (version 2) | ecosystem: Environmental > Terrestrial > Deep subsurface > Rock core/Sediment | place: Rifle, Colorado...
CGCTTTAGCTAAAAAGGGGTTTAAACTTACTACCGAAGGTCGTGCTAAATTAACTAAAGCTGAAATTAAAAAATTTGGTATTTCTGATTAAGTTATTTTCAATATCCATGTTTTTAATGCGGAATAATCCGCGGGACCATCATATATATAACCTTTGCCATCTTTATATTTTATTATTGTAGGTATATTTTTTATCCCGTAACTTTGCTTTTTCCCTTCATCATTTTCTATAAATGTTATATTTACTAATTCCTCCTTTAGTTTTGTCCATAAAGGCCTAAATAAATCACATCTTGGGCAATCTTCCGTATAGTGAAATCCCATTACAACATTACGTAAATCTGTATCGATACTATAAATTGAGTTGAGGGCATTCGGTACTATAAGGTGTTCGGTAAGAAATGGGACTGGTCCAGATATTTCTGTGTAATATAATATTAATATTAATATTAACAAGACCAATATTAATAATATAACGTTATCCATTACTTATATATATATAATGGATATATAAAAAAAGAAATATCAATTGTGATAATGATACTTTTTATTTTTTTGATGATAAATATATAATATTTTATTAATACGATTAATTCATGGATGTGAGTGATCAACCAGAATCTCATATGCCGAAAAAGAACAAAAGTATTGTTATTATAATTGCTATTATAGTTGTTTTTGTCTTATTCATTATTGCAATTGTTGTTATTTATAATAAGAACCCTGAAGAAGTAAATGCTACTTTTTCAGACTGGTCTAATTGGTCTGGATGTTCGAAACCTTGCGGAGGCGGAATTCAAACCCGTACCCGAACTTGCGCGGGACCGAATCCCACTATCTGTAATGCTGTTTCACCAGCATTACTTACTGACACACAATCATGTAATACGGTTGCCTGTCAACCAATATTTGGTGATTGGGGTTCATGCTCAAAACCTTGCGGAGGAGGTACCCAAACGAGAAAATGCTGGAATTGTGTTGGCGTTCCTACAAGTGATATATCCCGACCATGTAATACAATGGCGTGTCCGCCAACATTTAGTCCTTGGGGACTATGTTCAAAACCTTGTGACAGCGGTATCCAAACGAGGACTTGTACTAATAATTGTATTGGTAATATGGAGTTATCCCAACAATGTAATACGTTTGCTTGTCCAACCATTAGTCCTTGGAGTCCTTGTTCTCATACTTGCGGAAATGGAGTTGAAACGAGAACATGTACGGGCGTTCCCGAAGCATGTACCATATATAGTAACGCTAATCCGATGAGTCGCCCTTGTAATTTAGGACCATGTGTCCTAATCCCTGTTACCCTTAGTGAATTAACAAGTCATCCTTGGAAAATGACCCAAGACTCACCAACTGGATGTGCGACGGAGGTACATTCAGGGTGGGGGGCCAACCAAGGAACCATGTGGGTGTATGGTGGGACAGGGGGGATATTGACATGTAAACATGTTCGATTTGTGGATCGGGGTACATCTAGTAATAGTAATTATCGGGGTGTGAGTATTACGATTGGATTTGGTCCAACATTTGAAACTGGATATCCTACTGACCTTTACCAGTATATTGGACCAGGGGCTCCGCAGGATTATGTGGAATTAAAGAGGGGCGAGGATATATCTAATCTTGGATATAGATATAAAATTTATCGAGATATTAATGATAGTAATAAATTAAAAATATATGACAATGTAAGAAGAACTACCGATATTATTGTACCAGTTTAACCGTTTTAATATTATAATAAATATATAAAAAATGGATTGATATTTCTTGAATTTATAATATTCAATAGTGATTTAATCAATAAAAATGGAACAATGTCTAATACTAATTATCTGATTTTTATTTTTTTAATGATAAATATATATATTATTAAAACAATTAATTTATGGATGTAAGTAATGAACTTGGATTTGTTGGTAACCCTCTGACCACCATACCTATAATGGGGGGAGCTCGTAGGAAGATTCTTCGTAGGAATATTCCTCGTAGGTCAAAAAGAAATTTCGGTATTATTGTTGCTATTATAGTTGTTTTAGTCTTATTAGTGATTGCGATTATTGTTATTTATAAATATAATACGAAACCCGAAGATGACCCTGATTCATCACCAGCTCTAACGGCCACTTTTTCAGACTGGTCAGGTTGGTCTGGATGTTTGCCTGCTTGTGGAAGCGGAACTCAAACTCGCACTAGAACCTGTACGGGGCCGAATACTACTATCTGTAATGCTGTTCCACCCGCTCTGCTTACCAGCACGCAATCATGTAATAATGGTGCCTGTGTGACACCACCAACATACAGTGATTGGACTACCTGTTCAACCCACGGGATGGCAGATTGTACTCAAACGAGGACTTGCACTGCTAATTGTGTCGGAAATATGGAGTTATCCCGACCATGTAATGCTAGTCTATGTCTAGCCACTACAGCCACTGCAACAACTACGTCAACCCCGACGACTGACCCAACTGTGTCAACTACGTCAACTGTGCAACCTATTACTATAGAAAATTTAATAAACAAAATATGGAAAGCACCAAATCAATGTTCTGGAGAGGGATGTACCCATTATAGATTCACACAAATTAATGGTGCGAGCTACCAAGTAGCTACGTCATATAATAAAGGATTTACTTCCATTACTAGCAGAGTTTATTATGATGTTGGACCATATTCTGGGGGAGTAAAATTTTATAATACAAATGGGGTAGATAAAATTAACATTTATCGAGATGTTAACGATAATTATAAAGTTAAAATGACACAAAAATCTGGGACTAATAATTATCTGACAACTATTCTTATTGAACCTGCTTGAATATTATTTATGCTAAATAAAAATATAATTTACTATACTTAATTATCATATAATTAATAATTATAGTTACTATCAGTAAATTTTTTCATGTTAATTGGCACACATATTAATATCCTGTTACAATAATAGTTGGCTATGTGTACAACTGTTAATTAAAAAAGTAAATTATATATCAGCTACACAGTTATCTATTTTTTTTGTAATAAATCGAGTACTCTATTCATTAATGTGCTAGTGCTATATATATTATTTTGGCAAATGAATATTTCATCAATTATTATAATGCCCTATCTAATTAGATACTTTTTATTTTTTTTTGATGAGATAAATATATATTATTAAAATAATTAATTTATGAATGTAAGTGGTGAACTGGGATATATTGGTACTCCGTATCTTGGGGGAGTTCGTAGGAGGATCCCTCGTATGCCGAAAAAGAAAAAAAGTATTATTATTATAATTGCTATTATAGTTGTTTTAGTCTTATTCATAACCGCAATTATTATTATTTATATATATACTACGAAAACCGAAGAAGAAGGGAAAGGGGGCGATGGAACTTCACCACCAGGGAATGGAACTCCTACTGCCACTTTTTCGGCCTGGTCTGATTGGGTAAGATGTTCGAAAGATTGCGGAGGCGGAACTCAAACTCGCACCCGAACCTGTACTGGGCCGAATACTACTATCTGTAATGCTGTTCCACCCGCTCTTCTCACTAGCACTCAATCATGTAATAATGTTGCCTGTCCACCAACATTTAGTAATTGGGGAACATGTTCTCCCTCTTGCGGAACTGGTACCCAAACGAGGACTTGCACTGCTAATTGTGTAGGTGTTCCAGCTAGTGATTTATCCCGATCATGTAATAATGTTGCATGTCCTCCGACATTTAGTAATTGGGGAACATGTTCGAAAGATTGCGGAACAGGTACCCAAACGAGGACTTGCACCGCTAATTGTGTTGGCGTTCCTACGAGTGATTTAAACAGAACATGTAATACGTTCGCCTGTCCAACCATTAGTGCTTGGAGTGCATGTTCTCGTTCTTGCGGAGATGGAGTCGAAACGAGAACATGTACAGGTGACTCTGCATTATGTATGGCCTATATGGCCACTAATCCGATGAGTCGCCCTTGTAATTTAGGACCATGTGCTCCGCCCCCGATTACCCTTGGAGAATTAACAAGCCATCCTTGGAAAATGCCGTCCGCCTGTACGACAGGGGGATGTATACATGTTCAATTCATGGATCTGGGTAACTCTAGTGTTAGTGGTTATCAGGCTGTTAGTTTTAAGATGGGAATAGGCCCAACGTTTGCAAACGGATATACTGATTATCTTAAACAGCAGCATACTGGATTCAGTGTTCCGCAGGATTATGTGGAATTAAAAAGGGGGACATCGAGTCTAACACTATTCCTTTCTGGATATGTATATAAAATTTATCGGGATATCAATGATAATTATAAATTAAAAATATATAATAATGAAGATAGAACTACCAAGATTATTGAACCAGTTTAATGTTAAACCAACAACTTAATCATTTTTATTTACTGATTATACTATTATAATATTATAATTCCAGTGTAATAAGACTTTGTCCCTTAAAAACTTCGTTTCTAAATATTTAATAATAAATATAAAAATATAATTTATCGATGGTATATTAATATCTATGGTAATAATTAATCATTTAATCATTTAATCATTTAATCATTTATTTAATTTTTATCTAATATTATATCTATTAATTCGTCTTTTTTATTTTTCTTGGTATATGGTATAGATAAATCGTCACATATTATTTTTAACATATTTTTATCGAATTTATATAAAATACTTATTATTTCGGATTTACTTGGGTCAAGTAATCCATGTTTTTGGTAATTTTCTATACCGAACCATTCACTGATATAATGTCTTAGGATTTTTTTATTCTTTAATACTTTTATTTTCGTATTATCTAATTTTTTTATGTTTTTTTCTATTATTAGTGCGTTATCTACAGGTTTATGGATCGCAGATTGCTTATGTTCAATTTTATTATCCTCTATCACCATTTCTTCAAATTTTTCTTCTACTGAATCTTCAATAGACATGTCCTCGGGACCGAAGGTCGAGGATTCTGGAATATCTGGACATCGTATCCCCAACCCTTTTTTAAATTCGATCATATTCGCGGTTCCTTGGGATGAATTACAACTTGGACATACTGGTCGTAAATTATCCAACTTTGTTTCTCCTCCTTTAGCCTCTGCTACTATATGTCCGCATGCAAATGTTGAATGGGTTATTTGCCCCTGACATATAAAACATTTTCCTATACCTAATGCTTCCCCTATATATGTATTCCAAACTGAATTGCGTAATGCCACTGGAATTTTCTTTTTTCTTATTGACTTTCTAGACATTTGGTTAGAAGATTCCATGTATTTATATATCTTTGACTTATAATATTCAATTAAAAAATTGGAAGAAGTCGAATTTATTCTTATATCATTATCATATTCTATTTTGTTAAATATTCTATTAATACATGTGATACCGAGATTATAAACGCGGAACCATGATGACTGAATATTACGTAGCGGACTTATTAACACGTTCCTCATACGTCAATATATATTTAAATAAATATGTCTGTAAGATCATATATATTTTTTCAATTTTTTAATTATATTTTATATTATTATAATATATACTTTAATCCCGTCGCCATATTTTTACATCATTTACCATGGATAATTTAACTAAAGCAATTATTATTGTTTTAATTATTTATATTATTTATACTGTTAGACCAAATTATTTTCCGCGGGGTTTACGAACACATCCTTTATTTTGTCAATTAAATCGATTTAATAATAAAATAATTGAAAAATTTACTGGGATTTCTATTCAAGATATTCAATTAGAATCCTTTTATAAGGGAATAGGTACCTATGATAATATAATTGGACTACATTATACTGATTGGTGTCCCCATTGTCGGGAAATGAAACCCATATGGTTTAATGTAAAGGAACTTATTAATAAGAATGGAAAAATTTATATGTTTGAGAATAACGAAGAAACTAATCCTACCCCAGGAATATCAGGCTTTCCTACAATTATTAAATATTCAAATGGCTCATTAACTAGATATAACGGGGAAAAAAATGTTAATGAACTTTTATCATTTGTTAATCCATAAATTTTCTAATTTTGTATCATAATATGGTGAATAATTCACTAATAATCCACAATATGTTGTTGGTTGATTTTCATAATCTAGAGGATTATATACCCCTGATTCTTTGGCCTCATGTAATACGAATTTAAATATTGTCCAGAAATACGTTTTATGACCATCTAAATCCCAATTTGGATTTCCCATATGAGAAATTTCGTGAAGAACTACAAACATTAAATCATCAACGCTATGCAATTCGTTTGGATTATTTTTTTTCCTTAAACACAAATGTAATTCCTTTCCTTTTGCTATTGTAAATGACGTTTCATTAGAATTTCTTGGATCATTTTCTATGATTACTTCGGGATTATAATTATGTAATATTTTATCTATTATATCTCGACATGTCATTGGATATTGACTTTTTACTTCCTCTCCGTCATATGTTGTATTTATTTTATATTTATTTTTTAAATATCTAAAGAATACTAATAATTTAGTATTTACTTCATTTAATAATTTAACTGCGACTTCTCCATTTTCGTAGCTCTTTACTAGTTTATAATCGCTATATGTCCCTTGCATATGCACTATGTCCTTATTTTTTTGGTTATATTTATTAAATACTATTATCAGTAATAATACTATAATAATTGCTAAATGCAAATTTTTCATTTGGTTTTATATTAATCAAAAAAAATTATTTTTTGGTTATTAATAAATACCGTAATATTGTGCCATAGCTTTTTCCATTTCTTTAATCAATGCAGGTGAAATTGGTCGTAGTGGTACTGGACATAATATACTATGCTGACTCGTATCCTCAGTATGCTCAGTATGCTCAGTATGCTCAGTATGCTCAGTATGCTCATTAGCCTTCCCAACTATATGTTCTCCACTTGTTGAGGATGCAAAATTTCCCATCAATTTGCGTCTTTTATTCGGCTGTTCTGTAGACATTTATTGTAAATAAATCTAATTCACTTTTTTTTAATTGATTATGAGGTCTATTTAAATTAGATATAGGATATATTCAGTATGTTAGTTTGTACAAATAATAGTCAATACTAGTCAATACTGCATTACTTAATGTATTAACATAATGCTAAGCTGAATGTTGAATTGCTCGTGGGTTTATATATATTATCGGTTTGAGGTTCAACTAAATATAATTCTTTATCAGGAGTAATTATAAAATTCATGGCGTGTCCTCTTGGCTTCTGACTTTCTTCACTAGTTCGGATATCTCCTATAACCATACCAAATGTTGAGGCCAAATTTAGATTTAATTTCGCATGCCATAATCTTTGACGGCCCAATAACAAATATGCGAAATCATCACAATCGAAAATTTCTTTTTTATATTTTACCATATCACTAAAATCAAATGTTAAAAATAATTTTAAATCCTCCAAAGATATTGCGTAATATCTACCATCAAATAGATTAATCCTTGTATTGTCGGTTATTCTTAATTTTTCTTTAATAATTGCCCTCACTTCTGAATTTGTTAATTCTTTTCCTGTTTTTGGTGCCGGAATAACCAAATTTCCCATTACAAAAATTGGACAATGTACAATTTTTAAATTATTATATATAAAAATAAATATTAAAAAATATAGTATAATGTTACCTGATGGTCCCACCATTATTGAAAAAAGGAAATCTTGTGTCTATTGATCCTAATAAGCAAAAAGAATTTGATAATATAGTACCAATTGATTATATTATTGAATGGTTTAGAAATAGAATCGGCTCGCAAGGAATTGAGAATCGTGTTTTAGTATTAAAATCTGAAACCGCAAGCGGTAAAACTACGGTTATTCCACCTTTATTATATGATAACTTTAGTGTAGATAAACGAATTATATTAGTTACCCAACCGAGGATTATAACAGCCATTAAAAATGTTAAAGAAATATTAAAGCATTATAAACAATTAAAGTTATACGAATCAATCGGTTGGCAAACTGGACCGAGTAGAAAGAAACCGAGGGTCGGTGTATTATTTGCTACGATTGGAGTTTTAACAATGCAACTAAAGTTATTTACCGATGAAGATATTATTGATAGATATAATTTTATAATGTTAGATGAAATTCATGAATTAAGTATGGAAATGGTTCAGGCGTTATATAGTATTAAGAAATTTTTGATAAGAAATAAAAATAATCCGAAATTACCTTTTATAATCTGTGCTAGTGCTACTTTAGAAGAAGATAAATATTTAGATTATTTTGGACTTTCTAAAAAAACTAATTTTATCCAAGTTAGAGGCTTTGCATATCCTAAAACTATCCATTGGTTAAAAAATCCATCGGAAAATTATATCAAAAGTGCCGTTGAAGTCATTAAAAATATACATTTAAATAATCTAAATGATCAACCTGATAAATCCGATATTCTTCTTTTTCTTCCTTCAATGAAAGAAATGACTCAAATTGAAACCCTATTAATCTCTTTTAATAAAGAAATTGCGAATTCTGGACAAGTTATTGAAATTCTTAAATTGGATAGTAAGGCTGTTATTTATAATCTTCCCGAATATATAAGAGCCTTTATACCTGCCAATAAATTGAGGACATATATTGATGATAAACGATTCATCCCAATCCGAAAAGTTATTATGTCAACCAGTATTGCGGAGACTGGACTAACATTAGATTCGTTAAAATATGTTATTGATAGCGGATATCATCGGGCGACCGAATTTTATTCCGTAGTTGGTGCTAATGCTTTATTAAATAAACCTGTTAGTTTAAGCAGAATTGAACAACGAAAAGGTAGAGCGGGAAGGAACTTCCCTGGCGAATTTTATCCATTATATCCAAAATCTATTTTTGATAAATTACAAGCACAACAATATTCAGAAATAGTACTAAATGATACAACTAATGTGATTTTTAATACGTTAACCAATTTAAACGATGATAATAAGGCCGTAAATATACAAGATTTTAGCATTCGTAATTTAGATTTAGTTGATGAATTACCTCCCGATAATATCCATTATTCAATGGAATTATTATATATTTTGGGATTTTGTGATATTTATGGAAGAATTACGGAATTGGGAAAAATTGCTAATAAATTCACCTATTTTAAACCTCAAATTGTTAAGATGCTCTTATCTGCATATTTTTGGGAATGTAATATATTTGATATTATTAGTATCTGTGCATATCTTCAAATGAAACTTTCGGAATTTATGGGTAAACGTCCTATCGATTGGGTTTATGTATATAATAATAGTTTACAAGGTTTTTTCTTAGCCATGCCGACTGATCGTCTGATTTTTAAATTAAAAATGCTGATCGGGGATGATTTTATTAATGGTTTATTCCTATTTACGGCTATTGGAAATATTATACGGAGATCGAAATCCGAAACTTTTTATGCAGATATTATTGAATTTAGTGAAAAATCTAATATTTCTTTTACGGGACTTGTTGAATTCATAAAAAAACGTGATGAATTAATTGAACAAATGATTAATATTGGATTGAATTTAGCAACCAAATATCCATCTTTAGTTGATGTTTCGGAAAATAAATTTTTGGATACTTTAATACGAATAAAATATTGCATTTTTGAAGGATTTAAATTAAATTTAGCTAAATTTAATCCTACTACCTCGAGATATGAAATTAATGCTGGAAGTATTAAAACACCTAAATTATTTAATGAAAAAGAATTATCTGTTTATAAAGAATATGGAATAGAAAGTAAACATGTTCCGAAATATATTCTCTATGATGAACTAAATATTAAATATAATAGAAAAACTAAAATTTATGATCTTAAAGCTGACCGAATTAGTAGCCTAGATGGTTTCGTGAATATTGATCTAAATTTTATTTAACTTTTTAAATAATTTTATTGTAAAATTTTATATCCTTTGACTACACTTTAAAAATTGTAAATAATTTAATATATATTATATATATTCACGAATTCGTTAAGTTTCGTTCTACGAACTTAACAAACTCACACGATTTGTTGCAATTATAACGCAAGTTCGTTCTACGAACTCACCTACAAACTCACACGATTCGTTGCACTTATAACGCCTACAAACTCACCGAACTCACATGGAACGCATTAAACAATATTATAGATTATGCTTAATTAAATCAGAAGGGGATAAACCAACCCCTTTATATAATCAATTAGAAGAAAAAGTAGTAGTTAGTGTTATGGGTCCTACAGTGGTTTTGTTTTTAAAACCTGATAAAAAGGGGTATTCTTTAAAAGAAAATGTTATCGGTGGCCGGGAATCTAAAAAAAATAATTATCTGGATGAACCTATTTTAATCATTTAATTAAGTTGCGATAATACTCTGAGTATTTAAGGCCGAAGGACCTTCGGCTGTACTGTCTATTAATTGTTTTCTTAATCCATAATTAAATAAATATTCTTCATCATCTCCTAACAAATCATATTCATCATTCAATATTCTATAACCTCTCAAAACCATATTTAATCTCCCTTCGATCCTTGTTAATAAATTCGCTAATTTTGAATTCATAAATCTATCAATAATATCTCTGATACCATATGTTATATTACACCCCATCTGAGTGCTATACCATTCAGCATATCTTGTTGCGATTTGATTAATCGTATAATCATCCGAATGGGGGGATCTAATAACACAATCATTAATAAATTTATTTATTGTATCATTTTCATTTCGATATTCTTCTGTTTCCGTTTCTATCGTTAAACTTGGAATTGTATGGACATTATAACTATACTTATTATATAGTATTTCGTTAAAATGAACTAATATTGATAAGAACGCAGTTTGATATTCGGGATTATGCGGGTAATCAAAATAATATTTCTTATTCGCTATTTTTTCATATTTATTTTTTGGATCTGGATTAGCCGTAAATTTTGCTTTTGTTGCATAGAAATATATTCGTCTCCATGTTCCATGATCTGTTGTATCCACAATTGCTTTATAATTGCTCATATAAAAATGTATTGCGGAAGTGTGATAATTTTCCTGTGTCTTATGCAAATCTCTTCCCGTTTGTGTTGGTGATGTCACATCTTTTAGTCTTTTTGTATTAATTTTCTGCCCTGGATCACTTTCATCATAAAATATTACTGTTTTATTTTTCATATTAAATTGAGCAGAATTAGCCTCATTTGCTTTGCTTCCGTATTCTAATAATAAACCTGCTGGAGCTTTATATCCAAAATTTTTGCCTAAAGTATTAAGCATAAATTCAATAATAGTTGATTTACCATTTGAACCACCACCAACAAGCATGACAAGTAATGGATCAACTGATCTTCTATCAATACCAGTTGATAATAACATCATCATTTTTTCATAGACATCAGGCTCAACAAATATATTTTTAAATATATTTTCTAATTCTATCACAAAGGGATTTTTAGGGTCATAAGGTATATAATCTGCAGATATACTAATCGATATTCTATATTCATTAAATCCTTTTATTAATTTTGGTTCTGGCAATAGTTTTAAAATTCCATTACCTACGCCGATTATATCTTTTAACTCATCGAGTGATTGAATAAATCCTCGTTTAAGAAATCTCGGGATACATTGATGTATTATACTTGTTTGGGTAGAATCATTACCTAAACTATGTCTATATTTTTTAAAAGTTGTCAATACATTATTATACCATTTTAATCTAATTTCATCTGGTTCTTTGTCTATAAATTCCTTAATCGTTTTTTCTACATTCCTAAACACTTTTGGTAGATGATCTGCAATATATAATTGTAATGTTGTTGGATTCTTTTCACGTCTCCATTTATAAATTTCACCGTGAATATGATCCTGACCATCTACTATAAATTCGAACCAATAAATTTTTTCACCGCGTTCAATATTTGGTTCTTTATCTGTTACAAATTTATCCTCTAACATTAACCATAAAATTTTAGATACACTTGAATGCTCGATGATCCCGTCATTCTCAAATGCGTATTTTAATAATTGTGTTTGATAATAATTGTCCATTATTTCTTTGAATTTTTCTGGATTTGATTCCTTTGCCCAATATACTAAAGACCGCTTTGTTACAGGTGTATCTAATAATCTTGCCTTTTCCCAAATGTCATCGACAGCTTTCTGAGAATATTTTTTAGGACACCTTAGGCTGAACCAATATGCTAATGGCTTATACCTCTGATCAGTGTTAGCTATTGCCCAAATTACTCGTGTCCATAAATCATAATCTTCAGCAAACTTTATATCAATTAATGATAATAAATTTTTCATATATTTAGCTTCAGCATCATTCATACTTAATATGTTAACGGAATCTTCTATTTTCATTTCTTCATCTGTTAATTCGGCAGTGGGATGAGGCCTATTATCATCTATATCATTATCTTTAAACATGGGAATATTATATACCCGTTTATTTAAATATGTTGGATTTCCATTTAAAGTCTCAAAATATTGATTGAGACTTAATTCATATACCATATTATATTTTTTTTCCAATTTATCTAATTGATCATATTCGTTCATAATCATTGTTTGATTATTTTCGCTATTAATTTTTATATCAAATATATACGTTATTGAATATGCGATCGCAGTAATATTTCGTTTCGTACTTCCTAAAAATAATACTGGAACATATTTAGATGCTTTGTCGACTATTACATCTGCTTCTAAATAATTCTTTTTTCGCAATAAGGTTGTAAGTTCTTCTAGTATAAATCCTTTAGCTGATCGATTAATCCATATTTCGGGAATTAATATATGAAATCCATCTTTATATATTTGTTCATATTCTGTAGGCTTATCTTTTTGTGTTATTATTATCTTAAAATTTAAATCTGTATTGTCATTAATGATATTTTTTAGAATATTACTCACATATTGCACTGTTAAATTTATATATGATGCATCTATTATTCTTATATTTGTTTTTTGATGGATATCAATATCTATCATTATTCCAGATGCATTGGGATTTTGTCTTTCGCACCAATGTAATGATGTGATTGCTGGATCTTTGCGACAGATATTTAAATTATCGAAAAAACCCCCTATTTTATTTAATGGAAACTTATATTTCTTCCCAGTATATTGATCTATGGCATTATCATTTCCGTCAATACTTAAATATGCTGGATTTAAAAATCCATTTAATTTTTTTATGCTATTAAATAATTGATTTTGAACTATCGTTTCTAATTCTTGAAACCCATTATTAATGATGATGTTATTTTCATAATAGTTATGGTCATTTGATTCGTATTTCGAGTCCTCTGATTGATAATCGAAAAGTTTAGGATAAGATTCCATATTATATATAAAGGTTTAAAAAATCTAATATAAAAAATATAATTAATCCCTATACCCCAACAACTCATAACTATTTATTATAAAATTGAAATTTGAATACTTTATTTTTAAATATATATATATGGAAACCGAAACCGAAACCGAAGTTGAGAGTGAGTTCGGTGAGTTCGGTGAGTTCGGTGAGTTCGGAGGCGTTATAAGTGCAACGAAGCTTGGAGGCGTTCTAAGTGCAACGAAGCTTATAGGAACGAACTTAACTGAACCCGGCAATACTGAAGCAGAAAGTGTTACATTAACTGAAACGGAAAAGGAAGATAATATAGAAGAAGATTGGGCACCACAACAAGAAGAACAAGGAATTATAGCTGATACCGATCAAGGTGAAGAAGAGGATAATGAAGAAGATAACGAAGATATAGATACCGAATTAGAGGAAGTAAAAAAGGATAATGATGAATTGATCATTACAGATATACCCGATATCGATATTGAAGAAGAAAATAATCAGGCCATGGCCAAATATCATAAGGTTATAATAGTTTTGAAGAATAGAAAAAGTTCTAATATATTAACAAAATTTGAACAATGTGAGATAATCAGTATTCGTGCCCAACAAATAGCCAACAATGATATTGCTTTAATAGATAAAGGATTATTAGATGATCCGATAGATATAGCAAAAAAGGAATTAATGTTACGCAAATGCCCATTAATTTTAAGGAGAAAAATGGGAGAAATTTTTAATAAAGAAAAAAAAGAATTTATCGAATATTATGAGTATTGGGATGTTAATCAAATGACATTCCCTATTTATTATGAAGGCGTTACGGGTGTTTAGTTTAATACGATGAGCCAGGCATCGGTGGGGGGGGTAGCCCCGCGGACGATGATTGTCGTTGTTTGATTTCAATTTCTCCCGTGAGATACATTAGGACGAAATAAATAATAAATACGAAAACTAACATCCAGATAATCTGATGGAAACACATGATTAGTATTTATCGGTTATATATGACCGTATAAAAAAAAATTTTTAACTAAATAATTATTGATGATCAGGGACAAAGTCCCTGATCATTAGTTAAATCTAGCATTTATTATTTATTATTTATTTTGTCCTCAATCTTCTGTCTTAGAAGATAAATATTTAAGTAGTTGTTTAGTATCCATAGATTTAGAATTAGATAATTTAATATATCTATGATATGGTACAATTCGTAATGGCTCTCGATTTGTAAACTTATACATATATGTATTATCGATTGTTTCTTTCGTAATTTTCATTTGATATAAATTCTCAAGATTTTTATCTGAATGATATACATATACCTCTTTTTGTTTTTCATTTAACCATCCATGAATGAAACATTTTGCATTATCCCTTAATCGATAATATGTTGCTATACTTAACGAATCATATAATTTTAATAACCGATAGCAAAATGATTTATCTTTTAATTTTTCAATTATCTCCTGATATGTTAGGTGTTTAACCTTACTTAAATATTCAGATAATATTTGAATTTCTAAACAACAATCCATACAACCGTCATATTCAAATTTTAAATTATGTTTTTTGAATTGTTCAATATAATAGGGAAAATAAGCGTACATTCTATAAAATCGATAATAATAAAATTTATCTGACCATTCATCAATATCATAATTTATAAAATCATTATATAATTCACTTTTGTGAATTATTAATCGAGTTTCAGATGAACTAGTTGGTGCCCATGGTTGTATAAATATGGTTTTGTCAGATATATATTGATATTTTCCATCAATAAAAATTTTATTAATATTATAATATTTTGATAATTTTTTAATATCCTTAATAATAAAATTATAAGTGGGATTTTTTCCATCAATATAATTTTCATTATTTATATCCTTTATAAATTGTTTAACCTGTTCAGTATTATTATCATAGGGGGGGTGAAATTTAACCATCGTTGCAACTGGATTTAAAGTTTTGGCGAATGCTATCTGTTGAATATTATTCCAGATAATGTCAATATCCGTCGGATTAGCCCCTAGCATTATTGTTCTGATATCAGAAATCAATAAAACATTAAGGTTGAGATCATATTTATCGATGGATTTTCTAATTTTTTCCATTAATTCAGGAGTAGCATAGTCTTGAATTATAAAAATGTGATCAGAAGTATCGAATATATTTTTTACCATGTGATGATAATTTTTGTCGAAATTTTTATAATTTTCTTCTATTTTTTTAATATCTTGGCCATACTGACTATCAGTATCTCTTTTCCCTTCAACATAATCTTTAGCGGAAAATAATACATCAACAATTGCGTCTTGAAACATAAAATGCGTAGTTTTTAATCTTTTGATGCTACGTTGCAATTTGTCAATTCTTGGTAAATATGATTTGGATGGTTTAAATAATTTAATATTATAATCGATATCATCTTTTTCCAATACACTTAGATTTTGATATATATATTGAAATTTCTCATCAATATTATGGAAATGTGGATCTATCAATAACAATCGAATATTAGGGAATAATTCTAATATTAATGGTGTATGTTCCCCATTTGCCGATCCAGCGTAAACTATAAGTGTTTTATCCGTAACATATTTTGAGTAAAATTGGATTTCATTTAAAGCTAATTTTCTTTGGCCCAAATGGCAATTTAAATTAACAATTTTACATTTTGTTTGATATGTTAATCTTTTTTTAATATCTGAATAAATATAAAATGGAACATTATCGGTATTTATTATTTCTTGGATAGATTTAAATGTTGCTGATTTGTTATTCGTACAAACTGAAATTTGATTCTCATAATACGAATCTTTAAGCATGGATACCTCTGCTATATTAATTACATTGGGCAGACCAGAGGACTCTTCAATCGTCTCCTCAATTTCCTCTGTCGGGGGTGTTGGGGACTTCCCAGGGGGACTAGGGGACTCTGTAATCACATCACTGATATTTTTAATTATAGTTCCACCTCCGACGATAGTCTCCTGGGGGCACGGTGCGTTCACGCACGAAGTGCGGCGGGACTCATCAGGTTGTTTCGTATATACTTTACCACAAGTACAGGTATACATTAATTTTTCATCCTTTCCCACTCTGATTAAAGTCAAATATGGCATTTTGCATTCATCGCAGAGTTTATTTATTTTGTATCCTGCAGGATCAAATGCCGAATTATCGATAAATGTTTGATATTTTTCTTTTGATTCACTCGATTCCATATATTCTTCAAATCGTAATGTATCATTAGCATCGCTAGTATAAATTTTTCCACATTTACAGTGAAATGTTAATTCTCCAGTTTTTACACTCGGAATAAGAATAGATGAACATTCAATACAAAATTTCATTTTAGTATATTGAGTATATATAGTATGCATTAAATTTCAATTTTAAATTTATGACATAATAAATAATAAATTGAATTTTAATCGCTATCTCCTCTTACTGATGCATATTTTAACATATAATTTAAAAAATCTGAATTGGTTATATATTTCTTATTAGATATTTTTAATAATTTATGATATGGTATAAGTTGCATAGAAGGTTTTTCCACAAATTTATAAATAAATGCATTATCTATTGTTTCCTTTGTAATTTTCATTTGATATAAAAGTCCTAACTTAGTCTCCAAATTATATACATATACTTCCTTTGGTTTTTCATTTAGCCAGCCATGGAGAATACATTTTTTTATATCCTTAGGACCGCCTAAGCCATAATTTACGGAAGAGTTTAGCCTATTATACAATTTTAATAATTGAGTACAAAATAATTTATCTTTTAATTTTTCAATTATTTCTTTGTATGTTAAATGATTTTTATCTAAATATTCAGATAATATTTGAATTTCTAGACTACAGTCCATACAACCATCATATGCGAATTCTAGATTATGTTTTTTAAATTGTTCAATATAAGAGGGGAAAAATGCATACATTCTATAAAATCGATAATAATAAAAAGTACTTGACCAATCGTCAACATCATAATCAATAAATTTATTGTATAATTCATTTTTTGTAATTATCATTTTAGTTTCAGTTGAGGAATATGGGAACCATGGCTGTATCAATATATCTTTATCAGATATATATTGATATTTTCCATCTATAAAAATGTTGTCAATGTCATAATATTTCGATAACTTTTTTATATCCCTAACTATAAAATTATAAGGAATATCTTTCCCATCAACATAATTCTTATTTTTTATATCCTTTATAAATTGCCCAATTAATACTGATGCATCATTAAAATAGGGGGGGCGAAATCTAACCATTGTTACAGATGGATTTAAAACTTTGGCAAATGATATTTGCTGAATATTATTCCATATAATGTTAATGTCATCAGCTATCGAATAATTCTCCATCATTGTTCTAACCGCTGAAATCAATAATATATTAAGAGTAGAATCATATTCGTCAATAGATTTTCTAATTTTTTCCATTAATCCAGTAGTAACATAGTCTTGAATTATAAAAATGCGATCGGAACTATTAATTATATTTTTAATCATCATTTGAAAATTTATATCAAATTTTTTATAAATTTCTTCTATCTTTTTTATTTCTGGTATATCTTTCTTTCCTTCAATGTAATTTTTGGCGGCATATAATACATCAATTACACCGTCGTTAAACATAAATTTAGTCTTTTTTAACTTTTCTATACTTAATGCTAAAGAGGCTTCGACCTTACGCAATCCTTCTGATTTATATTGATTTAATAAATTAATATTATGATTGACATCCTTTTTTTCTATTGATTTTATATTTTGATATATATATTGAAAATTGGCATTAATATTATGAAAACGCGGATCTATTAATATAAATTTAACATCAGGAAATAATTCTAATATAAATGGTATATGTTCGTAGTTTGCTGATCCAGCATAAACAATAATTGTCTTATCAGAGGGATTGGCGACATATTTTGAATAAAATTGAATATCACTTAAGGCTAATTTTCTTTGGTTTAAATGACAATTTAAATTCAGAACGCGACAATTTGCCTGATATGATAATTTTTCAGGTATATCTGAATAGGTATAAATTGGAAAATTATCAGTGGTTATTGTTTTTTGAATAGACATGAATATATAATTTTTGTCTTTAGAACATTGCACTTCTTCGATTGGGGCTAGTGGGTATTCACCCAATCCGGTGGTATATTCATCTAATTTCAAATTATATATATTATTAGACAGAGTCCAATCTTTCAGAATTTTAATTAAATTTTCATAGTCGGAAATATTTTCTAAGACATCGTATTTTTTTAAGGCGTTAATAATAGGTTCGACTCGAAGAAAATATGGATAATCCTCATATTTTTGTATATTATATTTTAATCCATTATTAGAATCAAAGGCATCCATAATAGTTCCCTCAATTTTTTCTATTGGTTTAATATAATCTGAAAAATAAGTAGTAAGTATATATAAATTAGGATTAATAACATCTGTTATTTCTCTTTTAAATGCTTTTTGGAAATTTTCTATAATGAAATTATATGCAAAATTTTCGATAGTTTTTAATAATTCTTTTGATTGATTAGGTATTATTATTTTTTTTTCGTCGGGAAGAATTTTGGTAAATTCGACCTCAAATAATTTGGTTATGCTTTTACATAACGAATATGCATCACCTGCTGATAATATTTTAAAAGCTAAATTGAAATCCTCTAATAATAAAGCCAGAATGTGATCCTTATGTTCTTTCATAAATTCTGGCATTTTATTAGATAATTCAGTAATAATACGATAATTCTGTTCGCTGAAAAATTTTTCGGTATATGATTTTCCATATTCTTTTTCGATTAGTGCTTTATTATTAATAATGGAACGGGAGAAATCGATAATGGCACTGTAAACACTATAATGAGGAAACACAAATAAATCATCAACTAATTTATAAACTATAACGGGGTCTCTAATTATTGATTCTTCTTTTTTGAAAATATCGATTAACAAATACAAAGTAATATTATTTAAGTGAATATCTCCATGTAAAACTTCGAGTTTCGTGTTAAGACAATAAAATGAATAAATATATTCAAATAAATGTTTAGAAAATACATCGAAATCAATAAAAAATTTGTCAAAAGCAAATGTAACTTCATCATGTTTTACCAATACGGGAATATCTCGTAATGTTCTTCCAACATGTTCCATATGTAATGCTATCGATAAATCAGTTAATCTTATTGATGATTCTAAATATGAAATAGATTTTCTTATCTTATAACTCATTTTTTGAAATTTTCCACTTATGGGTCCAATAACTGGATCATTTTGGATATAATTATATTTGTCTATATCTAATAATTGATCGCGAATATTATTCGCAATTTTACTATGTTCATATTTTAGATTTATTGAATAATTATCATATAAATTCTGGTTAGAATTATTAACATAAAACCAATTATTAAATATAGGGAAACACGGAGAAATAAAATTAATAACCAAATTTGTGGCGTATATTAATACCCATAACTCCCGCCATATACCAAAAGTTATATCACCAATATTTATTGATTCATTATATGTCATAGGAATAATTTTTTGTCCAGTTTCTAAAAATGGTTCCGATTCTGATGTTTTGGTTGATGGTTTATACCAAATGAACCTTTTAATCATATTTTTATAATCTAATATTTTGTTATTAAATGAATTAATAATTTTATTATATAACAATAAATCACTTAAATCATAAATTATATATTGATATGCGGGATTAATATGATTTTCCATAATTTTATTATGTATTTGATGAAAATCGTAAATCCAGCATATTATAAAATATATTATGGGTAAACGCAAATTATTTATAGAATCTTCGAATAAATTTTCATTAAATAAAAAATCCTGAGGATAAAAGAATTCTACTTTAAATTCCAATAAATTATTATTTATCTTGTATACTATCATATCTTCAACCATATCAATTTGTTTACAATATTTTTCTAAGGCTATATTAATAATATTATATGGAACAGTTCTATGTCTATATTCTCCATCTTGTGATATAAATGTTGGTCCAGTTGATACATATTTATGCACAATATTATTATTAATAATTTCGCTGAATAAAATAGCATAAATTGCTGTCGTTTTATCTTTAATTGCTCTAAATATAGTCGTTAACATATTTTTTTTATCGAATAAAAAGTTATATTTTAATAGTTGGCCATTTTTTACGATTCTGGCAATTGTTGATTTACTTAGTTCGACATCAATATTGATTAGTTTTTTAAATTCTTTAATGTAATTATTATTCAATTCTTTATTAACATTATCCATTGAAAATTTATATTTTATACTAATAAAAATATATTATATATTTATCATATATATATTATATGGATACCCCAATACTTGATTAAATATCTCTAATATATTATTGGAAAATTTACCCGATTTGGCTCTGGGGGTATGAATAGAGATATATTAAAAAAATTGAATTTTTATATTATTTAATTAATATAAAAATATATAATATATATTATATATATCTGAGAGTTCGTAGGCGTTCACGCACGAAGTGCAACGAATCGTGAAGGCTCATTATATATTGTAATATGAATCCCCCAATAATGTTAGGTGGACTAGGGTGTGATAGTGATCTTGATGGTGACGGAGCACAATCCTGGTAATATATATTTATCCATCACCGTATGGTTTATGTAACTAACACATTTGATTTGGGTTATGTAACTTGTATGTATGGAAAACTGGCTAGTTGAAGATTATTAAAAAATTGAATTTTTATATTATTTAAATAATATAAAAAATATATAATATATAATATATAATATATAATATCACTGTATACTGTAAATATGGATCCCCCGATAATGTTAGGCGGATTAGCTCTAGATACCGATATTGAAGGCGGAGACTACTCCTGGTAATATATATTTATCCATCACCGTATGGTTTATTTAATTATAAATTTTTAAATATAATATTTTAATAATTTATAATAATTTATAATAATTAAATAAATTATTAAAAAGAAAAGATATATAATTCTTTTCTTTTAAATAATTTATTTAATTATTAT
>Ga0209324_10000826_pt1 | contig 21376 bp, 20 predicted proteins | sample Rifsed19ft3_FD_184015 | JGI IMG/M metagenome (GOLD analysis project Ga0209324, IMG submission 184015) | Soil microbial communities from Rifle, Colorado, USA - sediment 19ft 3 (version 2) | ecosystem: Environmental > Terrestrial > Deep subsurface > Rock core/Sediment | place: Rifle, Colorado...
TGTCCGCGCGGAGGAGGGGTCTGGGGAGGAATCCGCGCGGGCTTCTTCTGATTTTTTTGGCGGGCGGGCATGAAGGAAAAATTGAGAAAATCCTTAAATTTTGATACAATCATCTTGTATGGAAAAATCTATAAAAAAGATAATTAAATACGCTAAAACGAACCCACACGGGGTCTATTTTCTCAATACTCAACAAGAATTGAAAAATTTTTATCTTGAGGGATTAGATAAATATAAAACATGGAAGGCGATTGCGAGTATAGAGGACTGGCTTCCAGTTGATAAAATTTTTCTCCAAGATTTTCGTAAAAAACTTGATGAAAGAAAAATAAAAACTAGGGTTATTTTTAAAAAATCTGGTCTAAAATTTGAACCGAAAGGTCTAAAATATAGAAAAGTTAAAGTCATTCCTCCATCCTATGAATTTCAGAGTTCTATCGATATTCTTGACGACAAACTTTTGATAATGAACCCTGATCTAAATGTTTTAGGCCTTGTTGTAGAAATAGATTCGATACTCGATATTTTCAATGATGTCTTTGATCTATTATGGGACACCTTGCCGGAACCTAAACGAAAAAAGCTATGAGTAATATCGATGACTACGGAGGAAAAAATTGGAAAAAACTTTGGTATAAACTCGAACAAGACGGAAATGTTGGTATTGATTTTATAATCAACCCATACTTATATCGAGAAATTGCAGAATTTTTGGTACACCATTCAGGATCAAAAGTTGTTGATTTTGGTGCTGGAACAAATATTCTCGCAATTCAATTTATGCACGGGTATCAGTCCGCTATTCCTGGACTAAAACCAATACCAAACATTTCTGAAATCAGAAAAAATGTTGATGAGTTTGTTGGTTTGGAGGGATCAGAACAGCTTGTTTTGAAAGCAAAAAATTATTTAAAGGATTTGGGATATCCGAGTAATATTGATATTCAACATTTTGAAATAAAACATAGTAACAAAACACCTTTTGATAATTCTTCTGTTGCTCTCGCTGTCTCACGCAATTTTTTAATGCACTTGGAAGAAAAAGATTTTGATTATCACATTTCAGAAGTTGCAAGAATTCTAAAAGACGGTGGTAAATATATTCTTGCTTTCCTAAATCCAGAATATGAACAGAAAAAATATCTTGACCTACACCCACACAAAACTCCTTTAAAAGTTAACGAAAAATATTCGTTCGCTCATGGTTCTCATGGCGAATATGGGATATTTTTTCATTATTGGAAAGATATTGGAGCTTACGAAAAGATTTTCAAAAAACATTTTAAAATTTCAGGTAGAATCGAATGTTTTCCTATTACAGAAAGTTTTAAGGAACAATATCCCCGTTATTATCAGAAAGATTTGCCAATAGCTTTTGTCTATACTTTGATAAAAGAAAAATAATTTATGACAATATCCGAATTAAAAGAAAAATCTGGTGCAAAATTATTCGCGTCTGTACTCGGCAAATCGACCATTTCTAAAGATAGCGAAGAATACAAAACCATTTCTCGTTTTACAGAAATTTTGCTTGAAAATGGTTATGGCATTATTCATGGTGGTTACGCTGGTGGCGCAATGTCTACAACAAGTGATTCCGCAAATCTTTATATTGAAAAGTATAAGTTATCACAATTTTTAAATATTGCTGTGCCACAAAAACAGCATGACGGTCTTTGGGAAAGAGTGATTGATGCACAATTTACCGATACGGCAGAAGATATTTTCCAACGTTTAAAAATTGTGACTTCGGGCGATATAGCAGTCATTTGTCCACTTGGTGGTGACGGAACAGAATTGGAGGAAACGATAGTATTTCACGAAAATGTTGTCCGTGAAGGGATGAATAAATACGGTGGACATAACGAAAAAATTACACCACTCATTTTCTTTCAGACAAAAAATGGAACTGACTGGAAAAATCTGATTGAAACAAAAATGAAAACTTTGGATACTTCGGTCAAAAATATAACTGAGTATAAATGGTTATATTTTGTAAATTCTTTTGAACAATTTGAAGAAGTCGTAAAGAGCATTCAAAAAGGAGTTTGATTTTAATTCGTAATTGCCCGCCCGCCAAAAAAATCAGAAGAAGCCCGCGCGGATTCCTCCCCAGACCCCTCCTCCGCGCGTGAGATTAGCTTTCGTCGGGATTGCTTTCAAAATAAGTTCGAATTTTGTACAATAGACACCGCCAAGTTTTACGTTCAGTGAAATTGAAAATGCAAAAAGGATTTATAAATATTTTCTTGATTGTAATCATAGTCGCGCTTGCTGGCGCGGGGATTTATATTGCTTCGACTAGACAGGTCACGTCGCCGGTTCCCGCGCCAATTCCTAATCCAGAGCCTGTAGCTTGCACCGAAGAAGCCAAACAATGCCCTGATGGATCATACGTGAGCCGTACTGGTAAAAACTGTGAATTTGCAAAATGTCCCGCAATAAATCCGCCAGCCGTTAATGAATGTAAAGAAGATTCTGATTGTCCTTCTCTTAAATATGTTTGCCAAGAAACGCAGGGCACAGGAATTGTTTGCCCAAGTAATGACAATTCGTGCATACCTACTCATGTTGTAATTAAAGGAGAATGCAAGTTGAAAGAAGGCAATCAGTGCGATACAGACTCGGATTGCGTTACTGGCCTGTGCCATAAAAATATTTGCGTCAGTCCGGTCGGGAGGCAATGCGCCGGCCCAAATGATACCAGCTGTCCTTCGGATTATGAATGTGTGCAAGGTTGCGGTTCACCAGTTGGATACCCGAATGAACCTCCCCCGCTTTACTTTTGCCAGTTGAAGGGCTATACCCGAATTTGTCCTATTTGTCTTGCCGGCAGTACGCTAATTGACACGCCTTCCGGGTTAGTGCCGGTAAAAAATTTGCGGGTTGGCATGCCAATTTGGACAAAAGACAAAGCCGGTCGCCGTGTCTTCGGCATCGTCATCAAGACATCAAAAGTGCCGGTACCGTCAACTCATCAGATGGTCCACTTGGTTCTTAATGACGGCCGAGAGTTATTCGTTTCTCCCGGGCATCCGACGGCGGACGGACGTATTGTTTCTAATCTTGCGCCCGGCAATCTATACGGCGGCGCTTCTGTTTTAAGCGCCGAGCGTGTTCCTTATGGCGAGAGCGCAACGTACGATATTCTGCCCTCCGGCGACACCGGATTTTACTTTGCCAACGGCATTCTTATGGGCAGTACGCTTCGCTAGAAACCGCCAAAGAAAAACTTGAAATTGTTTTTGTCGCTCCCATAGTTCAATTGGATAGAGCGCAGGCCTCCGAAGCCTGAAATAGAGGTTCAAGTCCTCTTGGGGGCAAAGTTAGATTTTTGGTTCCTGATTATTATTATTTTTAGCGCCAAAAAACTTCCGCCAAATTTTCACGAAATCAACTTGGTCAACGAGAATCTCGCCTAAAATCGCAAAAGGAATAGCGATAAAGACAATAATGCCGACAATCTTTAAGGTAATTGGCTCACCGGTGGTTATTTTAACGGCAATAATATCTTCAACAACACCAACAACGACGCCAAAGATTAAGAATTCAAGGAAAACCTCAAGTCTTTTCCATTTCATATTTTCCATTTTATCACGAATTTTGGTGTATAATAATGCTATTATCAATAAACCTTTTAAATCATGCTTTTAGAATTTTACGGCAAAGAATGCCCGCACTGCATCAAGATGATGTCGCTGGTGGAAAATCTTGAAAAAGAACTCGGCGTCAAAGTGGAAAAATACGAGGTTTGGCATGATAAAGTCAATCTTGAGAAAATGAAAGAGTACGACAAAGATTACTGTGGGGGCGTGCCTTTTTTTATCAATACCAAGACTCAAAAGTATATTTGCGGGGAAGCTTCCTATGAAGATCTAAAAAAATGGGCGAGCTCATAAACATTTATGCTATTGACCTATAGAAAATAAAAAATAATATTATGATAAATCTTGCTTCATTTTTAATCCGAATTGGTCTTACTATGTCCTTTCTTTATGCCGCCACCGCCGCTCTTCTTGACCCATCTTCTTGGATCGGCTTTCTCCCGGCCTGGATAAAGATGCTTGTTCCGGCGGAAGTGGCGCTTTTTACCTTTTCTATTTTTCAGAGCTTGCTTGCTCTCTGGCTTCTTTCCGGTTGGAGGACTTTTATCGCCGCCATAATTTCCGCCGGTTTTATTTTCTTGATCATTGTCCAAAATTTGGGCGCTCTTGATATTATTTTTCGAGACCTAGCAATATTATGTTCTACCATCGCTCTGGCCTTGCTTGCCAGGTCTTCAAATAAACAATGATTTTTGATGTCACCTTTATTGTTTTAACAATTCTTGGCATCGCCGACGCCGGCTATTTAGTTTGGCAGCATGCCTGGCACAACCCGCTTGTTTGCCCGCTTGATCACGATTGCTCGGTGGTGACGGAGAGTAAATGGGCGAAAGTTTTTGGTATTCGCAATGAAGTGTTCGGCTTTACGTTTTATCTTTTCGCCCTTGCCGGCATCATTAGTGTGATTTTTTTGCCGAGCCTAGCCCCGCTTGTTAAAACTTTTCTTGTTTTTGGCACTTTGGCTGGTCTCACGTTTTCCGTTTTTCTTACTTATATTTCTTTCTTTAAAATCAAAGATTATTGCTTTTATTGTTTGATTTCTTTTGGCATCAACATCTTGTTATTCCTAAACAGTCTTGTTTTGTAATTTTTATGACAGAAGTAGAAAAAATAACTAAAAGTGAAGAAGAATGGAAAAAGATTTTGAGACCAGAAGAATATCATGTGCTCCGAGAAAAAGGAACAGAAATTCCTTTTTCGGGGAAGTATGATAAGCATTTTGAAAAAGGGATATACCATTGCAGAGCCTGCGGCGCGCAATTATTTGATTCAAATCAGAAGTATAATGTCGGCTGCGGCTGGCCGTCTTTTGACGAAGCGCTTCCGGGAGCGGTTAAATTTAAAGAAGACAACAGTTTAGGGATGCATCGGATCGAAGTGACATGCGCGCAATGCGGCAGCCATCTTGGCCACGTTTTTCCCGATGGGCCGAAAGAAACGACCGGAGAGCGTTTTTGCATCAATTCCATCTCCCTTAATTTTGAGGAGAAGCGGGTATAATACACCTGATGTCAATTCGATTCGACGAACTCTACAATAAGCTCAATCCGGAGCAAAAAGAAGCGGTGGATACGATTGAAGGGCCAGTGATGGTGGTGGCGGGGCCCGGCACGGGCAAAACCCAAATTTTGACGCTTCGGATTGCCAATATTATCGCCAAAACCGACACTCGGCCGGAGAATATTTTGGCTATCACTTTCACTGAATCTGGTGTCGTTTCGATAAGGAAAAGACTGGCGGAAATCATTGGCGGCGTCGCTTATCGGGTAGCGATCAACACTTTTCACGGATTTTGCAACGATATTATCAAGAACTACCCCGAGGAGTTTCCGAGGATTATCGGCAGTAAGCAAATCACCGCCATTGATCAAATCAAATTGATCGAAGAATTAATCGACCAGTTACCGCTTGAAATACTCCGTCCTTTTGGCGATCGTTATCTTTACGCGCGCAATATTTTGACCGACATTAATCAATTAAAACGCGAAGGCATTGCCGAAGCGGAATTTCGAAGCATTGTCGACCGAGAATTAAAGAATTTTAAAAATATCCCCGATCTTTATCACGAGCGCGGCATTCATCAAGGGAAAATGAAAGGGGATTATCAGAAACTTGAAAAGCAAATCAAAAAGAATGCCGAACTGGCCAGTCTTTATGAAAATTATGAAAAGATCCTTCGAGACCGGCGCATTTACGACTTTGACGACATGATTATGGAAGTCTTGGCCGCGCTCGGGGAAAATGAAAATTTGCTTCTTCAACTTCAGGAAGAATACCAATATGTTCTTGTCGACGAGCATCAGGACACCAACAATGCTCAAAATAAGATTATTGAGCTTTTAATGGCCTATCATCCCAACCCCAATCTTTTTGTGGTGGGTGATGAAAAACAAGCGATTTTTCGGTTTCAGGGCGCCAGTCTTGAGAACTTCCTTTATTTCAAAAATCTTTACGACAAATCAAAACTTGTTACCTTAACCGCAAATTACCGCTCTACCCAAACTATTCTTGATTCCGCTCATGACTTGCTGGAAGGAAAACTCTGCGCAAAGTCAAAGCAGGAAGAAAAACCCATCCATTTAGCGGTTTTTAACAAAAAAGATCAGGAGGATTTTTTTATCGCGGAGGATTTAAAGCTTAAAATTGAAAAATGGGCAAAACCTCACGAAATCGCTGTGCTCTATCGCGACAACAAAGACGCGTTTTCGATTGCCCGGATGCTTGAAAAACTCTGTATTCCGTATCTTATCGAATCGGACCAGGATCTTTTTTCCGATCAGGATGTAGAGAAAATAATTGTTTTACTCAAAGCAATCAACAATTACGGCGAGGATGAGCATTTGGCCGCCGCTCTCCATCTTGATTTTTTGAATATTCCCCCTCTTTTGGTTTATAAGATTTTGCGAAAAAGCCATAATGAAAAGATTCCTCTTTACGATTTGATTGAAAAAGAAAAAATCTTTTCTGATTTTGCCAAAAAACTTTCACATTGGGCAAAATTAGCTAAAAATGAAAACCCAATGAAGGTTTTTGAGATTGTTTTTGAGGAATCGGGGATGCTCCGAAGAATTTTAGAAAAAGGAAACATTGCCGAGCGGCTTTGGACAATGAATGCTTTATTTGATGAACTTAAAGGCATTGTTGAAGCAAAGCCGCAGGCAAAACTTGGCGATTTCTTTGATTTTCTTGAGACCATTAAGAGACATGAGCTTTTTATCGGGAAACGACGGGAAAAAAATTTAGAAAACCGGGTTCGTTTAATGACAGTTCATCGTTCCAAAGGACTCGAGTTTGACTATGTTTATATTACCGGCGCCGCCAATGGCCACTTCGGCGGCCGGAAAGCAATCGACCGCTTGCCGCTTCTGCCGGCCATTTTTTCTTTGACCGGCCGGATTATTACGGAAAAAGAAAAAGATGCCGATGAACGCCGGCTTTTTTATGTTGCGCTAACACGGGCAAGACGCGGTGTTACTATTACTTATTCAAAGACAAATGACGCCCTGCGAGCAGAGCTACCCAGCCAATTTGTCGGCGAAATCAGGAAAGATCTGATTGAAGAAATTAATACGAGTGGTTTTGAAAAGGATTTTGAAGAAAAAAGGCACATTCTTTTCCAAGCAAGCAAAGGAAAGGAATCCGAAGTCGTTAATAAAGATTTTATTAAGGCAATTTTGGAAAAAAACGGTCTCTCTGTTACCGCACTTAACAATTATCTTGAATGTCCTTGGAATTACTTTTATTCAAATTTACTCCGTTTGCCAAAAGCAAAAGATAAACACGCGCTGTACGGCACAGCGGTTCATAATGCTCTCCGCGACTTTTTTTCTCAACTTAAAGACAGAGATTTGCCGCGCAAGAATCTTCTAGAAAGTTTTGAATTTTATTTAAATAAAGAATCGCTCAATGAAAAAGATTTTATTGAGGTTTTGGAAAAAGGTAAAAAAGCTCTTTCCGGTTATTATGAAAAATATTACAAAAATTGGGAGAGAAGAGTTTTAACCGAGCAAGAAATAAAAGGCATTGATATTGGTTTGCCGGTTTATTTAACAGGCAAAATCGACAAAATCGAATTCATTGGCAACGGTAAAAAGGTCAATGTTGTTGATTACAAAACCAGGAAGCCTTTAACAAGGAATCAAATCGAAGGAAAAACGAAAAATGAAGACGAGAGATACAAGCGGCAGCTTGTCTTTTACAAATTGTTGCTTGATAATTTCGGCAAATACGAGATGGTCTCCGGGGAGCTCGATTTTATCGAGCCGAACGAAAAAGGGGAGTATAAGAAAGAAAAATTTACCATTGAAGACAATGAAATCAAGGCCTTAAAAGAAACAATTGCGCGGGTTGTTGAGGAAATCATTAACCTTAAATTTTGGAATAAAAATTGTTCCAAAAAAGACTGCCCGTATTGTCGTTTGCGAAGCATCATGAAATAATAGCCATATGGCCGGCCACCTGCACCCAATCACCCAAACTATTGAAGATATTGTTCGGATTTTCGGCGAGCTTGGTTTTTCGGTGGCGAACGGCCCGGAAATTGAAACGGAATATTACAATTTTGACGCGCTTAATATTCCCGCCGACCACCCGGCTCGCGATCTCTGGGATACTTTTTGGTTATCTGACGGCCGACTTCTGCGGACCCATACGAGCCCGGTGCAGGTGCGTTACATGGAAAAACACAAACCGCCGATTCGGATTATTGTCCCCGGCAAGGTTTACCGCTTTGAGGCAACGGATGCTACTCATGAGGCGCAATTTTTCCAAGTCGAAGGGCTTTACGTTGATAAAAACGTTTCCCTCGCCGAACTGAAGGGAACAATTACTGAATTTTTCAAACGATTTATCGGTAAAGATGTAAAACTGCGCTTTCGGCCGAGTTTCTTTCCTTTTGTCGAGCCGGGCATTGAAGTTGATATAGCGCGCGGCGGTAAATGGCTTGAAGTGATGGGGGCGGGTATGGTTCATCCGAAAGTTTTGGAGCGAGTCGGCATTGATCCGAAAAAATACCAAGGTTTTGCTTTCGGCGGCGGCATTGACCGTTTCATTATGCAGAAGTACGGCCTTCCAGATGTCCGAATGCTTTATAAAGGCGACCTGCGGCTCGTTAACCAATTTTAATCATGTCTCCGCTCAAAGTGTGTTTTTGTAATTTTAACTATGAAATTTTCTTATAATTGGCTTCAATCATATTTTAAAAAGCCCCTGCCAGCGCCGGAGGAGATTTCGAAAATGCTTATTAATCACGCTTTTGAAGTCGAAGCCGTCGATAAAACGCCGACTGATTTTTTATTCGAGATCAAGATTCTGCCGGATCGATTTGCCGACGCCTCGAGTCATTATGGTTTGGCCCGGGAAATTGCCGGCCTTTTTGGTTTCAAGATCGAAAAACTTATTGGCGAAGAGCATAAAGGAAAAACCGCCGACCTTGCCGTCGAAATCAAGAGCCAAAAATGCCGCCGCTATCTTGGCCAGAAGATAGAAAATGTGCAAATCGGCCCTTCTCCCGACTGGCTTCGAAAAAGTCTTGAAGTGGTCGGGGTCCGCTCGATTAACAACATTGTTGACGCCACTAATTTTATAATGCTTTCCGTCGGCCAACCTCTTCACGCTTTTGACGCGGATAAATTGGCCGGGTCCAAAATTTTTGTCAAAGAAGCCAAAACCGGCGAGACTATTTCATTACTGGAAGAAAAAGGAAAGACTGGAGAAAGAAAAATTACTCTTTCCGGCGGTGAACTTTTGATTGCTGATGAAGAGGGCAATTTGGCGCTGGCTGGCGTTAAAGGCGGCCGGCGGGCGGAAATCACAAACACAACGAAAAATATCATTCTTGAGTCAGCTAATTTCGATCCGGTTTCGGTTGGTAAAACCTCAAGAAAGTTCGGAATTTTGACCGATTCATCGCGCCGGTTTGAGAACAATCTCTCGCCGGAACTCGCAGAAGAAGCCCTGATTCTTCTCGTTGATTTAATTATAAGTATTGCCGGCGGGGAAGCCAAAAAAACGGTTGATCTGTACCCCAAAAAGCAAAAACCGGCTAAGCTAAAAGTTTCGCTGAAACAAATCAATAATCTTTTAGGGACTGAATTAAAATCAAAAGAAGTAATGGCGATTTTTAACCGTTATAACTTTGATTTTAAAGAAACAAAAGATATTTTCGAGATCAGGCCGCCTTTTTATAGGCAAGATCTTAGAATTAACGAGGATATTATTGAAGAAATTGGCCGGATTTATGGTTATGATAAAATTCCTGAAAAATTGAGAGCCAACCCGACTTCAAAACCAAACAAAGAATTTTACTACGCCACTCGGTTCCGCCACTTTTTGCGCGACCTTGGCTTTTCCGAAATATATACTTATGCCCTTGGTTCAAAAGGAGAAATGCCGCTCAAAAATCCGTTGGCGGCTGACAAGAAATTTCTTCGTTCTAATTTAACTGAAAGTTTTAAATCTGCTTTGGCAGAAAATAATCTCTATTTGCCGCTTCTTGGCTCGGATGAAGTTCTTATCTTAGAGATCGGTAAGGTTTTTAAAAAAAATAAGGAATACAACAGCTTATGCCTCGGGACCCCGGCCAAAGCAATTGATAAAATTGCTTCAGAATTGGAAAAAAAGTTCGGCATTGACTTGTCGGAAGCGGATAAGATATTTTTTGAAAAATTCGCGGTTCTTGAAATTAATTTTGATGAATTAATATCGTCTTTGAAGGAGCCAAAAAGTTATGAAGATTTAGATCTCGCTCCCATGCCGAAAGTTCATTTTAAAAACATTTCGGCCTATCCGTTTATTGCCAGGGATATCGCTGTTTGGCTGCCGAGCGAAGAAGAATCAAGAAATCTTGTGAAAATTCTTGAGGAAGAGAGCGGCAAATTGTTGACTCGGCCGCCGCGGCTTTTTGATACTTATCAAAAGGAAGGCAAAATCTCCTACGCTTACCGGCTTGTTTTCCAGTCACGAGAGCAGACACTGACCGATAGTGAGGTAAGCGGGATTATGAAAAAGATTGAAGAGCGGCTCGTCGGCAAAGGATGGTCGACGAGGTAAGGTGAGTAGCCGTTAAACAGCCCATAAAAATGGCTGTTTTTGTTGTTTTTAATCCACTTTTTGGCCTTTGTTTTTGCCTCAAAATTTGCTAAAATAGGGGTATCAATAGCCGCCTTTTCGGGGCCGCTATTTTCATTCTATGAAGAAAACAGAAGCAGAAATTCAAAAGAAAAAAGGGCGATACACGGCCGAAGAAATTACTGTTCTCGAGGGGCTGGAGGCGGTGCGCCGCCGGCCCGGCATGTATATCGGCGGCACGGGGTCGGAAGGCTTTCACCATTTGCTTACTGAAATTTTTGATAATTCTCGCGATGAAGCGATGGCCGGTTTTTGTGATCATATTGAAATCTCCCTTCTTCCCGGTAATCGCGCCAGAGTGGTGGATAATGGCCGAGGCATTCCAGTTGATATCCACAAAAAGACAGGCGTCTCCGCGCTTGAAACCGTCATGACCATTCTTCATGCTGGCGGAAAATTCGGGACGGGTGGTTACGAAATTTCCGGCGGTCTTCATGGCGTCGGCGCTTCAGTCGTCAACGCCCTTTCTTCTTACGCGGAAGCGCTCGTCCATCGCGATGGCGCGATTTACATCCAAGAATACGTTCGCGGTAAACCAAAATCAAAAGTAAAAAAAATAGGCTCATCAAAAAATCACGGCACTGTCATTGTCTTTGAACCAGATACCGAGGTTTTCAAAGATCTCAAATTTGATTTTAATCAAATCGTTGAACACATGCGCCAGCAAGCCTATCTCGTCAAAAAGCTTAAAATTTCCATTTTCGATGCTCGAGAATCGAAAGAGAAAATTCCTGATGAAGATTATTTTTATTTCAGCGATTTAGGAATCGATACTCCTTCCAAAACGTTTTATTTTGAAGGAGGGCTTCTGTCACTCGTCAAGTTTTATAACAAGAATCAAAAACCGGTCCACCCGAATATTTTTTACATTGAAAAAGCCCATCAGGAAGAAAAGGCGCCTTTAATCGGGGTGGAAGTAGCACTCCAATATATCGATGACATTTCGAGCCGAATCGTGCCATTTGCGAACAATATTTACAACTCCGAAGGCGGCACCCACATCACCGGCTTTAAGACGGCTCTGACCCGAATTCTAAACAGTTTTGCCAAAAAACAGGAGTGGCTCAAGGAAGCCGATGAGATCGGAACGGGGGAGGATGTCCTTGAAGGTTTGACGGCGGTGATTTCCGTGAAAATGCACGAGATTCAGTTTGAAGGGCAGACCAAAGGGAAGCTCGGCAGCCCGGAAGCCAGAGGAGCGGTCGAAACGGTATTTGGCGAGGCCCTCGCCACTTTTCTTGAAGAAAACCCCGATGACGCAAAATATATTATCAATAAAATTATCTTGGCCCTTCGAGCTCGAAAAGCCGCCAAAGCCGCCAAAGAATCAGTGCTTCGAAAAGGCGCTTTTGAAGGCTTGACACTGCCCGGGAAATTGGCGGATTGCCAAACAAGAAATCCGGATGAGGCGGAACTTTTTATCGTCGAAGGAGATTCGGCTGGCGGTTCAGGCAAACAAGGCCGGGATCGCCGGACGCAAGCCATTTTGCCGATTAAAGGAAAAATCTTGAATGTCGAAAAAGCGCGGCTTGATAAAATACTTGCTTCTAATGAAGTCAAATCGCTTATCATCGCTCTCGGTACCTCAATCGCTGAAACATTTGAACTTGATAAAATCCGTTACAAGAAAATTATTATTGCCACTGATGCCGATGTTGATGGCGCCCATATCACGACACTTCTTTTGACTTTCTTTTACCGATATTTCCGACCCGTCATTGAAGCAGGGTATCTTTATATCGCAAAGCCGCCGCTTTATAAAATCCGCAAAGGCAAGGAAATAATATACGCTTTTTCCGACGAAGAGAAAAACAAACTGACCAAAGGTCTTAAAATCGCCGGTCAGGAAGAAGCAGCTAAACCCGAAGGGGAGGAAGAAACTCCCGAAAAAGGCAAGGAAGAAAAAGTCAAAAAAGAAGCCAAGGTCTACATCCAGCGCTATAAAGGTTTAGGTGAAATGAATCCCGAAGAACTTTGGGAAACGACAATGGATCCGGCGAGGCGAATTCTAAAGCAAGTCACGATTCTCGACGCTAAAGAAGCGGATAAAACCTTCGATATTTTAATGGGTGAAGAAGTGGCGCCGCGCAAGGCCTTCATCCAAACAAATGCTAAATTAGCCGAAGTTGATATTTAAGATAAAAGCGGTTTAAATTTTATCTCGATGTTTTTTTAATGACGGTTAATAATTCCTTCCCTTTTTATTTTCTCTCTTTTATTTCTTCCTTAATAATTTTCCTAAATTCCTCTAGTTTAAGCCCTTCATATTTTTGAGTCCGTCCTTCAACGTTCATTGTTTTCGCGCTCTTTTCTTTGTCGCCAACGACGATAAGATAAGGGATCCGTTCCAATTTTGCCTTTCTTATTTTCTTGCCCAGACTGTCGTTTTCATTGAAAAATTTCACCCGAATTTTCTCGGCGTGAAGCGTTTTGGCGATTTCTTCCCCGTAAGACTCTTGATTTTCACTGATGTTTAAAACGGCTACTTGGGTCGGGGCGAGCCAGGTCGGGAAGTGGCCGGCGTAATGCTCAATGAGAAAACCAATGAATCTTTCGTGGGTGCCAAGCGGCGCGCGGTGGATGATCAGAGGAAATTCCTCTTTACCTTCTTTTGTTGTATAAGTCAGATTAAATCGTCGCGGGCTCGAAAAATCGACCTGGTTGGTGGCGAGAGTGAATTCGCGGCCGACCGCTGACCAAATCTCCACGTCAATTTTAGGGCCATAAAACGCGGCTTCATCAGGAATTTCAACATAAGGGATTTTGGAATCGATAAGAACTTGTCTGACTAAATCCTCGGTTTCTTTCCAAAGCGCCGGCTCGTTGACATATTTTTCGCCAAGTTTTTTTGGATCATGAGTAGAAAAACGCATGACATATTTTTCAATCCCAAAAATTTTAAAATATTTCAAATACATCTCATTAACGGCCTCAAATTCTTTGGCAAATTGTTCCTTGGTGCAGTAAATATGGGCGTCGTTCATATTCATGCCTCGGACGCGCATGAGGCCAAAAAGCTCGCCGGATTTTTCGTGGCGATACACGGCGCCGTATTCGGCCAAGCGCAGAGGCAATTCTTTATAACTCCTTGGTCTCACCGCATAGATTTTATGATGATGAGGGCAATTCATTGCTTTGAGGTAGTATTTTGTTTCCTCATATTCCATCGGCGGGTACATTGAATCTTTATAATAGGGAAGATGGCCGCTTTTGAGATAAAGCGATTCTTTGCCGAGATGCGGGGTTTTCACGCGGACATAACCTGCTTGAAACTCTGTTTCTTTCGCGAGATTTTCAAGTTCTTCGGCGATCACAGTGCCGTTTGGCAGCCAAAGGGCAAGTCCGCCGCCGACATCATCGTCAAAGGCAAAAATTTCCATTTCTTTGCCGATTTTGCGGTGGTCTCTCTTGCTTGCCTCCTCCTTGCGAACAATATAATCTTCCAAATCTTTTTTTGTTTCAAAAGCAAGGCCGTAAATGCGGGTGAGCTGTTTGTTTTTTTCATTTCCCCGCCAATAGGCGCCGGCCAATCGGTCGATTTTAAAACCGGTCGGATCGATATGCTTCATTGTTTCGATGTGGCCGCCTCTGCATAAATCTGTAAATTTTCCAGAAGTGTAAAGAGTTATCTTTTCTCCCCGTTCTTTTATCTCCTCAATCAGTTCGAGTTTATAAGGATTGCCTTTAAATATCTTTTTGGCCTCTTCGGGGGTGATTTCTTTACCCTCAAATGTGGTCCAGGTCTTTAAAATCTCGCGCATTTTCTTTTCTATTTTTGGCAAATCTTTTTCAGAAGGCGGCGCGGTAAAATCAAAGTCATAGTAAAAGCCGTCTTCCACTGGCGGGCCAAGAGTGGGTTTTGTGCCGGGATAGAGTTCAAGCACCGCCGCCGCGAGGAGATGAGAGAGGGAATGACGGAGATTGTCTAAATTTTTTTCCATAAAGAAAATTTTAGCACGAAAATGAAAATGCTCTTCTTGACTTTTGAACAGTTTTAATGTAAACTGCAAGAAGTCAAACTTGTTTTTCAAAATCAACCAATAATATTACAGTTAATGAATAAAATCCTGTTTTTCCTGTCAATTTTTGCTTTTTTCCTTTCTTCCTGTGCGCCAATTTTCCAATCGAAGTATTCCAAGAATCTTGAATCAAAAAGAACCAAACTCCAAAAAGAAAACAAATTGCTCAAAGAAGCAAATACTGCCCTTCAAAAACGCGATTCGGCCATCGACCCTAAACAAGTTGAGCAAATAGAAAAATACAATCAACTTGCTATCACATGTGTCGGTGCTTTTATCGCTCGTGATTCGCTCATCAAAGAAAGACAGGTCTGGCAGGAACGGCATAAGCGAATTCTCGCGGATTCAGTCAATGTTTTCTTAGTTCTTGCAGAATTGTCGTTTAAAAATGAGGCGCTCGAAATCAAAATCGAATCCTTGAAAGAAGAACTTGATGCATGCCTTGTCAACGTGGAGGTTTATCGCGGATTCTTTTTGAAAGAAGAAAAACCAAGCCCCGCTTCTTTGGTTGTGAAAGAAAAAGTCCCAAAAGCAAAAGAGAGTAAGCCAAAAAAAATAAACCGCAAAAAAACAGTGGCCGGTGAAAACGCTCATCTTCTTGACTGGGAAAATCATGCCGCAACTATTGTCCGCGGAAAAAATTTCAAAGCGACCTTGTCGAATCCATATTTAGTTTCTGCTCTCTTTTACTCTGAAGAATTTAAGAAAAAATTAGGGAATGCAGGTTACGCAGACAATATCGGGCGTCAGACGATTAAAAAAATCTTAAAGCAGTTGCCAGTGGAATTTAGTCAAGATTTTTTCGAGCATTTCCCGGTCACTTTTTCTACAAGTCAGTTCAGTGTTGAAGAAAAAGCCCCGCTTGAACAACTAGATTTCGGCAAAGGAAAGAATCATCCAGATGCCGTAGATTTATTTGCGGCCGAAGGAGCAATAATTTCCTCTATAAGCGATGGAGTTGTAGTGTTGTCGGAAAATTCCTGGTCTCGGGTTGATTCAGAGAGTACCTCGTCTTTGCGTGGCGGTAATACAATAATGATTTACTCGCCCCAACTTAACCGGCTTTACCGTTATGCGCATCTAGCAGAAATTGAAGTAAAAACAGGCGAGTCAGTGCAGGCCGGGGATTATTTGGGGAAAGTAGGAAAAAGCGGCCTCAATGCTTCAGAGCCAGGTCACAGCGGCCATCTCCATCTAGATGTCAACCAGGTGATCGTGCCATCAAAAGGGGAGATGAAAATAAATTACCTGTCGCGCGAAGCAGTCACCAAATTACTGCAGGCGGCGCAAGATAAAAAATGAAAATCAATATTTACGGCGAGTTGAATCTCGCCGTATTTTTATACTTGTCAATTTTTAATCTTAACCCTTGACTCCCCTTAATTTTTAATGTAAACTGCAAGAAGTCAAACTTGTTTTTCAAAATCAACCAATAACATACCGAAATGAAAAAACCATTCTTTTTATTGGCAATTTCAGCCATCTGGCTTCCTTCCTGCTCGATTCTCGAATCAAATCTCAAATCAAAGCACTGCAAGGATCTTGAAACCGCCAATGCAAGGTTGGCGAAAGAAAATACAAACCTCAAGGACTTAAACGCCACACTTGAAAATCGTGTTACCGGCGCCCCGAGTGACAAAGACCTTGAGAAGATTAAAAAGTACGACAATCTTGCCATTAAATGTGCCGACGCCTTTGTGACGAGGGATTCTCTTTTGAAAGAAAGACAATCCTGGCAGAAACGGCAAAAGAAAATTCTAGCTGATTCCGTCAATGCTTATCAGGTGATTGCAGAGCTTTCAGTGAAAAATAAATCACTGGAAGTCCTTAAAGATTCTTTGCAGAAAGAATTGGATAAGTGCCTGATTGACATTGACCTTTTCCGGGCATCGATGTTTCAGAAAAAAACATTAGGGACCTCTTCAAGTTTTGAGAAAAAAGAAGCAAAGAAGGCGAAAAAAGAAGAAGCGCTGGCGAAAAAAGAAGAGCCCATGAAAGAAGAGCCCAAAAAGGAAGAGTTATCGCCAGAAAAGGTAGACAAACCGAAAACGGATAGTATTTCTCAGCCGGCTCACCTTGAGCTCAAAAAAGAAGAGCCGAAAAAAGAGGAATCACCGCCTAAACGAAAAGAACCGAAATTTGATGAGGATTAGATTGATTTCTCCCAAGCCCCTGCAAACCGCAGGGGTTTTTTATTTGCTTTTTTGCCGAAATTGGCTTAGGATAAAGATACTATGGTAGTCAGAATGCGACATACCCGAGCTCATACCCGAAACCGCCGGAGCCACCATGCTCTTAAGGCGGCCTTTCTTTCAACATGTGCCAATTGCAGCGCTAAAAACATGCCGCACACCGTTTGCAAAACCTGCGGCTACTACCGTGGCCGAAAAGTGCTTGAAATCAGTCCGGTTGGCAAAAAAGAAAAAGGCAAAGAAAAGGAGAAAAAGAGCGCTAAAACAACAAAGTAAATTAAAAATTAATTAATAATTTGTTCTTTAATCAATATGGCAACTCGTCATCTTGCAAGGTCAATTGTGCTGCAAACCCTCTTCGAGTGGGATTTCCGCGCGCTTAAACAAAGCGATATTGAACCAATAATTGCCCGCAATGAAAAAGAATTCGCGCCGGGCCTTGAAGAAGAAAGCTCCAAATTCATCCGCGACCTTATTGGTCTTGTCATCAAAAATAAAGAAGTTATTGATCAAATTATCACTAAAGCGGCGCCGGAATGGCCGCTTGAAAAAATCTCGGCTGTTGATCGGAATGTTCTTCGTTTAGGGTTGGCGGAGCTATTGTTTGGCGATCGGACCCAGGTCCCGCCGAAAGTGGCGATTAATGAAGCGATTGAGCTGGCTAAAAATTTTGGTGGTGAAAACAGCGGCAAATTCATAAACGGCGTTCTCGGCGCTGTTTACCGGGAAATCGGCGAACCGGGCAAAGAACAAATGAGCAAAAAGAAAGAGCCGGTTGATTTCTCCAAATTGCCGGTGGAGAAGCTTGGCGGCGCGGTGATTTTTGCGAGGAACGGCAAGGAAATAAAATTGGCGCTTGTCCACGACATCTTCGGCTACTGGACGCTCTCTAAAGGCGGCATTGAGGAAACTTCCGATTGTCCGACCGAAGAAGCCTGCACCGCGCGCGAGATCAAGAAAGAACTCGGCCTTGAGATTATGATCCGGGAAAAACTCGGAGAAAACGAATACGTGGCTAATCATCCGGAAAAAGGAAAAATTCGCAAACGGGTAATGTATTTCTTAGCGGAAACACCTCTTGCTGAATTAAAATTGGCCTCAAGCGGAGGTCTTGATAACGCGAGATGGTTTACCTTCGACGAGATTGCTGATCTTAAAATTTATGACGACATTTTGCCGATTATCATGAAAGGTATAAAAATTATTACCGGTTAAATTAATTACGAAAATATGTTTCTACATAAAGCGGCAAAATATGTTGAGCCGGGACTCGCGGAGGGCGACGGCCTGAGCGGGAGAAATTTGCCAGTAGGCAAATATTCGTGCCCGGCGAAACGTGTTTTGCCGCTATTATTTCCGTAATTCTAAAAAAAATGGCGGATTTAAAAAAATTAGAGTCAAAAATTGGCATTAGCTTCAAAAACAAAGACCTCCTGCTTCAGGCCTTTGTTCACCGGTCTTATCTTAATGAAAATCCCGGTTTTCGACTGGCTCATAATGAACGGCTTGAGTTTTTAGGAGACGCCGTCCTCGAGCTTATCGTCACCGATTTTTTATATAAAAAATACCCTGATAAACAAGAGGGTGAATTGACGGCTTATCGGGCCGGCGTTGTCAACGCCATCGTGCTTTCGGAAGTTGGCAAAGAACTCGGCTTTAGTGAATTTTTGCTTCTTTCCCGCGGTGAGACCAAAGATATCGGCAAAGCGCGGCAATATATTCTGGCTAATACGGTTGAATCGCTCATTGGCGCCATTCACCTTGATAGTGGTTATACGGTGGCCGAAAAATTTGTCACAGAGTTTGTTTTGCCGCGCCTCGATGATGTGGTGACCAAAGGCCTCTGGCGCGATCCAAAGAGTTTTGTCCAGGAAATGGCACAAGAGCATTTCGGGGTCACACCGGCTTACAAAGTGCTTCGGGAATCAGGACCTGATCACAACAAAATTTTCATCTCCGGGATTTATTTTGGCGAGACGCTTGTCGCCGAAGGGCAGGGCCGATCCAAACAAGAAGCGGAAACGGCGGCGGCTCTTCGGGCGATCGAACTCAATCATTGGCGATAATTATGTTAAAGAAACTCGAAATCAGCGGTTTTAAATCTTTTGCCAATAAAACAACTCTTAATTTCCCGGCGTCTATTGTTGCTATTGTTGGTCCTAATGGTAGCGGTAAATCGAATGTCGTTGAAGCGATGCGTTTTGTTCTTGGCGAGCAGTCAATGAAATTGCTTCGAGGGAAATCCGGCGCTGATCTTATTTTCAAAGGTGGCAAAAACTCTTTGCCTCTGCGGCGGGCGAAAGTAGCGATCTATTTTGATAACAAAAAACGCAATTTTAAATTAGCGGAAAACATCAATCTTGATTTTGACGAAATTATCGTTGCTCGCGAAGCGTATCAAGACGGCATTAATACTTACTCGATCAATAGTAGTGAAGTTCGGCTGAAAGATATTCATGAACTTCTGGCCAGTGTTGGCCTTGGCAGTTCTGCTCATAACATCATTTCTCAAGGTGAAGCCGACCGCATCCTTTCAGTGCCGCCGCCAATGACTCGAGAAATGATTGAAGATGCGCTCGGTCTCCGGGTTTATCAATATCGCCTGAAAGAAAGCGAGCGGAAACTTAAAAAAACGGAAGAAAATCTTAGAGAAACCGAATTATTGCGCCGCGAGATCAGCCCGCACCTGAAATTTCTAAAGAAGCAAGTCGAAAAAATCGAAGAACGGGAGAAATTTAAACAAGATCTTAAAATTTTAGCCGAGAGCTACTTTGGTGCCGAATCAGCTTATCTTCTTGAAGAAAAAGAGGCGATCCAAAAGGAGAAAAAAGGCTTGGAAAAAGAACTTGTCTTTATTGAAAAAACAATTGTTTCAAAAGTTGAGGCGGCGTCTTTCCCGGAGGATGCTAAAATCAAGGAAGAAACCTCAATCCTTCTTGAGATCACTCAAATCAAGGAAAATCTAAAACAGCATCTCGGCCGGCTCGAAGGAATGATTGAAGTAAAGGAATCAACCCTTACGAGCGAAGGCAGCAAAATCACCTCGGTTAGCTTAACGGAACTTCGCAAATTTTTAGCCGATCTCACCGGGTATCTTAATTGGGCGCTTGAAAATGGCCGCAGTTTGCCGGAAATAACCGGCACCCTTGCAAAAATCCGGGAAGAAACCAAGAATTTTCTCATCCAGTTTGACACCAAGAAAGATCGCGAGCTTTTGACTGAAGAGATCAATCAAATCAAGCAGTCAAAACAAAAAATTTCCGCCGAAATTAATGAAATTGAAGCCAAAGAATCAAAACATCGGGAAAAAATCCGCCGTTTGGAAGAAGAACACAAAACCAAAGAGGTTCTTTTGCGGGAACAAGAAAAAAAGCAATTTGAGTCGCTTATGAAAAAGCGCGAATTTGAAAGCGGTCTCCAAATTATCAATCTCAAAGAAGGAACAAACAGTCAAAACCAGAATTCACTGGCTGAAGATATTAAAGAGGTTAAGGCCGTTCTCGGTGAAGTTCATTTTGAAAAAAATACCGCCCCTCGCTCTGTTCAAGAAGATCGCCGCCGGCAAATCGAGCGTTTAAAAATAAAGCTCGAAGATCTCGGCGGAGGCGCGCCGGAGGTTTTCAAAGAATACGAGGAATTAAGCAAACGTGAAGAATTTTTAATCCATGAAATTGAAGATCTCAAAAAAAGCACCAAGGATCTTCTTTCGGTGATGGATCGGACTCGCGAGCAAATCGAGGAGGAGTTCATGGCCGGTCTTAAAAAAATCAGTGAAAAATTTTTGGAATTTTTTAGCGTTATTTTCGGCGGTGGCGAAGCGAAGCTCGTCGCAGTCAAAGAAGAAAAAAAAGAAGACGAAGAAGGGGAAGGGAAAAAAGGGGTTGAAATAAACATTCGTCTGCCGCATAAAAAGACCCGCGATCTTCACGCCCTTTCGGGCGGCGAACGCTCGCTTGTTTCAATCGCGCTTTTGTTTGCCATGAGCGCGGTCAATCCGCCGCCGTTTCTTGTTCTTGATGAAACTGACGCCGCGCTTGATGAAGCCAATTCCAAGAAATACGGCGACATGCTCGAACGGCTCGCCAAATCTTCCCAATTGGTGGTGGTAACCCATAATCGCGAAACGATGATCCGGGCCAATATTCTTTATGGCGTGATGATGACTGAAGGCGCCTCCCGGCTACTATCGGTCAAAATCGATGAAGCGGTGGCGATTGCGAAATAAATAGGGGTCAGATACCTTATACCCTTGCTATTTTAGAGCGGGGGGTAGAATATTGGTATTAATGTTACTATCGAGGTTGAACCTCGATAAAGTTTATTATAAATAGTCATCATTCAAATATTAGAACTATGAACAAATTAAAAATTATTTTTGTTTTATCAATTCTTGGATTAACACTTTTGATTGTAAAAACAAAAATAATTTTTA
>Ga0209324_10000828_pt1 | contig 21342 bp, 22 predicted proteins | sample Rifsed19ft3_FD_184015 | JGI IMG/M metagenome (GOLD analysis project Ga0209324, IMG submission 184015) | Soil microbial communities from Rifle, Colorado, USA - sediment 19ft 3 (version 2) | ecosystem: Environmental > Terrestrial > Deep subsurface > Rock core/Sediment | place: Rifle, Colorado...
CGGCGTATATTGCCTTTGTCTCCTTCAGCTTCAAGGCCGCTGACTCGTTGTGGTTGTCTTTAAGGAGCCTTTCGGCGGTTTTTATGAAAATCTCGACCTCGGCCATGCCCTTATTGAGCCGCGCTTCCTTGCGTGCGTGCTCCCTGTCTTCCAGAAGGGCAATCTCCTCCTGTATGACCATGTCCCTTACGCCGTTGTCATGCGAGTTTCTGGAGAGTACTATCGCGTGTGCGGCCTTTGTGGTCGAATCGTCGATATCTTTTCTGGCGAGCTCGTACTCCCCTGATCTGAGGTGTTTGAGAGCCTCGTCGCGAGAGCCTTCAGCGAGCTTCAATATCGCCGTTGCCTCAGTTGATTTTTCTTCGGATACTATCTTTGCCGCAGCCTTCAGGAACTCTCCATTTGTCCTGATCTTCAGTTCAAGCCCATCCTTCGCGTCTTGCCCGGCGTAAAGGTAACCGGCGGCAGCCAGCACCAGAACGGCTGCCAGAAATAACTTCCTCAGCATATTGCCCTCCCTTGGTTTTATCCCCAGCTGAGTTTCCGGATGCGTTAGTTGAACGAATGTTTCAGAACTTTTTCCCCTCCAAATGTCCCTTTCTCGGCTTTGCCGTCAGTGGTGATGACAAGCCAGCTGGCGTCCGTGAAGTACCTTAATCTTTTAGCCGCGTCCAGGGCGGCGTCCTTGCCGAGGTCGGTTATGAACAGGCAGAGCGTCTTTGACGGGGCATGCGGGTTTTTAGCCGTAAGGACGAGCACCGAGCCTTGCCTGGGGAAACTCTTCCCGGCTATCTCGAAGGAGTCCTCGCCTATGGCCGCGTTTTTGGAGAAATACCGGCCGGAAAGCCAGTAAAGCCTGTTCTCTTTCGGGCCGCCGAAGATGAAAATGGAGTAGTCCTTCAGGTAATCCTTCTTTCCTATCTCAGCGTCGGTCGTGAGCGCGAGCCCGTAGTCCTTTGCCAGCATGTCCGCGGCGGGAAGGTATTTGTCCTGAAATGTGTTTTTGTTCGGTATCATTATGACCGCGTCCCTGTCGCCGAAAAAGCCAGCGAAGGTAGGGGGCGCTTCCGCGTCCGAGAGTATCCTGAAGTTCTGATAATCCGGGTCAAGCTCGATTGAAACGGGTTTTGAGTCCAGTTCCGCCGTAAGCCCGCTGGAAGCCGATTTTATGTTGAATGTCCGCCAGACCGGGCCTTTAGCGGTCTCGATGAGGACGGGCAGGTCGAGGGCATAGGTTACGCCTGCCTGCTCCACACGGAAGTTCACTGTGTGCTTGCCATCGGCCTCAATTGCTTGCGCGTCCGCCAGGGACAGCCTGGGGCCGCCCGTGTTTTTCAGCCACTGGTCAAAGAACCAGCTTAATGAACTCCCGGACGCGGCTTCAAAGGCGGCCTGCAAGTCTGCCCAGCTCGCCCGCTTGAAGGCGTTCGCGGCGTAAAAACGCTTCAGGCCGTCCCTGAACGCGGCTTCTCCGATGTGCGCTTCCAGCATATTGAAGAGCATGACGCCCTTGTTGTAGCCAACGGCCCTTGATTCCGTGTTGGTCGAGTCCCTGAAGTCTCTTAATGAAATCGGGCTTTTTTCGGCGTAGTTCTTGTAGCCCCTCAGTTTGGCGGCCCTGAATTCACCGGCCTTGTCCGCGCCTTTGAGTTTTTCAAAAAGATAGTCTGAAGTGTAAGTAGTCAAAGCCTCTGACCAGTTCCCCATGGACGAGTCGATAAAGACCGAGTTGCCCCACCAGTTGTGGGCTATCTCATGGCCGAGGGATGTGTAAGGGATGAACGGCAGCCTTATAACCGATGAGCCGAGGAGCGTGAACGAGGGCATGCCGTAGCCGGTCGGCAGGAAGTTTTCGACCACCGCGAACTTGCCAAAGGGGTATGGGCCGATAAGTTCCGAGTATATGTCGAGGTATTCTTTTGTCTTGTCGATGTAAATCCGGGAAAGGGCGTCGTCTTCATTGAAAAAATAGGTGTATATCTCGATGCCCTTGTGAATGTCTTTTTTGATATTGTATTTGCCTGCGATAAGGTCAATGCCGTCGATGGGCTTCCATGAGGCCCATCGCTCGACTACCGTCGAGGCGTCCGCGCTTCTGCCGGTCAAGTCGCCTTCCATCACCGACGCGTACCCCGGGGGAAGGGTAACCACAGCTTCGAAGACAGCGAAGCCGTCAGCGTTCTGAGGGTACCAGAGGGAGGAGGAGGGAAGGAAAACGCCTTCCTCGCCGATGTTGCCGTCGTCAACGTATGCCACCCCTCTTTTTATCTGGCCTTCAGCCTCTTTTGGAGATTGGAATTTGCCGCTGAAATGAACTGTTATCTCCCTGAGTTTTTCTCCGGGCGGGAGCTTTACGGTTATCTCCCTGTAGCCCTTGCCGTCAAGCGTTTCAAAGGGAAGGTCAACGGAGCCGCCCTCTACCCTGGTCACTTCAGAGCCCTGACGCAATATGAGGCTAGTGGAGGTCCCTTTGTCATTTATAAGGGATATAGTGTCCGTGCCTGTTATGGAACGGCTCTGGATATCGACTTTTATCTGGAGGGAATGCCGGAGCACGCCTTCCTGCCCGGTTCCATGGCAGATGAAGGGGAATAGAAAGAAAAACAACGCAAAAACCGCAATTGTTTTCAATGTCATCGCTCTCTCTTTTGTAGGTTATTTCACATTTGAACATAACATATAAAGGCCGCGAGGTCTATCGGGCAGGGGAAGCGGCGGGGTTTCTTAAAAAATTCTAATCCAGCCTTAATGTTGGATTTTGTATGTTATACTTGGATGTGGCAGATTTGTAATTTCCTGACTCCACATCTGAACTTTAATAGCCTTATTACATTACCTTTTACTTCAACCGGAGAGCGATAATGGCTAAAAAGATGGATTTCGTGGAGTTTGTCTCTGATCTGCCGGACGAAGAAGGGGACGCGCCGGAAGCGGACCTCGCTTCCGAGTTGCAGGGGCCCATACCCCCTGGCGTGTATTACAGGGTAAACGGCTCAAAGGTGGTCCTTTTGAAAGACGAGGGCTGCAAAAAAAAGCAGTAACTACTTTCCCAATAACTTTCTGATAGTCTCTATATGGTCCTGTGCCGTCCCGGCAGGGGGGACATCGTTTCTCCTCAAAAAGGCCGGGTCGATCTCGTTAATGAACCTTGACTTGAACTGAAGGCTGGTCTCTTTTCCGGCGCTCCTGTTCTTGGCCGACAGCAGGAATAACTGCCTTCTGGCCCTGGTCATGGCAACATAGCAAAGCCTCCGTTCCTCTTCTACGCCGTCCTCGTCCATACTCCGCTTGTGCGGGAATATGCCTTCTTCCATCCCTGCTATGAACACGAAAGGGAACTCAAGCCCCTTTGCCGCGTGTATCGACATCAGCGTGACCCTGTTTGCCTTGCCGTCATAGCCGTCAGAGTCGCTCATGAGTGCCACAAGGTTCAGATAATCCTTGATGGAAGCTCCGGGATGTTTCTGTTCGTAGTTACTTATGGCCGCGACCAGCCCCTCCAGGTTCTTGAGCCTCTCTTCCGCGTCCTCTGTTTTTTTCTTCTCCCAGAACTCCATGTACCCGCTAAGGTGAAGCACCCGGGAAGTGAACTCGTGCAGGCTTTCCTTTCCTATCTCTCTTTGAAGCGACTCGAAAAGGCGGATGAAGTCCGGTACGCTGCCCTTCTGGAATACTCCGTCCGCGACCGTCTTCTTGAAGGCCTGAAAAAGGGTAAGGTCGTGCCTTTCGGCTATTGCGTGCACCTTTTCGAGGGAGGATTTGCCTATGCCCCTGGGCGGGACATTTATAATCCTGAGGAAGTTGAGCGAGTCTTCGGGGTTGGCGAGCGCCTTCAGGTAGCTTAGAGTGTCCTTTATCTCCCTCCTGTCGAAAAACCTGAACCCGCCTATGATGTTGTAGGGTATCCCTTCCTCGAAGAAAAGCTCTTCAAAGGGCCTTGACTGGGTGTTTGTCCTGTACAGTACGGTGAAGTCCTTGAACTTCAGCTCCGGTTCTTTTGACATGGCGGCCCTTACCCTGTTCACCACGAACCTTGCCTCCTGGTACTCGTTCAGGCATTCCTCGTATACGACCGGCTCGCCGTCGGTAGTCTGGGTCCAGAGGGATTTTTCAATCCTCTCGGAGTTGTTCTTTATTATCGAGTTCGAGGCGGAAAGTATGTTCTTTGTCGAGCGGTAGTTCTGCTCGAGCTTTACTATTTTCGCGTCAGGGAAGTCTTCCTGGAACCTCAGTATGTTCTTTATATCGGCCCCCCTCCAGCCGTATATGGCCTGGTCAGGGTCGCCGACGACGCAAAGGTTACGGCTGCCCGAACTCAGGAGGCTGGTGAGGGCGTACTGGGACTGGTTGGTGTCCTGATACTCGTCGATGAGGATGTATTTGAACCTGTCCTGGTAACGGGCCAGCATCTCCGGGTGGGCCGTGAACATCCGTATGGGCCTGCAGATGAGGTCGCCGAAGTCGATGGCGTTAAGCGTCTGGAGCTTTTTCTGGTATCTCTCGTAAATGGTTGCGACAAGCCTTGAGAACCCGTCGTCGGCCCGCTTTGCATATTCCTGCGGGGAAAGGTTGTCGTTCTTCGCGAGGTTTATTTCGTAAACTACCGATTTGAAAGGCGTTTCCCTGTCGTCAATCGAAAGTTCGGACATGACGAGGCGCGTAAGCAGGGTCTGCTCCTCTTCGTCATAGATGGTCGGGACAGGAAAAGTCCCGGCCTTTGCCTCTTCCCTCAAGATCTTCAGGCCGAGGGTGTGGAAGGTGCCCACGGTAAGTTCCTTGACCTTGTCTCCGATCAAGTCCTTGAGCCTCTCCCTTATCTCTCCGGCGGCCTTGTTGGTGAAGGTCACGGCGAGCACGCCAGAGGGGTCGACGCCTCTTTTGAGCACGAGGTGGGCTATCCTGGCCGTAAGTACGCTCGTTTTGCCGCTTCCCGCTCCGGCGAGTATGAGAAGAGGGCCTAACCCGTGGGTCGCGGCCTCGAACTGAAGTTTGTTGAGTCTTTTGAGGTACGGCATTCTTCGCGTTTCTCCAATGAGTAAAGGCTGCCTCTAAAAATTGCTCTTTTTCCTGACCTCTGTGTCAGTGCGTAAATAAAAATGCTCACATATTCTCATATATGCTGCGCTTTTTATTTTCGCCCTTCCTTGACTTCAGAAAAAATAGCTGCTTTTTAGGGGCAGCCTAAAAGGGGGTTATTCTAATTCATTTCCAGGGGGCTTTCAACTGCTGAGCCGCATATATTGTCATTAAATATAAGTGGCTGATAATATAGAGTTTTTCAAGTACAAATCCTGCGGTGGGCAGTCCCGCAGGTAAATAAAAGCGCCTGCATCCGGTTCTTCCCTCTTTCGTGCCTCAGAAAGCAGGCAGCGATGGCATAAAAATGAAGTCCCGGGCGTATTCCCGTTAAAAAGTTTTTGCTCTGTCTTCCGCCCGGCCCCTTTTGTGCTACAATCATCTCAAAGCCTTTCACCGACGCCGGTGTGAAATCCCCGGCGCTCTTCCATTCAATTCCGTAGACGGCAAATTAAAGCCCAGGCACCCATCCGGGATGGATATTTCGCCGCAATCCGTGTTTATCAGCGTATTTTCGTCCAGCCTTTACCGTCATTACCCTGAATATTCCAGCGCGCGCGCCGTGACACCCTGATAAGGAGAAAGGCCATGAAAAAAGCATTGGCTGCAGCTGCCGTTTTTTTTTCAGCGGTACTCGTCTATTGCCCGCCTTCTCACGCTGTCGACACCTATGCGGCCGGAGACGCGGCGGCAGGCATCTCGACCTCAAGGCACAACCTCGGCGGCACTGGCCTGTTTACGAGGGCGGGCAATACGACAGAGATATGCGTGTACTGCCACACGCCTCACCACAGCAATACCCTTAGCAACATAAAGCCCCTCTGGAACAGGCAGACTGAGACGAGCCTCGCCACTTATACCGCGTACGGGACTACCGTCGCCGGGACCATCATAAACAATACAGACCTGGGCTCCACTACGCTTGCGTGCCTGAGCTGCCATGACGGCTTGACGACATTCGACAACCTCGTGAACGCGCCTGGCAAGAACGGCGTCGTGGAGAACGGCACGGACCGCGGCTGGACTTTCTTCACGCTGGATGTCGTCGCCTCTGATTTCATGACCAGTTCGAGATTGAACATAGGCGTGAGCCTGTCGAACGACCACCCGATATCAGTGCCGTACAGCGACAAGGTGGCGGGCCTCAGGCCCACGAACACAATCATAAACGATATCGACCTTACTACTGACCTTGCCGTCAGCGCCTTCGCATATGACAACGGCAACCTGAGAAACAACCTCTGGGCCGTGAAGGGGTATATCTCCAACACCGCTCAGATATCCGACCTGTTGAGAGAGACCAACGGGAGTATGCGCGTTGAGTGCTCGTCGTGCCATGACCCGCACTTCAACAACAAGTCCTGGAGCGAAGTGGACGGCACTTACTCAGACCAGGTCAGCGCCCAGGAGATCGAATCAAACGGCCTGTTCCTGAGGAGGGTAGGCGGAAACTCGGGCTCCGGCGTGTGCAGGACCTGCCACAACAAGTAAAGAATTCACTTGATTGGCCAGAGCGAACCTGCTATGCAATACAATAAAAGCGGAGGGCTGCTGGCATGGATATGATCGATGTTAACGAAAAGACCGGCTTTGCCGGGGAATTCATGCCCCGGATACTGAAGGTCAAGCCGGAGTACAAGGTGCCATTGATATGCATGGAGCCGGGCCAGGAGATAAAGCCCCATCAGAGCGGCGCCGGGGTCTTTTACTTTGTAAGCGGCAAAGGCGTGATGACCGTGGAGGGCAAGGAGTTCGAGGTCGGCCCCGGCAAGATGGTCTTTGTTGAAAAAGGCGAGTCCAGGGGCGTAAGGGCCGCAGCGGAAAGACTTGTAGCTTTCGCCGTTCACATTAATTAATTCGCTTTTAGCGCATATAAAAAGAATCGGGGGACAGCATGGACGAGCATAGCCTTAATCTCTTCAATGTGCTCAATGAGTACCGCGAGCACTTGAAAGACATAGAAGCGCCTGAACAGATACGGGCAGTCGTAGACAGCGTTCTGGCGTCTTTGACGCACGAGGAATACGCCGACGAGGACGAACTCGAGCTTCTGTCCACATACATCGAAGACTTCGACGGTGACAACCCGGAAAGCGAATCTGTCCTGGATGTTATCCGTGAGTACGAAGAGAACGCGGCGTAGCCTCTTTTCCCGAAGTCCGCGAATTCTTCCTTTATTCTGAAGGGTGGTTTCATCACCGGGCGGCAGTCCGGCTGTTTGAAGCCGCCCTTTTTTCTTTCTCTTCCAGCGGCGCAACGAAGGGGTAGAAAAATGAGACAAATTGTAAAGAAAATTTCAGCGGCGGCTCTGGCGTCGTTCGTCCTGGTCGCGACATACCGCGTCTATGACCCTGCGGGAAAGCTTACGGAGATATGGAAAGACCGGGGCGAGGTAATCGATATCTATAGCCCTGACATGTCGCGCAAAGGCTTCATCAAAAAAGAGCGGCAGTCGTGGGGGCGTTACGACAGGGAATGGAAAAAAGAGGCCACCATCGAGAGGGAAGACGGGCAGGATATTGAGCTGGATAAATAGGGCATGGGTACTGCCTGCCTTCGTTGTTTTAATACAGCGATTGACAACGATAGCCCGATGATTGTAGATTGGCATCAAGAACTGCGGTTGTGAGGAGGTTTGCCGTGAGGAATATCCGTCTGGCGATTTTGACATTCATATTAAGTTCCGGGCTTATGTACGGGTGTTCCGAAAACAAGCAGCCCGCTGAAAAGGTGAAAGAGGCGTCAAACCCTGCTGTCGAAAGCGCCGTGGAAAAGCCCGCGGAGCTAAGACAGGCTCCAGACGCGGCCGGTGAGACCAAAGAAAAAGTCATAGAGAAAAAAGATACGGCACCGGCAGCGGTCCCTGTGGTTAAAGAAAAAGCAACGGAGAAAAAGGCCCCGGTTCTGGCTACTTCCGTGAAGGAGGCCTTGAAAGAACCTGTTGCCGCCGTGAAGGACACCGCGGCGGGAGCGGCTATCTTCAAGGCAAAGTGCTCTCTCTGTCACGGAGTTGAAGGCAAGGGCAGCACTATGGCCCCGGCCTTTAAAGGAAACAACTGGATAAAGGGCGCTTCCAGCGCTGATGTCGCTGACGTCATAAAGAACGGGCGAAAGGGCTCGGCGAAAAAATACCCCAACTTCTTTTCAGACATGCCTGCCAGCAAGACTCTGCCGGAAAGCGATGTGAACGCCCTGGTCGACTATATCAGATCAATAAACTGATTCACTGGTAGGCGGCGTAAAACGCCGGAACTCAAAAAGAGGTTACAGCTTGCGCTGTAACCTCTTTTTATTTTTGATGAGTTTATCGGGGCTGAACGAGAACAGGAAAAGCTATTCCATTATCGAGTAGGTTTTGCGGATGAGCTTTTTATCGAAGGCCTCGAAGTGCCACCATTCGAGTTGGATTCCATGAAAACCGGCGGCGGTCATCACATTACGAAGGAGCTTACGGTTTGCGACCTGCTCTTCGGTGAGCTTGCCTTGTTTCAGGAATTTCTCCTCGTACCGGGGCTGGGCGAGCGGCCCGAAATAATCCAGGGGAGTGCCCATGTCGAGCCTTTTTCCGCTGATGTCGCAGATGGTGATGTCAACCGCGCAGCCGTAGTTGTGCATCGAGCCCCCCTTGGGGTTCGCGACATACCGCTGCATCGGGCTGCCTGAAAGAAAAGACCACATCTGTCTGGATACGGCGCGCGGGCGCAGGGCATCGCCCACGAGAAGGGTCAGCTCCGGGTTTATCTCCTTGAGGTATTTATTCGCTTGGGCCAGTTTGACGGCGGCCTCTTTTTTGAGCCAGGCTTTTTTGAAATCGCCGTACATTGCCGAGCCCATGAAGTTGTCGTTTGAGGCGTATTTAAGCTCTACCCTTATGTCAGGGTCGAGTGTCCGCACATCTACAAAACCCATATCCACGAGCTGGGCTTCCGAGTGAGTAAGCGCTTTTTTTGAAGCATGGGAGGAATGGACTGCGCTTTGGGCCGCTTCAGCCGTATGCGGGAGCAAAGCGCCAAAGAGAGTCAGAAATATAAAAAAAACATGCGGTTGGAATTGCTTCAAGCCAGCTCCTTTCCTCAGTAGTAAACCAGATTTTCTCCTTTATTTCCAGAGGTTTATCTCTTCTGCCCTGAAAGCCAGACAAGTCCGGCGTTATAGACCACATCGTGCCTGCCTTCGTATATTTTGAGTATTGCCTTGTTTGATTCCCTTTTATATTGAAATGGAACACCCGCGTCCGCAAAGAGCTTGTCTTCGTGCGCGCCTTTGAAATCAGATGGAAGCTTGTGTTGTTTTGAGATGAATTCGACATCACTGGCTGAAAGGCGGCCTTCTTCGCCTGCGAGATCGTTGAACGCGAGCAGTGATTGAGAAGGCGGAACAAACGAATCCTGCAACCCGACGGCGATATAAACCGGGACTTTTCCCTCAGCGCTTTTAAGGTACTCGCTAGGGCTCCGTTTGCGGCACTCTTTTCCCGCTGCCGTGCCTGGCAGAGGCGGGCCTCCGCAGGATGCAGCTATTTGTTTAGCGTAGTCGTGGACGGTCGCGCGTTTTGTATGGGCATACCAATCTACAAGGTCGTAAACAGCCCCCCACGAGACGACGCCTGCCCATTTGTCAGGGTATTTTCCGGCCATGACCAGGGCGGCCATGCCTCCTCCGGAAAAGCCCGCGAGGTATACGCGGGAGGGATCTATATCAGAGTTTCCTTTTGCGTATTCGAGAGCGTCAAGGATATCGCTGATAGCGCCCTCAGACGCTGTAGCCAGCGGGTTTGTGAAGCTTCCCCTGTAATCGGGCTGTATGAAGACCCAGTCGTTTTGTACGGCCCACAGGCCGTATGGTATGCCGAAGGACTGGCGGTAGTCTTCGCTCCAGCTGTGCAGGACAATAAGCAGCGGCTTTTTGCGGATGGAGCCTGAGTTATAAAAAAGACCCTTCTGGCTTGTTTCGTCATAGGTCGATTTAATGGAGATGACCGATACCTCTGGAACGGCCTTTTTCCAGGCCTGGAGCTCTGGCATCTTCTTGAACGGCGTTTTCGCAAACCTGGTCAAGGTCTTGAACTCGTCTTTTTCAATGAGTTTCAGTTCATCCGAGGCATGAAGGTTTACCGCAAAGAGCGCGGGTATGATGAGCACAGCTGGTACCATATATTTGATCACGGGAAGGATTTTGATGATAAGGACAACAAGTAAAGAAGCCAGAAATATGCCGAACGCGAATACCGGTATGCCGATAAGCGGGTCCATCATGTCAGGCGTGAATTTAAAGCCGAGCATGCCCCTTTTCGCCACGGCGATGAGCATCGCGTGCACGAGATATATGCCCGGAACCGTGGCCGCGATGAAACCAAGGGCCTTATGCCCTCCCTCGAAACGGTTGAACAAGGCCAGCGGCCTCAAGCTTTTAGCCACGATGAAAATGGAGACGGCCATCATGAATACGCTGAAGCTGAAGTACTCATAGAAAATATCGTTGAACTGTCCGTTGTTTTTCAAGACGGTCGTAAGATAAGTCCCGTATGCCGTAATAAAGAGGCCGAGCAGAAATAGCAGAAAAAATAAAACCTTGTTTACGGACTTTATCTCGAAGTCCTTGAGCATCCAGCCCAGTGCGAAGTAGCCAGCGAACTTGAATATCGAGTTTTCAGTCCCGATGGAGATGTAGGTCCTGATATTGAACCACGACTCGATAAAGGTAAGGACAACGGCCACACAGAACCACAGGGCCAGATAGTACCAGTTGTGGCGGCAGCAGGAATATTTCATGTACAGGCCCATTATGGGGGCGAGCAGGTATAGCTCGACGACAAGGTACATGTACCAGAGGTGGTAGTAGACGGGTTCCATGAACAGCATGGGGACAAAAGAGGAGGGCGACAGGTCCTCTTGGTTCGCGTATATCCTCCAGAGAAAGTATATGAAGCTCCAGATTATCAACGGGAATAAAACTCTGAAAAACCGCCGCGCGAAAAAACTCCAGAAAGTCTCCTCGCGGTACTTCTCGATCAGAAAAAAGCCGCTCAGCATGACAAATACCGGTATGCACCACCGTGCGGCGGAGTCGTAAATATTCCCGGCCCACCAGTCATGGAGGCCGCGCGTCTCATAGAGCGTCAGGTAAGGGGCTGCCGAGTGGATTACGATTACCGCGTATATGGCGAGGACCTTGAGCAAATCGGGCCAGATGAGGTGTCGTTTGCCGTCCGTTTTTATGCCGCTATCAGTTGTTAGTTCCATTAGTAAAGCTTAGCAGATGGCTGAGACGCCGCAGAGAATGCGAAACAATCCACTCTGGCGGACTTGATTGTACTCTGAATAACTGTAAACTTAATTATGGCGTATGTGGCTATCTCTAGAAGTTGCTCTTTTTCCAACCTTAAGCGTCAGGGCGTAAATAAAAATGCTCACGAGTTCTCATATATGCTGCGCTTTTTATTTCCATCCCTTCCTTGACATCAGAAAGATATCTAATTTTTAGGCAGCCAACAATGATAAGGAGTGAGTCATGCCAAAAGAAACTAAAAAATTTCTTGAAACCGAATCCAGGGTCACGACCGACCATGAAGTTATAAAAAAATGGGTAGAGTCGCGGGGAGGGCGTCCGGCCTCGGTGAAAAGGGCTCATGAAAAAAACGAGCTGGGGATAATACGCGTCGATTTTCCCGGATTTACCGGAGCCGGGTCCCTTGAGCCGATAACATGGAAAGAGTTTTTTGAGCAGTTTGACGACCGAAAGCTCGCCTTTTTATATCAGGAAAGGACAGCTTCAGGGGAAGTAAGCCGTTTCAATAAACTGATCTCGCGCGACTCTGTTGATATACGGGGCAGGAAGGCGGCTTGAGGTTATCGATTACGGGCATATAAAGGTGGTTTGGGGCCTTAAAAACTAAGGGGTTAGCGCAAGCTGACTCCTTTGTTTTATTTGAAGAAAGAATTTGCTGAGGGATAGGGGTATAGTCTTGTGGGGTGCGCTGTGCGCACCATCAATTATAGGCCGATTCCTGAAAAAAACCACTCCTGAAATGTAACAAGGGGTTGACTTTCCGGTCAACCCCTTGATTTTGTTCCTTTCTCCCTCCGGTTAACTCTCATTTTTGAACCTGCGCCTCCCGGTCCTTCCCGTGGTCGCGGGCAATAAGCATGTATAAGGAGGGGATAACGAACAGCGTGAACAGGGTGCCGATGAGCATGCCGCCGACGAGCACCAGACCGATAGAGTTACGGGCCTCGGCGCCTGCGCCGGAGACCAGCGTCAGTGGAAAGTGGCCTCCGATGGTGGCCGCGCTGACCATGAGAATAGGGCGGAGGCGTATCATGGCCGCCTGACGCACGGCGTCTATCTTCGAAAGACCCTGGAGCTGCAGCTTATTGGAGAATTCCACTATCAGGATGCCGTTCTTGGACACCAGCCCGACAAGAGTCACCAGCCCTACCTGCGAGTAGATGTTGAGGGTTGTGGTCCAGCCGCTGGTCCAGAAAGGGAGGTTCGGGTCTGGCATTTTCAGGAAGGTGAAGATGAGCGCGCCGAACATGGCCAGCGGCACTGAGCCTGCCAGAATGACTAACGGGTCGCGGAAGCTGTTGAACTGTGCCGCCAGCACCAGGAAGATCAGGACGACGGCCAGGCCGAAGGCAGGCAGAAACTTTTCCCCCTCGGTGCGCAACTGGCGGGATTCTCCAGTGTAGTCGATGACATACCCTTTGGGCAGGATTTTGGCCGCTTCACTCTCCATGTAGCTTAACACCTCGTCAAGCGGCCGGACTGCCACGCCGCTGATCTTGACCGCGTTCAGCTGCTGGAACCGGTTGAGCGACCGGGGCACGACTGTTTCGCGCAGCGTTGCTACTGTGCTGAGCGGGACGAGGTTGCCGCCCGGTCCTGTAACATAGACATCTTTCAGTTGTTCGGGGTTGAGGCGGTTGACCCGCTGGATCTGCGGGATGACCTTGTAGCTCCGGCCCGAGATGTCGAACCGGTTCACGAAGTCGCCGCCGACCAGCCGGTTCAGGTCGCCGCCGATCTGCTCCAGGCTCAGGCCCATGGAGGCCACTTTGTCCCGGTCGATGACGAATTCGGACTGGGGTTGGTCGATCTTGACATCGATTACCGGCGGGAAGGCGAACATCCGGCTTTCCATTGCCTTCATCTGCAACTGGTTGGCGAATTCCAGTATCTGCCCGGATTCAGCCGTCGACGCGAGGATGAATTCGACCGGAAAATCGCCGCCGCCGGGGAGAGCCGGCGGAGTTACCGGGAAGATCCGGATGCCGGGAAGCTTTTGCAGCCCTTGTTGGACATCGGGCAGGATCTGGAAGATGTCGCGCTCGCGCTCATCCCACGGTTTGGCGACCATGCCGCTGAAACCGGAGTTCGGGAATGTGATCTGGAAGGTGAAGTCGGTTTCCGGCACGGCCATGAATACCCGGTTGACCTCCTTTGCGAAAAGGCTGTTCTGGTCAAGTGTGGAGTTGGCGGAGGCATCAAGAATGCCGAAGATGACCCCTTGGTCCTCCATCGGCGCCAACTCTTTTGCGGACATGAGGAACATCGGCACGGTTGCGAGGGACGCTACTATCCAGACTGCGTAGACCGCGGGACGCGCCGCGAGCGTGGCGTCGAGACGGCGGCCATAGGCGTTTTTCAGCCGCTCGAAAGTGCTGTTGACACGGCCGGCCAGGCCGCGCCCCTCCATGCCGGGCTTGAGGAGCTTTGCCGACATGACTGGCGACAGGGTCAGCGCGACGATTCCGGAGATGGCGACCGCTCCCGCCAGGGTGAAGGCGAACTCGCGGAAGAGCGCCCCGGTCAATCCTCCCTGTAGACCGATAGGAAGGTAGACCGTTGCCAGAGTGATGGTCATGGCGATGATCGGCCCGACAAGTTCCCGGGCGCCGGACAGGGCAGCCTCCAGTGGCGACCTCCCTGCGCGCATGTGGCGTTCCACATTCTCCACCACCACGATGGCATCGTCGACCACCAGCCCGACCGAGAGGACGATCGCTAAAAGCGTCAGCAGGTTCAAGGTGAACCCGAAGGCCTGCATCAGGAAGACGCCCCCGATGAGAGACAACGGGATCGCCACAACCGGTATCAGGACCGAGCGGAAGGAGCCGAGAAATAGAAAAATGACGATGATGACTATGATCAGCGTGTCGCCGAGGGTTTTGAGAACCTCGCTGATGGCGTGAGTTATATAATCTGTGGCGTCATAGGCCACGCGAGCCTCGAGCCCGGCCGGAAGGTCCCGCTGGATGGATGCCATCTCAGAGCGTACCAGCTTTATGACATCGACGGAATTGGCGTTTGGCAGCGGCCATATCCCCATGAAGACCGCTGTCTGACCGGAAAAGCGGACCTCGGTGTCGTAATCCTCGGCCCCCAGCACCACGACGGCGATGTCTTCAAGCCTGACGATGGTCCCATCCCGCTGGCGCACAACGAGGCGCTTGAACTCTTCGACCGTGTGGAGGTTAGTGTCGGCGGTGAGGTTGACCTGGATGTACGATCCCTTGCTCCTGCCGACGGCAGCCAGGAAGTTGTTGGCGGCCAGCGCCTGGCGCACCTGTGCCGGGCTGATGTCGCGGGCGGCCATCTGGTGCGGCTTGAGCCAGATGCGCATGGCAAAAGTGCGGGCGCCAAGGATGTCGGCCCGCTGAACCCCTTGAATGGCGGAAAGGCGGGGCTGGACTACGCGCACCAGATAGTCGGTTATCTCGTTCTGTTGAAGAAGGCCGGAACTGAAGCTCAAGTAGGCCGAGGCGAACCGGCTTTCGGCTGACTCGATGTTTATGACGGGGACCTCCGCCTCCGGCGGCAGGTCGCGTCGCACCTGGTCCACCTTGGAGCTGATCTCCGCCAGGGCCTTGGTAGAATCGTAGTTGAGCCTGAGGCGCACATTGATGGTGGAAAGTCCGAGCGCGCTTTGTGATTCCATGTACTCGATCCCGTCGGCGGCGGCGATGGCTCTCTCAAGCGGCGAGGTGATGAACCCGCGCACCAGGTCCGCGCTTGCGCCGATGTAAGCGGTGGTGACGGTTACCATGGCGCTCTCACTGCGCGGGTACTGGCGGACATTGATCGACAGAATCGCCTGAAGGCCGCCTATGACGATGATCAGGTTTACAACCAGGGCCAGGACAGGGCGGCGGATGAAGAGGTCGGTGATTTTCATCGTCAATTGTTCTCCGGCCTGGGGCTTTTCTGGAATGGCAGGGCGAGCCTGTTGTCTACCACCACGGCCTGACCGTTGTGAAGTTTGAAGACGCCGGTGCTGACGACGGTCTCCCCCTCCTTGAGACCCTCGGTAACCGCGATGAAGTCGCCGCGCTTCTCGCCGAGCCGCACGAATTGCTGGCGCAGCACCTTGGCGCCTTTCTTGTCATCGTTGACTACGAAAACCGAATCGCCGTAAGGGGCGTAAAGCACGGCCGTGACAGGGATTGAGAGCACCTTCTGGCTGGCCGGAAGACCGACCGCCGCGTTGATGAACATGCCGGGCCGGAGCTTTTCCCCCGGGTTCGCCGCCGTCGCCTGCACCTGGACATTGCGGGTTTCGGCGTCGACCAGCGGGTTCACGGTCGTGATGCGCCCGTCAATTGCCAGTCCGGGCAGGGCATCACAGGTCACCCGCACCGGCAGGCCGGCGCTCAGCAAGGGCAGTTGTTGCTGGGGAAGGGTGAAATCGATGTAGACCGGATCGAGTGATTGTAGCGTGACTATAGGGTCTCCTTCGCGGAGGATCTGGCCGAGGTTTACCTGCCGGATACCTACGCTGCCGCTAAAGGGGGCTCGGATCGTTTTCTTGCCGATGGTGGCGCTGATGGTGGCTGCCTGAGCAATGGCCTGCTCGTGGTTGGCGACGGCGGTGTCGTAGTCGGTCCGGGAGATGATCTGCTCCGCAGCCATCTTTTCGCCGCGTTCGAGAATGATTTTGGTCAGCTTCACCTGGGCCACTGCGCCGGGGAGCAGGGCTTCCTCCGAACTGGTGTCCTGGCGAATCAAAACAGTTCCTCTTTTCACTTTTGTTCCCGGCTTGAAGGCGATGGCCGCCACCTTCCCCAGAAGCTCCGCGCTCACGGTGACTCCCTGTACCGCGGTCACTGAGCCGATCGCGGTCAGGGCCGTTTCCCACGATTCGGCCCTGGCCACGGCCGTGGTCACCGTTTCGGGCGGAGGAACGAACTTCTCACTCTGGTCGATCATCGCCCTGATCTGCAAGGCCTTGATGGCTGACAGCACGGCGATGAGGACCACCAGGCCCAGGATGGCAAACAGGACGCGTTTCTTCATGGCTTATCGCCTCCTTTCCACCACGGTCCGCCGAGCGCCTGGAAGAGGGCCGCCGTGTCGGAATACCGAGCTGCCTGCGCCTGAACAAGGTTTATGCGCGCTTGCAGGTACTGCCGATCGGCATTGAAGAGAGACGGATAGCCGACCGCTCCGAGTTCGAACTGCCTTTGCGTGAGTTCGAGGGAGCGGCGCGCCGCCTCCGCTGCGTCGCCTTGCGCCTTCAGGGTTGCCGCATCAAATTCAAGGGCGCGCAGAACATCCGCAATGTCCCGAAAGGCCAGCAGAACGGTCTCTCGATACGCGGCCCCCGCCTGATCATACGCGGCGATTGCCGCACGACGCTTTGCGTTCAGTTCTCCTCCGTGGAAGACCGGCTGAGTCAATCCCGCGGCAATACTCCAGATATTCGCGCCGCTATCGAACAGACCGCCGAGTTTAGTACTTTCGTAGCCGTAACTGCCGGTCAGCGTGATCTTTGGGTAAAGGTCCGCAGTTGCAACCCCTACTTGAGCGCTCGCCGCGTGAAGGAGCGCCTCGGACGCCATTATGTCCGGCCTCTGGCGCACGAGAGAAGACGGAAGAGACACCGGAAGGTCTTCCGGCAATGCGAATCCCTCAAGTTCGAACTCAGGCAGCACCGCTTCGCCGGGCGCAACGCCGCTGAGTGTGGCCAATCGGTGACGCGTCAGGGCAAGGTCCTTTTCAAGCGGGGGCAACGAGGCGCGAATCCCGGCCAGTTGGGCCTGCTGGGCCAGCACGGCAGAACGAGAAGCGCTCCCTATCTCAAATTGTCGTTCGACGAGTTTCAGTTCTTTTTCCAGTATGGACAGTATCTCCTGCGTGGCGCGTATTTGTGCTCGCAGCGATGCTTCTTTCACCGCCGCCGTCACGATGTTGGATGTTAGCGCGAGGTAAGTACCCTGGAGTTGAAAACCCTGGAAATCCGCCTCTGCCTGAAGCGATTCCAGTTCGCGCCGGAGGCCTCCAGAAAAGTCGAGCGAATAAGAGACGCTCACCGAGGCGTTGTAGAGGTTGAAGACGCTGCCTGGGGCGGTCTGGCCGAAGGCTGAGGGCGAAAACTTCTGGCGCCCGGCCGACAGGAACGCGTCCACTTTCGGGAAGAGAGTTGCCCCGGCCTGGGCGTTCAGATTTTCCTGCGCGCGGCGCAGGGCTGCCTTGGCTGAGTCAAGGGTAGGGCTGCTCGCCAGTGCCTGACGGATCACCTCATTTAAGGCTTCAGAATGGAAAAGGCTCCACCACTCGGCGGGGATATCCTGTCCGAATTGAAAGCGCTGCGCCTCTCCACCCATGACAGGGGAAGCGGCAGTCTGGGCAGGGAGCTCAGTCAGGGTATAAGCCTTCACGCCAGGAGCGTCCGGCCGGCGAAAATCAGGACCAGCGGAACAGGCTGACAAAACAACGCCCGTGACTAATGACATGAACAGCGCCGATAAGCTGTTGTGCGGGCTGCTGAATCGACCTTTCACGAGCCTCGACATGTCGCTCCTTTTCCAGACCTCGCATCCGCGCTCGATTTTATTCTTTTTCCCGAATGCTACAACAAGGTAAACGGCACCGTGTGAAATGTTCCGGCTTCCAAATGTTTCCGGCTCATCTTTCCCTGAAAGTTTATCAGAAAATGCGTATCCCGCATGAGTTTCCAACATCTCGTTCGGAATCGTTTCCACGCTGTAACATTCCATCTGCCTTGGAGTATTCCTTTTTCCAATCGAGAAAGGTACAGCCATAAGACATTTTGAGAGCCTGACATCTCAGGGAGCGGCACACATAAATCACGTTGACATTCTACATATTGTAGAATATTATGAAAATATATTCAGCTAATATTTGGGCCTGAGAAGCCCTTTTTTTGTCAGCTTTTATTCTACCGATTGTAGAATAAATTAATGTAAAAGAGGAGTAATGAGTATGAGGAAGGCCCTGATTTTCCTGCTTTTAATCCTATTGGCTGGATGCGCCACAATAGTAAAAAGCAGCCCTGGCCATGACCGCGGGAAGAGTTCGGAGCGAAAGCATTCCGAACATATGCACTAAATCAGGGTTCCAAAACAACAGTTCTGTAACATACACAAACTGATGTTTCTACGATTTGTAGAAATTCGGACAAAACGATATACTGATTATAGTTATTCGGATACAGGTCTGTTTCAAGGGAGGCCAGTATGCTTAATACCAAAGCCGTAGCTCTGAGCTTTACCATCACAGTTGCCCTTTTTTATCTTCTCTGCGCGTTCTTTGCCAATATTTTGCCTCAGGGGTTTTTAGCTTTCTTCAACACCTGGCTGCACGGGATAGATTTGTCCATTGTAGCCTCTAAAAAGATTTTCACGCTGGGTGAATTTCTTTTTGGACTCGTCAGCATATCTGCCGTGTCCTGGATAACAGGGGCCGTGTTTTCGGTCCTTTATAACGCGCTCAACAGGATCTCTAAAAGTTAAAAACGGAGGGCAATATGGCAAAGGACCCCGTATGCGGCATGGAAGTCGATGAAAAGGATGCCGAATTCTGCACCCGTTTCGAGCACGAGACTTTTTACTTCTGCTCCAAGGCCTGTCAGGACCATTTTGAGCAGGAAGAGGGCATCCAGCACTCCGAGCCTGGCAAGAAGTGGTGGCAGAAGATTTTTAAAGAGCCTAAAGACACTCCTCCAAAGTGTCATTAAAAAATTCTCCTTCCTGAAGGAGGCGTAAATGCACGGGGATGGCATCTCTTACGGATACGGCTTCTGGTCGCTCGTCATTGTAAATGTCCTCTTCTTCCTCTTCTTCCTCCTGAGTTTCCTTGCGCCTGTAAAGAGGAGGGAGTGGAGGTCTTTGGGGGTGACGACCGCTTTCATAATCGCCCTGTTCACCGAGATGTACGGCTTCCCCCTTACCATCTATATTCTAACGGCCCTGCTCGGGGCGAAATACCCTTCCCTTAATCCCTTTTCTCACGATAGCGGACACCTCTGGGTAACATTGTTCGGCGGCGGCCCGGCAATGCTCATGTTTATACACCTCGTGAGCAACGGACTCATGATAGCCGGGTTCTTTATCATGGGTGCCGGATGGAAGCAGGTGCACGGCGCAGGCGGAGAGCTGGTGACAACCGGCCTTTACAGCCGCGTGCGCCACCCCCAGTACTCAGGGCTTTTTCTTGTGACCATAGGACTCCTGGTGCAATGGCCTACCATCATAACAGCCCTCATGTGGCCGGTCCTCGCCTTTGCCTATTACAGGCTCGCGAGAAAAGAAGAGGCGGATATGGAAAAGGAGTTCGGCGAAGCATACAGGATGTACAGGGAGAAGGTCCCGATGTTTATCCCTCGGATAGCGGGGAATGTTTGAGGAGAGGGGAGCACTGACATGGACGCCGGCACAATAATATTTCTGGTAATCATCGTGGTCTTCATGTTCCTCATGCGCAGGGGTGGAGGGGGGATGGGGTGCTGCGGCGGAGGGCACTCGCACGGAAAAAAAGAGGGCAAGGGGAAAGAGGAAGAAAAGGGAGGCCATAACCATGGCTGAGAAAAGGAAGGGCTTCGGCTCTACGCTGCTCTTCATTATCGGCGGACTCCTGCCGCTTACCGTCGAAAAAGAGGCTGAGAACCCTTTGCCAGAAGCCTGGCGCGATGCAGAAGTATTTTAAGAGAATGTAAATCCTGAAGATTGGGAGGGTAGATAAGATGATGGACGCCATAAGGCCGGTGAGGCCGGGAATATTGATCGGGTTAATCGGGATCCTTTTCGGAATAAGCTGGGCCTTCTGGCTTGTCCTCGGCCATGAGCGGATACACTCAACCCTTGAGGCCAGCAGGGCCGCTTTAGAGCAACCCGGGCAGGAGGCGAGCCACCACGCTGAAAACCAGATAAAATCAGTAAAGCATCTGCACATTGACGGCCAAGAGCATATGCATGTGAAAAAAGAGGCGGCGTCCCAAGAGAACCCTCCTCAGCATGCTCATGGTACGGGTCATGATGATGCCTTGATGGAACTTGCGCATACCCGCCTCATGAGGGGACATCTGCACGCGATGGGCCTTGGCCTGGGGGCGATAATAATATCGGTCGTCCTTTCCTTCACCTCCGCGCAGTCGTGGATTAAAACCACGGCCTCTCTTTTCGCGGCTATCGGCGGCCTCATCTACCCGCTGGCCTGGATTGTCATGGGTTACAGGACGCCATCTTTGGGGCCTGAGCTTGCGGAAGCATCAGTAATACTGATCGCCGGACCAGGTGTCGTCCTCGTCCTTTCAGGCGTGTTGGCAACGGCATTTTTTATTTTTAAAGACATATTGATGAAAAAGTAAAAGATCATTCTTTTAAACCTTTGGAGGTGCTTATGTTGAGGATGTCAGCAATTACTGTTTTGGGTGTGCTCTTCCTTTCAGTCCAGCCATCTATAGCAGAGATGGACCACATGAAGGATATGGACAAGCACATGAAGGAGCATATGGGCGGCCAGATGCAGGGTAAGGGGCAGACGCAGGATAAGAGCCAGATAATAGACAGTACAGGAATAACCATCGAAGACCAGGCGGCAGAGGTCACAGTAAAGGTGACCTACAGTAACTTCGAAGCGGCTATACCGGTCTTTAATGTCGTACTTGATACACATTCGGTCGAGCTCGACCAGTACAGGTTCGAAGATATCGTCGTGCTGAGAGATCAGGCAGGCAACGAGTATAAACCCCTGTTTATTTCTACCAAGGGCTCAGGCCACCACAGGGAGGCGGTTCTCGAGTTCAAGGAAGCTGATCTTTCCGACTCTGATTATGTCGAGCTTGTAATAAAGGGCGTTGCAGGGGTGCCTGAAAGGGTATTCAAGTTCGACCTCACGGAAGGGGTAAAGAGGAGTATTTGAAGGAAAGGAAAGCTCAGCAGTAAGGAGAAGCTAAATGCTTAAAGACCCGGTATGCGGAATGGAGGTCGACCCGAAAAAGGTCGCAGGCAAGAGCGACTACAATGG
>Ga0209324_10000829_pt1 | contig 21334 bp, 23 predicted proteins | sample Rifsed19ft3_FD_184015 | JGI IMG/M metagenome (GOLD analysis project Ga0209324, IMG submission 184015) | Soil microbial communities from Rifle, Colorado, USA - sediment 19ft 3 (version 2) | ecosystem: Environmental > Terrestrial > Deep subsurface > Rock core/Sediment | place: Rifle, Colorado...
CAAACACTGGAAGAAGAGCAGCCCGATGTCGTTGGTATTACCTGTCTGACTGAACAACGGGCAAGCCCGTTAGAGGTAGCGAAGCTTTCTAAAACCATAAACAAAGATTGTACAGTAATTATGGGTGGAATTCATCCTACCATTATGTGTGAACAGGTGCTCGAACACTGGCCGGTAGACATTGTCGTCCTTGGCGAAGGCGAAGAGACAATAAAAGAACTGATGATATGCCTGGAGGAAAAAAGGGCTTTGGGAGATGTCCACGGCATAGCATATAAACATCAGGGCAAAACCAGAAAAACCCCGCCTAGGCAACTGATTCATAACATGGATGACATACCATTTCCTGCATATAAATATTTTGACTTTAACAGGTATACGGGGGGATATGAAATACTCAAAGGCGTCTGGAATGGCAAACAACTGAAAAACCTGAGATTTGTCCCGATTATTTCTACGCGTGGATGTGTGGGGAGTTGCCAGTTTTGTTCAACACCATTTTTCTGGCAAAAATGGAGAACCCGAACTGCAAAAAATGTCGTAGACGAGATGGAGTTCCTGACCAAGGATTTTGGATGTGGTTTTTTCAATTTTGCGGATGATATCTTTACCGTCAATAAGAACCGGGTTATTGACCTTTGCAAAGAAATCATAGATAGGAAATTGGACATCGTCTGGGACTGCGAAACCCGCGTGAATTTCATCTGGGAAGACATGCTTGAGTGGATGATTAAGTCGGGGTGTTATTGCATCTCTTTTGGGGTAGAATCCGCCTCGGAGACGGTGCTCAAGGCCATCAAAAAAAAGACCACGCCGGAACAAATTGAACACGCCATTAAACTCACAAAGCAAATGGGCATGAAAACCAAGACGCTTCTGATGGTGGGCAATCCAGGCGAAGACGACCATACAGTACGTGATACAACAAGAATGATCGAAACGGTGAGACCTGACTTTATTTCGGTTTCAGAGGCGATGGTATTTCCTGGTACGGAGCTTTACGAACTGGCAAAACAAAAGGGATTGGTAACTGACGATTACTGGCTTACCGACAGACCGGCGCCATACTTCACGATTGAAAATAACCTTGAAAAACTCCTGGAATGGAGTAACATTATCATGTCTGCCAATGCAGGAATTCTAGGGAAAACACTGCGTAGGCTTCGAAATATACTGGAACGAAGCACAGGATTGCGGGTTACAGGCGAAGGTATCGAGTACAGGAAAAACGGATTGGTGAAAAGGCTGGTAACATGGACTTAAACAAGTGCATAGAAGGCGAAATTCTTATACGCGAAGTCAAGGACGCCTGTTCCCCTTTGGAAGCTTTTTGCCGTTTTGTTCCTCAAAAAAATTTATTTTTTCTCGACAGCGCCTTGCCCATAAAGGGGATTTCGAGATATTCTTTTCTGGGTTTTCAGCCGTTCTTAATAATGAAGACGAAACACCGCAAAATCACCTTAACCGATAAAGAAGGCGTCCTGGAAATCGAAGGGAATCCCTTTGAACATCTTCGGGGATTATTAAAGCAGTTTTCTTTAAAAAACACAAACGATTCAATTCCCTTTCAATGCGGTGTGGTAGGATATTTGGGTTACGATTTGTGCCATTTTATTGAAAAATTACCAAGCAATGCCATTGATGATATTGGACTTCCAGATATGTATATGGGGTTTTATGACACCGTCATTTCTTACGATAATCTTCTGGAAAAGTGCCATGTGATCGGGGTAGATTTCGGTTTAGACAGCGCCTTAGAAGACAGGATGAAACAAGCAGTTGAGGTACTGTGCAGAAAATCCGATAGTGTATATGAAACAACGTATCATAAGCCCAATCCGAAAATAACTGAAACCACATTGCGGTTTAATTTCACAAAAGAACACTATTTGAACGCAATCAGGCATATCAAGGACTATATCTCGGCAGGCGATGTATATCAGGTCAATCTTTCTCACCGAATGGAAACGCATCTTGATATACCTCCTTATGAACTCTATAAAATATTGCGTTCGGTAAATCCTGCGCCTTTTTCTTGTTATTTAAACTTTGACGATGTTGCCATTATCAGTTCCTCACCGGAACGATTTCTCAATGTACATGCAAAACATGTCCAGACTCGCCCAATCAAGGGTACACGGCCGCGTGGCAAGGATGCGAAGACAGACGAGATTATGAAACAGGAATTACTCTCCAGTCCAAAGGACGATGCAGAACTCACGATGATTATCGACCTGGAACGAAACGATCTTGGACGTGTGTGCGATTATGGTTCCGTAAAGGTCACAGAAAGAAAGGTTTTAGAAACTTACCCAACCGTCTATCACCTGGTTTCTACTATTGAAGGCAACCTGCACGAACGGTATGATTTAATCGACTTACTCAAGGCCACATTCCCTGGCGGCTCAATTACGGGGGCACCAAAGATTCGCGCCATGCAGATCATTGACGAACTCGAACCAACGCAGCGGAATGTTTACACAGGCGTTATCGGTTATATCGGATTTAATGGTGATGCAGACCTGAATATCGCTATACGCACCTTCATTACAAAGGATAAAACGGTATACTTCCAGGTTGGAAGTGGTATTGTGGCCGATTCCAATGAAGAAGAGGAATATGAAGAGACCATGCACAAGGCCAAAGCCCTTATCGATTCATTAAAACCATGTCCAGTCTCATTTTCTTAAATGACAAAATCGTCAAAGAAACAGAAGGCCGCTTAAGTACCCTTGATCGCGGTTTTCTTTACGGGGATGGACTCTTTGAAACCCTGAGAACTTACGATAAAAAACCCTTTCGACTCGAAGACCATGTTACCCGTCTCTCAAATTCCGCGCACTATTTTAATATTCATTTTCCCTATCCATCTCAACAAATACGACAGATTATCGAACAACTCTTTGCCGAGAATAATTTAAAAGATGCCTATATCCGTATGACATTGTCTCGAGGACTTGGAGTTAATGGACTCATTTCAACGGGTACATGTATTCCCACCTTTGTTATCCATGCAAAACCGCTTGCCGCCTATCCAGCATCACTGTATAAAACAGGTGTGTCGCTTATCACTTCTCATATTCGCAGGAGCGCTACCTGTCCCATTTCATGTCACAAGACACTAAACTTTTTGACCAATTATCTTATTAAAAGAGAGGCATCTGAAAAGGGCGCTCACGACGCACTCATTCTGAACACAGACAATCATATCGCCGAATGTGCCGTTAGTAATATTTTTATTGTTGAGAAGAGCACCGTTATTACCCCCTCTCTGAGGGCCAATGTACTACCAGGTATTACACGGAAGATTGTTTTAGAGTTGTGCAAGGAAAACGGTATTCATACCTCTGAGGAACTTTTCGGAGTGGAAAGGATTCTTGGGGCAAACGAAGTTTTCATCACCAACTCCCTAATGGAAATTATGCCCGTTTTAAAGATTGATGGACATTTTACAGGAAAGCTTATCCCAGGTACTATAACCAGGCTATTGCATGACAAATATAAGTCGTTAATTACATCTTTTACTCCAACATATTAATGATAATATGTATAATTAGAATTGATATAAAACCTCTTCTCTCTGGCCTTTTCAATTTGGCATATAAAAATGTAACTTGTCACAGATGTGTATCATCACAAAGGTGTGTTATGGCACATTGCATGACACAGAACGCAAGAAATAAGTCACAAAGCAATAAAGCAATAAAGCAATAAAGCAATAAAGCAATAAAGCAATAAAGCAGTATCCCGCTCTATTTATTGCATCTATTTAAAATTTTGTCAAAAATTATTATAATTAATACCAAAACAGAACAACTTGGAAACCTTTTTGCTGGTATGTTTTTATTCACAATAAAAATATGGCAGTGCCTATTAAATATTTTCACTAATGCAAGGTGCCAAATATTATGAAGACTATTTTAGTAGTGGATGATGAATTAGGAATCATTGAATCGTTTAGAATGATATTAAAAGAAGATTATAGAGTTCTTACTGCTATTAACGGTTTAAAGGCATTGGAAATCCTTCGTAGTGAATGTGTTAATCTGGTGATTCTCGATATTATGTTACCGGGAATGTCTGGACTGGAGGTTTTAAGTGAAATAAGAAAAATAGACAAGGATGTTGCTGTCATAATGGTTACTGCGATAAAAGCAGTGAAAACAGCGATTGAAGCCATGAAATTAGGCGCTTCTGATTACATTATCAAACCATTTGATGTAGAGGAAATCAAGCTTGTCATCAACAAAACTCTCCTCTCAGGAGAACTTGCGCATGAGGTGGAGTATCTTCGGGCTGAATTAAACAAAAATTTTGAATTTAACAATATTGTCGGACAAAGCGCTGTCATGAGACAGATATTTGATACGATTATCAGAGTAGCGAAGGGGGATTCGCCTGTATTAATTACGGGTGAAAGCGGCACAGGAAAGGAACTTATTGCTAGGGCAATTCATGTACAAAGTCCAAGAAAGAATAAGCCTTTTGTTGCCGTGAGTTGCCCTAATCTTCCTGAGAACTTGTTAGAAAGTGAATTATTCGGCCACGAAAAGGGGTCTTTTACCAATGCAACTGACAAAAAAATAGGACGTTTTGAACTGGCAAATGATGGCACGGTATTCTTGGATGAAATTAGTGAAATGAGTTTGTCCAATCAATCCAAACTTTTACGGGTTTTGCAGGAATACGAATTTGTCCGGGTGGGAGGAACTAAAACAATCAGTATAGACGTTCGGTTAATTGCGAGTACCAATATCCATCTTAAGACCGCGATAACCAAAGGAACGTTCCGTGAGGATTTATATTACAGGATAAATGTCGTTCCGTTGGATGTGCCTCCTCTGAGAAACAGGAAAGAAGATATTCCTTTCCTCGTAAAGCATTATTTTAAAAAGTATAAAGAAGAACTTTACTCTAAAACCAAAAAGATTCACCCAACGGTAATGAAACTGTTTGAAAACTATTATTGGCCAGGAAATATAAGAGAACTTAAAAACGTAATCGAAAGGATACTTACCCTATATGGAGATAGCGATACCATTCTCGAAGAACACCTTCCGATGGAAATCATAAGTGGAAATAATCATCCCGCCTCATATAATTCTGACAATTTAATTGGATTATTGGATGGCGAATCACTTGATGAAATTGTTTTGCGTATAGAAAGAGAAGTTATAGAAAAAGCCCTTCAAAAAGCAAATGGTATACAAACCAAGGCTGCGCAGATACTCAAAACGACAAGAAGGATATTGAGATATAAGATGGATAAATTAGGATTGTCCTGAATACTGGTGAATAATTTTGAAATTTGCCTGCCCCATCGTTCATTCAAAATTTAAAGGTTACCATTTTATTTGTCTTCTTCATTGATATAGATCCTCGGCACACGTTTACTTATGTTGCAGGTAACCTCGTAAGGGACCGTATTTAATTGTTCAGCTACCGATTCTATCGATATCGTTTCTTGTCCTTGGCTGCCATATAATACGACTTCATCTCCGACAGAAACGTCTTTTATGTTGGTCACATCCACAAAACATTGATCCATACAAACCCGACCGATAATAGAAGCCTTCCTGCCTTTTATAATTACGTTCCCTTGATTCGAAAGTAATCGATTATATCCATCGTCATATCCCAATGGCAGGGTAGCGACACGGGTGGGTTTAGGAACCCTGTATGTCCTGCCATAGCCGACAACATCCCCCGATTCCATATCTTTAATATGAATAATCCTTGTCTTAAAGCTCATAACAGGTTTAACGCCTATATCTCTTGAAACATCCTCTGATGGATATAATCCATACAGCGATAGACCTGGTCTGACCATATTAAAATAAGCTTCAGGATAACCCAGAATTGCCCCGCTATTAGCCATATGTCTTAATGGAATACGTGCCGTGATCGTATCCAATGCATCAAGTATGGCTCTAAATCTTTTTATTTGTAAATTTGTAAATGATGAATCATTCTCATCAGAAGAGGAACAGTGTGTGTATATGCCCTCTATAAAAAGGTTTTTCATTTCTTTTAAAGACTTTATAAACTCCACGGCTTTATTGTGCCTTACACCGATACTGCCCATGCCGGTATCCACATATACATGAACTTTTATAACCTTGTTAAAATAATACGCCCTTTTTGATAATACTTCAGCAAGTTTCAAATCATAAACCGTGGGTGTCAAGTCGTATTGGATAACCGTATCGATTTGCTCTTCAAAGATACCACCAAGAATTAATAATGGTGTTTTTATGCCCTTCTCCCTTAATTGAATCCCTTCTTCGACAATGGCGATACCGAGCATTTCAACACCGTTACTTAACAAAACCCTGCTAACCGCGTAATCGCCATGGCCGTAGGCATCGGCTTTGACAATACCCAGGATATTTATCTGTGGTCCGACCCATTTCTTTATAGCCAACAAATTATGTCTTAGGGCATTCAGGTCAATTTCAACCCACGTCGGTCTGTGCATAACCTGCCTTGGGATGTATGGTATTTCCATGAGTTAAGAATCCAATATCTTTCATTGTATCTATTAACCTGTTAATATCTTCTTTGCTGTGGGTAGCCATTAATGAAATGCGTAATCGGCTTGTACCCAAAGGCACTGTTGGCGGTCGAATTGCAGGAATCAAGATACCCTTTTCATAAAGTCTTTTGGATATGCTCAGTGCATCTTCCGCTGATCCGATAATAATGGGAACAATAGGACTTTCTCCAGCAATATTGCTTATAAATTTCGACAGTTGAGACTTCAAATATTTTATGTTTTCCCATAACTTATCGATGTGGGATGTATCTTCCTGAATAAGTATCAATCCCGCCAGAGAGGCGGCACATGCCGCAGGTGGCAATGCCGTTGTATAAATAAAAGAGCGCGCCTTATTTTTTAAAAAATCTATGAGGCACTTACTTCCGGCAATAAACCCACCGATGCTTCCAATCGCCTTGCTCAAAGATCCCATAATAATATCAACCTTTCCTTCGAGTCCGTAGTGTTCAATCATGCCTTTTCCCTGTTGACCAAACACCCCCGTAGCATGGGCATCATCGATCATAAGTATGACGTCATATTTTTGGGCAATTTCTGCAATTTTGGGTAGCGGAGCAGTATCGCCGTCCATACTAAATACACTATCAGTAACCACCAGCCTCCTTCGATATATTGAAGATCTCTGTAATAAAGATTCTAATTGGCTTACATCATTGTGCGGATAAACACGAAAGGTTGCGCCTGATTGACGACAGCCATCAATAATGCTTGCATGGTTCAATTTGTCTCCAATGACTATATCTTCCCTCCCGACAAGGGCACAGAGAGCGCCCACATTAGCCATATACCCCGTCGGGAACAGTAGTGCAGCCTCTGTGCCTTTAAACTCTGCAATCTTCTTTTCAAGTTCCTCGTGAAGTGTCATATTCCCAGCAACCAATCGCGATGCGCCTGTACCCCATCCGTATTGATTAATAGCAGCAATAGCCGCTTGTTTTATCCTTGGGTGGTTGGCAAGCCCGAGGTAGTTATTTGAACAGAAGGAGAGATAGGATTTACCTTTTATTTGAATGTACGGACCTTGAGCGCTTTCAACTGTCCTATACTCACGCATCAATGCGTGCTCTTTCAGTGAACTCAATTCATCGAAAATAAAATCTAGTCCCATGGAACAGACGCTTTCTTGATTTTATATGGTGTTGTTGTATATAATGATTTCACAAAATACATTTTATAAACTACAGGCATACAGACTGTTATATGGATACTATTCACAAGACCACGAGAAGAAGACATAAACGCAGGAGAAAATTTTTTACTGGCAGAAAAATAATACCATTCAGTTTCCTTCTCTTATTCTCAGCCCTTACTGCGTTTATTATAAGCAATCCCCTTGCAAATTTTTATACAGCAAGTTACACACTGCTGATATATATTCTTACCATATGCGGGTCTCTTTTAATTATTTTCATTGTGTTTTTTGGGTTTGTGGTTAAATCTATTCGGTCCACGGGGAAAATATTTCGAAAACGCAGATAATTATTTATCTCTTCTCTTAAGGACTATACATGAAACCTGTCTGCCATTTGGGTGTATCGATTATTATGGGGGCAGCTACATTTCTAACGACAAAAACAATTTCCCCCAGTATTGCATGTTTCCTGGTTGGGTGGCTGGTGGATGTCGATCATATTTGGGATTTTTATAAAAATGTAGGTAAAGGTTTTACCGTTAAAAAATTTTTAAAAACGTTTGAAGATGGAGAAATAAAAAAGGCATATTTATACCTCCACAGTTATGAACTCTTATTTGGGTTGATATGCCTGTGTTTCTTCTCCCATTTTAATTACCTTTTATCTTTTACTACCTTGGGTTTTGCAATACATTTGTTTTTCGACCAAATGTTTAATCCTGTAAAACCTCTTACCTATTTTATTACGTATAGAATATTAAATAGCTATAATAAAGACAGTCTTTTCAAAATAAACCCTAAAAAACTATCCTCTTGGATAATGTATTTTTAACAACAAAACGTCAATTGCTAATGGCGTCTTTTCGTAAATCATTACAATTTCCAGAGGATGTATGCAATTCCAAGTGGAGATCCTTTATCATTTCCAAATCATCTTCGACCTTTCTTCCTTTAGTTGTCAAGTAGTTTCCGATCATAGTGCTATTGGCGCCCGCATAAAACATCCATGATTGTAAATCCCGAAGATTTTTTTCCCGGCCGCCTGCAATCTTAATTTCTTTATCAGGCAAAACAAATCGGAATACAGAAATAATTTTTAATGCCTCCATAGGGGACAGGGGAATACTGTTTTCCAATGGTGTACCGGAAACAGGATATAAGAAATTAAGAGGAACGACATCGACATCCAGATTTTTCAAGGTGAATGCAATATCAATACGGTCCTCCATACCTTCTCCAACGCCAAAAATTGCGCCGCTGCATATTTCCAATCCAACTTCTTTTGCAACACAAATGGTATTTACCCTATCACGAAACGTATGCGTTGAACATATATTGGGGAAAAACCTTTCAGATGTTTCCAGGTTATGATTGAGTCTTTTTAGCCCGCATTGTACTAAAGATTCGGCCATTTCTTTTGTCAATACTCCGAACGAGCCGTGTGGATGGATACATGTGTCAGTAACGACTGCTTTTATTGTCCTGCAAATTTTATCGAGATCGTCAGATTTATTTATACTATATCCACTGGTAACAATACCAATGGAGTTGGAACCTGTCTGTTCAGCACATTTAGCAACATCAAGTATCCTGTTTGTATCAATGAGTGGAAATTCCTCAATGCCGGTGTGATAACGTGAGGATTGAGAACAAAAACTACAGTCTTCTGTGCATCGCCCCTGTTTTGCGCTAATTATGGAGCATGCTTTTACAGCATGTCCAAAATACCTCAAACGTATTTGATTCGCCCAATAAAACAAATCATAGACCTCGTCTCCATTAATTTGCATAAGAAAAAGGGCATCGTCACGGCTGATTAGCTGGTTTTGCAATGATTGGTCTGCAATTTTTTTTATTCTCATTCGTGTTTATTCTGTGAGTTCGTGGCTAAAATTATTTATTCTTATATTTTAGATAGGCATTGCGAACATTCTGCCAAACAATTTCAGGGCGTTCAGACCGGACATACGTCATACAATCTGTCCCTTCAAAGCTCCACGTGGCAATATTCCGGATCCCTGCGTCATAAGCCACATCCACAGCTGTAACAATTTCCGTTTCTCTATTCGCCGGAACCCTATAGCCTTGGATCCAGATTTGAGGTTCTTTATTATATTTTTTTGAAAGCGCAAGGACTTCGTTGGACACATTCCGGACGAATTCCGTCACGTCTTGTTTATAGGCATACCAATAAGGGTCGCTTCCAAAGACATCCATACTCTTAATCATAGCGACCTTTTCCCATTCATAGATACCATATCTCGGATCGGTTGTTGGAAATAAACATACCGAATTCTTCAAACCTTTCTTTGATGCCTCGTTTGCAAGGTACTCAAGGAAGTTAACAATCGTCATTTGGCGAAAGGCCTTCACATCATCCGTAAAATCAACAGGCATCTCATAGCCGTACTTCTCTTTGAAAATATCGTTACACACTTCGCAGGTACATCCCCAAATATCCCTCTTTTTACCTCCAAACAAGGACGTAAACTCGCCAAAAAACAAATGTGGCTCATCCCAAAACACACCCTCCGCACCCGTTTCTGCTGCGAGTTCAATCCATGAGGTCATTTTATCCCGAAATGTCTTTGAATTTAAACACGCCTTATATACTTTTATCTCACCCTCAGGGAAATTTAATCGCTGCCTGCAATTGGGATACGTCTTTACAAAGGTTGAAAATGATTCTCCACCAAATACACGCCCCACACCCCACGGATCGAGGAAGACTTCCAAACCGACATCACGACTCGCCTTCACAATATCGACCATCGTCCCAGAATGGTATGTAATATCATGTTCACTCATGGTGTGAACGACGAAATTACATCCATCGTCAATCATCTTTTTCATGTCTTCTCGAACATGACGTAATATTCGATTTGCAAAATAACTTGCTCCGAGCTTCATGTTGGCTATGTTAACCTTATCAATATATTATGTCAAGAAAATCCATTGAGATACCGTTTTTTGCTTGCGTAGGAACAAAGAAATTGCTATTATACCCCCACTTTTAATCTGGGCTCTGCCATGTACGTGTTTCGAGGCATTATTTTTAAGGACCTATAACAACATTTTGGGAACCCGTCTTTGCTAGTAGGCGTACAATTCTCAATGAAGAAAGGTACAAGGCTATCATGGGGTAAACCACCGTGAAATACGGGTCCAAAAGATAGTCTCCCACGGCATTGCGGTGGAGCCTTAATTCTTATCTTTACAAGCACTTCCGTTACTCGCTTATCTATCAGATTTACACAATCAAAAGTTTTCCTCTTTTCATAAACGCTATATTTTGTTGAATTAACATATTCACATTTATATAATATTTTTAAATAAGCAGGAACCTTATTCTATATTTTATTGTTTCATAAACCAGGAAATTGCTAACAATGAGGGAAGAAAACAACAGAAGGAAAGAATTTGAAGATATTGCTATGGAACATATCGATTCCCTCTATAACATGGCAATACGGCTAGTATTTAATAAAGATGAGGCTGAAGACCTCGTCCAGGAAACATATTTAAAAGCATATCGATTTTTCAATACTTTCCAAAAAGGAACAAACATAAAGGCATGGCTCTTTAAAATCCTTCGGAATACCTTTATAAACAAGTACAGGAAAACGGTTAATTTACCAAGTGAAATTTTTTACGAAGATGTCGAATCGGTTAATTCAAATTTATCTTATAAGCAGGAAAGCGATTCCGGGGAATTAACGGACACTTTAGAAAGTAAATATAACGAACTTGGCAACTTAATGGAAGACGATGTTAAACGCGCAATAGATAGCTTGCCGATTGAATACAAAGAGGCTATCTTGCTTTCCGATGTAGAAGAATTATCCTATAATGATATTGCAGAAATTACAAACGTGCCGATTGGAACAGTAAAATCCAGACTGAACAGGGGCAGAAAGTTGCTCCAAAAAAGTCTATGGGAATATGCAAAAGATAGAGGTTTTATTAAGAGGGGGAAATGATGGTTTGCGTTGAAGCGATTAAACACCTTTACGAGTTCATGGATAAGGAAATAGATAAATCTCAATATCCGACCATTAAAGAGCACCTTGATAGCTGTTTTGAATGCCGTCAAAGGTATGAATTTGAAAAGGGCGTTCGATCATTAGTAAAGGCATATTGTATAAACACCACAGCCCCTGCATACCTCCATAGTAAGATCGTAGAAAGTCTCCACTCCGTTGATGCAGAAATATCGGAAAATAAAGATATACACGCTATTTCTGAACAAAAAGTACCGCGCACACTATTTTTACCTCGTTTCTATGCCGTGGCAGCCTCCATACTTCTTTTGATAGCAGGCGGCGTTTTTTATTACGCCAATTATTATAATAATAGCGATCCCATATCAATTGTCGATAATGCCGTCAAAAATCATGTTGTAGCAGTAAATGATAATCTGGTATTTAATGAAAAAACCTCGGTTGTGGGCAATGTAAATAAATATCTCGGAAATAATATAAATACCCAGCTTAGCAATTCATCTCCTTTGCTCAACGCAGAACGTGTCAGTATTGTAGGTGGTATACCGGTAAAATTCGGTGGAACAAGTAGCCCCTGTGTTATTTTCGACAAAGGGGGAAATAAACTTTCGCTTCAAATTATACGCAATAGCAGTTTTCCCATCAGAAATCTCGAAAGTGTCAAATTGGGTACCAAAGAATTTTATATAGGAAACCGTCGTGGATTTAACTCCGTAATATGGGAAGAAGAAGGTTCAACCTATTGCCTTACCTCAGACATTAACAAAAACGAAATACTGCGCTTTGCCGCTACGCTTACCTCCCGATGACTTCCAGTTTATGCATTAAAGATGATAACTATATGTTTATGTAACGCCTGTCAGTTAACACGATTCATCCCTTCCGACCATTTGCGAAGTTGTTTCTGAGAAATGAACGTCTACGATGTTACTCTTACCATATCAGATAAACTCATCACTTGGCCTACAGACCCGACGGTATCCATTCGAAAAACCCGCTTGATTTCTCAAGGTAATTCCTGTAATGTATCCGAATTAAAATTTGGGTCACATTGCGGAACCCATATTGATGCTCCCTATCATTTTGAAGAAAATGGCATCAAGATTGATCAAATCCCTTTAGATTGCCTCATAGGAAATGCAACGGTATTTGACATAAAAAATAAAGAAAAGATTGATTTCGAGGATATAAAAACATTACAATTTGAACATAAAGAAAGAGTCATTTTTAAGACCATTAACTCTACTTATTGGAAACTTTCAGAATTTAAAAAAGACTTTGTTTATATTACAAAAGATGCTGCTCAACATTTAGTAGACAGCGGTGTAAAAACCGTAGGAATAGATTATCTTTCTGTTGAAAAATTTGGAAAAAAACCCGCCGGCACCCATCACATATTTTTGAGAAATGGTGTCGTCCTTATCGAAGGGCTTGATTTGATTAATGTAGAAGCAGGAGACTACGAGCTAATTGCATTGCCGCTAAAAATAAAGGATTGTGACGGAAGCCCAGCGCGGGTAATTTTGAGAAGTATACCATAACCTGGACGCGCCAGAATCAAACAGGGGCTGAGTTACCATTTTAGATTTACGATTTCAGATTTAGGATTTTCTCAATCGTTCGACTGACCCTTCGGCAGGCTCAGGGTGCAGTTCCGTGCATGGTGAGCTTGTCGAACCATCACGACGAAGTCTCAAATCGTAAATTTTTGCTAAAAGTGTCAAAATATTTTTTGTAAGAGACTAACATATTAAATTAAAAATACTGAAGGCAGGAGGTATGTATCATTGATTGAAATAAGAGTTCATGGACGCGGGGGGCAAGGCTCTGTAACAGCGGCAGAATTGCTAGGTTTCGCAGCCCACAGCGATGGGAAATATGCCCAGGCATTTCCATCGTTTGGATCAGAAAGAATGGGCGCGCCTGTTCAGGCATTTGTAAGGATCAGCGATAAACCTATCCGTATCAGAAGCCAGGTATATAAACCAAATTACGTTATTGTACAAGACTCTACTTTATTGGAAGTGATTAATGTATTGGACGGGTTACATGAAGACGGATTATTGCTCATTAACTCCAAGAAAAAAGCTGCAGAGCTAGGTATTAATACAAAGGTTAGAGTAAAAACTATCCCTGCTATGGAAATCGCCATGGAAGTGATTGGACGACCCATTATGAACACCACCCTGCTCGGTGCGTTTGCTGCAGCCACAGGGGAAATCAGTCTGGAAGGTATCAAAAAGGCAATTCAGCATAAGTTTCCAGGTTCGGTCGGAGAAAAAAATATCGCCGCCGTACTAAAGGCCTTTGATTTTATTAAGAAGGAGTCATTATGAGATTAGATTTAGGCGCTATTGCGAAGGCCGGTACCAGCAAGGCAAATCAAACAGGGAGTTGGAGGAATTATAAACCAATATTTCACCAGGTAAAATGTATTGGTTGCGGCCTTTGTAAAATCTATTGTCCCGAAGGTTGTGTTACCATGATAGAAAAAAAGAAATACACGGTCGACTATACGTACTGTAAAGGTTGTGGGATTTGTGCCGAGGAATGCTCTTCAAGCGATATTGAAATGATAGTGGAGGAGAAGTAATGAGTACGACATTTATTGAAGGCTCAATCGCAGTAGCTAAAACCGTCGGTGTCTGCAGGCCACACGTGATTTCGGCGTACCCTATAACACCACAGACCCATATAGTGGAACATCTTTCGGAATTGGTGGCTAACGGAGAAATCAAATCAGAATATGTCAATGTAGAAAGCGAACATTCCGCTGCATCCGTAGTTCTCGGATCGAGTGCTACAGGGGCAAGGACATACACCGCCACCACTTCTCAAGGATTTTTGCTCATGATCGAGGTGCTTTTCAATATCGCCGGGATGCGGCTTCCCGTGGTTATGACCTGCGTCAACCGCGCGGTATCCGCTCCCATTAATATCTGGAATGACCAACAAGATTCTATGACAGCACGTGACAGCGGCTGGATACAACTTTATGCCGAGGATAACCAGGAAGCAAGCGATATGCACTTGCAGGCATTCAAGATTGCTGAGAATAAAGACATCATGCTCCCGGTTATGGTATGCATGGATGGATTTATTCTTACCCATTCATTTGATCCCATAGAGCTTATTTCTCAGGAGCAGGCAGACAAATTTCTGCCGCCGTTTAAGCCAGAATATTACCTAACACCAAAAAATCCGCTCACCTTCGGTACCATGGTTGGCCCGGATGGATACATGGAAACACGCTATTTTATTGAGAAAACAATGCGTGCTTCTTTGCAGGTTATTAGCGATGTAGCGACCGATTTCCATAATCAATTCGGCAGATTTCAGGGTGGTCTTATCGATACCTATAAAGTTGAAGATGCTACCCTCGTACTGGTAGCAATGGGTTCGATTATCGGCACCATAAAAGATATTGTAGACGAGCTCAGGGCAAAGGGACAAAAAGTCGGCGTCCTCAAGGTCCGTTCATACCGGCCTTTCCCAAAAGATGAAATCTACAAGGCCTTAAGTCATGTGAAAGAGATTGCTGTTGTGGAAAAGGCCGTTTCTCTTGGCTACGGTGGCATTTTAGTAAATGAAATAAAGAGCGTATTCTACGGTAAACCCAAGACCCCAAAGATTAATGGATTCATTCTGGGGCTGGGCGGCCGAGACGTCACCGTAGACACCATACATCAGGTCATTAAAGAAACAGCAAAGGCTGCATCTGAAGAAAAATTTGTTGGACTCAACGAAGCATTAATTGGAGGTAAGTAAATTCATGTCTACTACAACACTGACTGCCCCGAAGGAACAATCATGTACACTTTTAGCATCAGGGCACACTGCCTGCACCGGATGCGGTGAGGCGCTTGCCGCAAAACTTGTGCTGGGTGCAGCAGGTACCAATATAATCGTAACCGATGCTACAGGATGTCTTGAGGTATTTACCACACGCTTTCCTCAATCATCATGGGAAGTTCCGTTCATCCACTCGCTATTCGAAAATTCAGCCGCCGTAGCATCAGGTGTAGAAGTGGCCTTAAAGGCGCTGGGCAGACAAAACGAAGCGAAGGTTATTGCACAAGGTGGTGATGGCGGAACGGCAGATATCGGTTTACAGGCGCTGAGTGGTATGTTAGAAAGAGGACATGATATCCTTTATGTTTGTTATGACAACGAGGCATACATGAATACCGGCGTTCAGCGCAGCGGCTTGACGCCCTTTGATTGCATGACTACCACCAGCCCGTGCGGTGAACTTTCATGGGGGAATAAGCACAACAAAAAAGACATGCCCTCCATTGCCGCCGCTCACGGTATTCCTTATGTTGCAACAGCCTCCGTAGCGTTCCCAAAAGATATCGAGAATAAAGTAAAGAAGGCGCTGTCAATAACAGGTCCAAAATACATGCAAATCCACTCCCCATGCCCTCTTGGGTGGAGGTCAAAGCCACAGCTTACCATTCAAGTCGCTAAATTAGCGGTACAGACAGGACTCTATCCCATTTTCGAAATAGAGAATGGCAAGGTCACGAAAGTGAGAAAAGTAACCACTCCCAAAACACCCGTGGAAGAATACCTGAAGATCCAGGGACGTTTTGCCCATCTCTTCAAGTCGCCAAAGGGAAAAGAAGAGATTCAAAAGATACAGGAGATTGCAGACCGGAACATTGAGAAATACGGACTGGCATAGAAGCTGATATTTTAGCTCACCGCAAAGAAGCAAATAACGTAGAGATATAAAAACCCAAAGCCTGTCCTCAACTTGGCGGGGAAAGTGACAATGGCCGTTTGAGCTATACTTTTATTAACAATTTCCTTTAAATCTTTCTTTGCCTTTTTATATCGTTATGGTAAAGTATTTATCCAAACGTGGCAAGTCACTGATTCAACAAGAATTCTCTACACACCAATAAACAGGGTAGAGCAAACTATGAAACAATTAACCCGCATTACCCTCGATCCAGAAGTCATGGGTGGAAAACCATGTATTCGAGGTTTACGAGTCACCGTGGGAACTGTTGTAGGGCTATTAGCATCCGGCCATTCCATAGCAGACATCCTGAATGCATATCCATATTTAGAAGCAGAAGACATACACCAGGCGCTGGCTTATGCTGCATGGCGAGTTGAAGAACTAGAACTACCATTAAACAGGTCATGAGTTTAAAGTTACTCATTGATATGAATTTATCGCCTCAATGGGTATCAGTATTTGAGCGTAATGGATGGGAAGCCAGACATTGGTCAAAAGTTGGCGATCCGCATGCAACAGACAGCGCTATTATGGATTGGGCAAAGAAAAATCACTATGTTGTATTTACTCATGACCTGGATTTTGGGACGATATTGGCCGTCACTCATGCCGGAGGACCGAGTGTTATCCAGATTCGCACTCAGGACGTATTGCCCAAACACTTAGAAAGTTTAGTCATTGCGGCATTGCGACAATACGAGACTATGCTTGAGGCAGGCGCGCTGATAGTTATAGATGAGAGTATATCAAGAGCGCGTATTTTACCCCTGAACCGCTAACGCTTCTTTCGTTGCAAAGAAGCAAAGAACGCAAAGTTTAAAAAACAAAGAAAGGCTAAGGAATACTATAGTGAACGCGAAAAGAAAGTTGTCATTGCGAGGGCGATAGCCCGAAGCAATCCCCGCTTAAGACGTTTACTATAAATGATAGGGAATCAGATGGGAAGCAAGGAATTTACAAAAAAATTGATTCCAGGCGGTGATGACAGATTAAGAATAAATATCAATACAGAAAAGGGCAATGTAACAGCTGTGGTCGTCCAGTATGAATCAAAAATAAAGGACAAATGGTATCCTATTGTTGATATGATTGCTCACATGGTTTTTTCCATCGCGATATTCTAAATCCAAAGGGAGAGAAGATTAAACAACCAATTCCTATACAAAATCTAAGAGATGCTTTAACATACGCAGAACAAGACATAAAAGACAGGTGGGAATGGTATAAAGAAAGATTTAAAAAAGGAATGAAACCATGACAAAGAAAGAGTGTGCTGAAAGAAATATCGGTAAGACATTTGATTTTATACGACAAATACTCGAAATTCCCGATATTTTAGATACAATACCGGCGGGTGCTGAACTCGATTTTATTGATAAAGACATGCCCTTTAAAGCAAAAGAAATGGTTAAAAGGAAAAAGGTTGCAAGATATAAAGTAACGCATGTTTTTGTACCTGTACATATTCAATAAAAAATCCTAATACACACCAATAAGCAGGGCTGATCAAGCCATGAAACAATTAACCCGCATTACCCTTGATCCATATCCTCAATCTTATTGGTAGTCCCCTTTATTTCATTTAACGTTTTAAGTATCTCTTCGCACCCTCTGCGTCTTTGCGGTGAACTATTTTCGCTTAAGTAAATTAAAAATCATCTAACTAACACTTGATATAACACAGCGCTTATTACTCTCATCTTACTTTTCCCCACCAGATAATTCATCAAGCAACGGTTTTATTTCACTATCAATTGCTGCCTGCTTATATTCCTGCTTGTATACGACTTTCAACGCAGGGTCAGCAACCAATACCTTACACTTGTTATCCTCACCCCCAAGCGCCTGTGTTACCGCACCGTCCCAGTCTAAGAGAAATGGGATTTCTTTCGAGGTCGGGTCCTGTCCTGAAATCTTTTTCTTCAGCACAGATTTTGGAACAAGCGGAGGTCTCTTCCTTAAATCCATAATTGCAATCATCTGTACTTTCTGATTCTCCTGGGCCAAAGATTTTAGCTCTGTCTTGCAATCAACCGCAGTTTGAAGGGTAGTTCGGCTTTGCAAAATCACAAGGGTTATTTTGCCTTCCATATCAGTTTGAGAATACTTTTTCTCGTGCGGGTCCTCTAAGCTGAAATCCACAAACCTATTAGCCGCTTCTGAGCCAAATACAAGAAAAGGAACTAAATATGCCGCAGTTGCTATCATTAAAAGCCATTGCATCTTATTTTTCATGTTCTTAAACCTTTCAAAGCAGATTGAGGTTTTATTTTTTCCCCAATTCCCCTTTCTCTCCATTTCTCCTTATTTACACTTTTCTAACTTTAATGCACGAGATAATTCAATCGCTTAATAGCATCCATCTTTTCACTGTTTCCCATCTTTGCGCTCATCCGACTGGCATAGACGAGTTTTTCAGGGTCACACGACAATTGGTCACCTGCATTTATAATCTCTGAGGGCGTCTTCCGGGAAGTACCGACTTTGCCTCCGGCGATGAACAGCCCCAGTTCCTTTTCAAGCCCCTTGATACCTTCCTTTAACGCCCCGCAGGTGGTTGTGGTCACACCGCTTGAATGCCAGTCAAATCCCAATACACAGCCCAACGCTTGAAACCAGAACGGATCCGAAAGTTTTCGGGGGATTTCCTGCGGACCATATTCACTGACAATGGCAATGATAATTTCCTGCGCCAGTCGTTTCATCCTTTGAAAAAGCCGTGACGGCGCCTTGCCGCCGTGAAGCGGAAGATGTGCTATCTCTCTCATTTTTCATTCTCCTTTAACAAGGATACTATTTTGGATAGAAAAGACAACTAAAAATTCAGGAATCTTTGTGGCAAAAATGCGTTTTGGGTGATACGTTTTAGACGGCGCGATCCATTATTGCTAATGTACCTCGGAGTTGTTTTGTCTTGACAAATCGTGTTAATTCCAATATTTTAACACAAATATATCAAAAATGGCATCTGAACCTCCGCATATCCATGTTGAACGTGATGACAGAATTGCCAAATTCTGGCTTGACCCGGCTAGGCTGCAAAGTAGTGGAGGATTTAACCGGGTGGAAATAAGCAAAATCAGCAAGATCATTAATGATCGCCATTCAAAATTATTGGAGGCATGGCATGAATATTTCGGCAACTGAAACAGAAACCCCAAAAGCTGAAGACGTAAAAGTAACAGCCGATACCTTGAGCGTAGATCTGAACGATGGAAGAACGATATCAGTTCCTCTGGAATGGTTTCCGAGGTTAGTACATGCTACTCCAAAGAAACGAAATAATTGGAGGTTGATAGGCAAAGGGATTATTGGCTGGTAAACCATCAGGTGAGAGTCAGGAATCTTTCAAGAAATGGTTAAATCAACGTCAATCACGCTTAACAGCTAATTTAAGTGGTCGGCGGAAACGTAGCCGCTGAATAAGGGATTAGAAAACAACTCGTATCCTCTAACGGCATAAATTCTGCCTTAGAAGAGACATGATTGCCAGGATAGGGTTTGCAAATGTGCGTGAATTTGGTCTCAGTTGGGACGATTGTTATGATTACCTTCACAAGCTCGGATTTGATGTGAAAATCGAGGTATCGGAATCAAACTAATTGAATCACATAAGAATTTTCATTTTAGACAGGATTGACAGGATGAAACAGTTTCCAATACTTTAACACAAGTACTACCATAGAATAAAAATAACTGTTAGTACTGATGGCACTATGACCAAACCCGATTACATTGGTGCGCACAAACACTCGAGCAATCACCGCGATGAAGTATTGGCAAGTAACCAGTGTGGGTGCTTTTCCTGCACAGCGGTTTTCCCACCACCGGAAATTGAGGAATGGACAGACGAAGACGAAAAAGGAGTCGGGCAAACCGCATTGTGTCCAGGATGTGGAATTGATTCAGTAATTGGATCGAAATCAGGATATCCAATTACGGTTGAATTCCTGAGAGAAATGCAAAGGTATTGGTTTTCGTGAATTTTATTATATGCTTAATATGTACCAATAGCTGACGGCTTTTAGTAAGGATAATTCATGTTCGGCGGCATTCGAACACATGTCGCCGCTTCAAAGAGTGTGAGATGAACGAAAACGCACCGCGCCAACACATGCCCGCGCCGTTAGGCAGTATTGAACCACATGCCCCTTTGCTAAGTGTCCCATCTGATGGACAGTTGCTTTACAAGGTAATTACCATCGAAAACTTGCTGCGCTCAATCGTCGGTAACTACCTTCACTTTAACCGCGTTGATCGCTATACAGACCTCCCAGGTGCAGATCCACATGCAGACCCATACGATGGGCGGCAGTTGCCTAAAGACCAACCGGCCAATGCACGCGTGAGGTTTAAAAAATCGCCTGATTTTTCGGCGGCAGACTATTACGATCAATCGCGCGCTAGAACCTATGCCTGTTGTTTTTCGCTGGAGAACTCAAATTACATTTGGGAGCACTATGGAAACGGTAGTGCGAAAGGGAAAGGTTGCATTGTCTTTGAGTTCGGGAGATTGCGTGCAACGCTAAACAAAACGCTACAGCCTGGCAATGCTCCGCTCGAATATAACGGCAACCGATTCCATCAAATCTTTTCGGTGCATTACGGAATCGTCGAATATGTTGAATGGAACACGCATCAAGCGAACTCAGAACATCTTCCAAATCCGATCAAATATGCATATTTGAAAGACGAGAAGAGATTTTCCGAGGAAAAGGAACTTCGCATTTCTCTATCAGCCGAAGGCGTAGGGCAATTCGTTCTAAGGCGGAGTTAATAAATAAAGGTAGCAACTCGGAGAAGTATTGGCTATGATGTCATGGTATGAAAATCATTGCTCCGCTACAGCAGAAATTTGCAACCGTCTGGCCTCTTCTGGATGAACGTACCCG
>Ga0209324_10000834_pt1 | contig 21274 bp, 29 predicted proteins | sample Rifsed19ft3_FD_184015 | JGI IMG/M metagenome (GOLD analysis project Ga0209324, IMG submission 184015) | Soil microbial communities from Rifle, Colorado, USA - sediment 19ft 3 (version 2) | ecosystem: Environmental > Terrestrial > Deep subsurface > Rock core/Sediment | place: Rifle, Colorado...
CATCGACCTCATCAGTTGTCGACGGGACATCGGGCGCCCCCATTGCCAGGGCAAGAAAGACGATCGTCGCGCTCCACGGGCGATAGAGCACCCCGAGCCGCCGGACGAGCCGCGTCGGAAGCCCTGTCTCTTCTCTCATCTCACGGACGGCGGCATCGCGGGGACGTTCGCCAGGATCGATGTGCCCACCAGGGAGCACCCAGAATGCATGGCCGCGGGGCCGTACGGCCCAGATCCGACCATCCGACGCAAGCACGGCGACGGCGACACGGGTATACGCAGGCGTGATCGCAGTGTCAAAGGCTTCCGTACTGTAGAGGATTGTCCCCGTTGTAATTGAGATGAGCACTTGTGGATCACTCAGGACGGGACCGATCCCAAGCAGGAGGTACGGATCAGGGGGATGCCCTTGCCGCCAGAACAATGTCATCGACAATGCCGCGAAATCCGTCCCAGTCAGCAGCGCCCCAGGAAACTCCCCTGGATCAATGGCCCCTATCGAGTAGCGCTCAGCATCGACACGGGAGAGCAACGCCATCGCATAGGACGGAAGCACTGGGAACGTAAAGCCTCGCAGGGCCGGCCAACGTTCGATAATCTCCCAGGGCAACCGTTGCATCGGTGGGGTCCAGGGCGGCTGCACGACCGCGCTATCATCGACCCATCCGGAGGCGACTTCAATCGGATGCGTCTTGACATTGACGGCGCGCCAGCCCCGCCACATCTTGACTTCCGTCGTCGCCTGACGCCGACGCAGAAGCACGGTATCAGGACGATCATGCGCTATGGCACGCTCAAAACTTCCCCAACCATCCGTCTGAAGGCGCGCCAGCTGTGGCAGCTCACGCCATGGGAGTGCGATATACGTCGTCCCTTCCGGGTCCTCATCACGTTTGACATAGCGCAATGGCTGGAGGATCTCATGCCCCCAGCCCCACCCAATGTCAGCTTCCATCAGCATCGCCCGGCGTCGCGTATACCCATGCGCCCTGAGCCAGGCCATCCCCTCGGCTTGAAACGGACGCAGATCGGTCCCAGCCGGAAACACGGCTGGGACACATCGACAGTTGAAGTGGCGAGGTGGCAGTTCACCATCAAGCTCGTTAATCGCATACCCATGCCGCGCCGCGCAGCCAGGGGTGAGCCGCTCATCAAGGATCGCCCACCAGACCGAGAGGCTCCCGGTCTGTTCGGCCTGCTGCCCCATGAGAAGATTCCACTGCCGTCTGGCCTCGTTCTTGTAGACCTTCACCGACCCGTAGGCCGAGCCTGATGGGTCGGTCAGCTTGTCGACGCCAAATGACCGGAGGAGGCGCGTCCGGACATCTTCAAATGATTCGCCTCCGAGCAGACCCCCACGCACATCGGCAACCAGCTTGTGCTTGAAGCTATCAGAGACATTGAAGAGGTGATCGAAAAATGTCCCACCCCCGACGACACTGGTGGTCAGCTCACCAAGGACGGCCTGCGCGGCGACGGGCAGATCGACAAATTCAATCCCGATCGTTTTCCCGGTCAGGCGTCGGAGCTGTTGCCCCTGCAATCCGAGCGTGTCCTGGAGGCGATCCACTGCGCGGCGCCCGATGCGATCGGTGAGATCACTCACCGTATCATCAATTGTCGCATTGAGCTGACGAATCGCCCCAGTCGTCCGCGCCTTGATATATGTCGGCTCATCGGCCAGATAGACATCGTACAACCCGCGCAGCTTCTGCACCAGCTTGTCCCGCTGCCCGCGGTAGAGCTGGGCAATCTCGAGGGCGTCGTCATCCAGGCGGCGCTGGAGCCAGTCGCGCACCCGATCGTTCGCCCGACCAAGTGCGGCGTCGTAGGCGGCTTCGCGCATCAGATTATTTCGCTGAGAGACGAGCAAGCATCTCCCGCTGCGTCTCGATGAGGTGCGTCACAAGCAGTGCGAGCCGCTGCGTCTCCTTCTGCTGTTTGCGGAATGCATGTTGGACGGGTGCCGAGAGCGCATCCCGCTTGGGCTTGGCGGCATCAACCCCCGCTCCAAACTCTGCCGTCACCGGGCCTCCAGGCTCACGTGGCACGCCGGGGGGCTGGGCCCCGACATCAGATGGTGGACTGATGACGGAACGGGCAACATCATCACCTGCCCCGATCCCACCTGCCTGTGGGAGGACCTTCTGCTCTTCGGCGATGTCGTGCATTTCCTTGGCGAACTCGTAATCCTCGAACCCCAACTCCTGTGCCGCCTGCGTTGCCGCCCGCTGACGACTGATGTAGTCCAACCCCTGCGCCGTGGCGATATCTTTCAGCTTGATCGAGCGATCTTCTTCATAGACCGTCGGGAAGTTCATCTGAAACGCGGCATCGGGATTCGCCTTCAACCACGCCCGAGCGGTCTTGAGTGGGACAGGAGACCACTCAAGATCATCGGCTTCTTCAATCGCAGCATCGTCAAGGAGTTCGAGATCCAGCTCAAGATCACTCAGCGTGAGCCACTCCTCCGCCGGACAGCTCACTCATCGACGCGCCGGACGGAGGAGCACTGTCCGTCTCCCTGGTGTCGCTTCATCATCATCATCCTCCACCTGTGAGGGATCGTCTACCCGCTCAGGGTCGTGTTTGATCGCCCCCCGATCAAGACGCCCCGCGGCCAGGGCATCAGCCATGACGTAGTCATACACCGCTTCGATGGTCTCCTGCAGGAGCTGCTGCCGATCCTCAATCGTCTTCACGGCCGGATCGGTCTTGACCAGCGCCGTCGCCCGGGCAGGACCGGTGCTTTCGATGTTGAAATACTCACCGGGCAGGTTCAGGGACGCTGCGACAATGTTCCCGATCTGTTGCCCAATTCCCGACGCCCCACGCCCGGCTGTCAGCTGTGCCGACGTCGCTTGCAGCTCCACGGCCTCGTTCTCAATCCATGTCCCGCCGGGTGGGGGCAACTCGGTCAGAGCAGCGTTGCTCAGGAAGGCATCAACATCGGCCTGATCCCCTTTGATCTTGATCTTGAAGACCAAGTTTGCTTCGAGCACGGCCTTGATGGTCTGCCCGTTGTAGAAATCATTGAAGCGTTTGATCCACGGCATTGCTGCCAGAAGATCGCTCCGGCCACGTTTCTCCTGGCTCGAGACGTTGATCTTCAGATGCAGGATGTTAGTCGGCGGGACTTGCTGGATGATGTACTTCGCCACTGGGATCTGCCCCGACACCCAGAGCTGATAGGGCGTCGGGTACTGAAAGTGATAGTAGAACACATGTTCGATGTCTTCGGGATCGGTGACAACTTCCCAACAGGTCGACGGATCGAGCACAGTCAGGCGGACGTAGCCCTTCGCCCGCTCGAAGAAGCGGAGCATCAGCTCTCCCTGCCAGGGCAGGTCCCGCGCCATCAGGCGAATCTTGTCCCGCATCTTGTTCCGGACCCAAAACTCATCCCACTCGGCCTTCGCCTTGTCGTGCTTGATGTTGAAGTTGACACCACGCCCGAGCACGAACCGTTGCATGATCTTGATCGCCCCGGCCGCCAGGGCACTGTGATTCGTCATCTCGAACGCCCGGGCGTGCATGAGCAGGTAATCGTAGATATAGAGCTGCTTGAAGAATGGCCCGGCCATGATCGGGACGAACTCCGTATCGATCAGACGCGTGGCGTCCTGACTCCCTCCCATCGGGTCGTCACCAGAGAAGTCCAGACCGAACTGCTCCATCATCCGTTTCTGCTTCCCATCCGCACTCTCGTGAAAGGCTTGCAGCTCGGCCTTGTTCTTGATCGGGATAGGCTTCCACCGGCGACTCTCCTGAATCGGCTGGAGCACAACACCTTCGCACTCAACAGCGCGGAACGTCTGCTGCCCGGGGATCGTCACTTCAAGCTTCGGATCGTCTGGGTTCGCAGCAATCACGAAGCGCTTGGCATATTCCGGCGCACTGACCATGTAATCGGCCGCCCGTGTCCCGGCATCAGGATCGTACTGTACCCTGTTCGCCCAGCGCCCGTAGGGTTTCACCCGGTGCACAATCTCACGTGTACTGAGGCGCTCGATCGCCGGGGTGCCGCTGATCGCCTGGCGAGCAGACTCATCGACAAAGTCGCCAAGATCGTCGTCTTTGATTTCGGTCATGCGACCTCCTTCTCTCTGTTCAGCGATACCGGGTGCGCACCCAGCCGGCCTGTCCCCCAACCGTGGGACGCCCGCTATGTGGAATCTGTTGTCCAACACCCGCCCGGCCACCCCCCCAGCTCTTGCCATCCTCATTCCCGAGACGCTTGATCCCGGCCGGGATGTTCTCGGGCTTCCCGGCCATCGGGCGGAGGGCCTTGCCCGCCCCACTGGCCACCCACCAGTACATCAGCAAGCTGTGAAAGTGATCCGGGCTCTTCTTGCCTTCGATATTCCCGGCCGCCGAGGCGTACTCATCCTGTTCATCGGGGTCGATGATCCGGATGCGCCCGACGGCATCCATCTCGTACTTGACCATCGAGGTCTGGGCCATCAGGGCATCTCGCGTACTGCGCCCGGCCCCATCAGGATCATAGAGCTGTCCGAGCGCGATGAACCCTTGCTCGAACGCCCGCCGAAGGATCCACCCCATCTCGGCCTTGAGATTGACGTACTTCGTATCGAGGAGGTGCTTCCGGGCGCGGCGCTCCCGCTCATCGGCAGTCTTGGCGCGATCGGTCGGCGCCGCCCCGAAGTTGATCGGGATGACCCGCTCCCCCCTGCGCTTGAGAATATCAACCACCCCGCCACCGACACCGGTGTCGTCGATGACGATCACATCCGCCCCCTGCTGCATGCGAATCCGTTGACAGGCATCCGCCGTCGCATCTACTGACCGATACCGCGGGTGCCGGGCGCTGCTCCCGATGTTCGCCTCCGTCGCATCAGGGGAGAGCGACTCCGCCGGGGTCCGGGCGATCGTCTCGGCGTAGGTAATCGTCCCACCGCGACCGCAGAGAATCACCGTGCGGTCGCGGCCATACCGGGCGACGTCGCAACTGACCACCATCAGATCCCCCGGCATCCCGCTCTCCAGATCTTCAGCGTCAGAGAGCCACCCGAACGGGATCAGGACGTCCCCTTCAACCGATGGGAAATCCCCAATACAGCGGGCGATGTAGACCGGAGAATCCACCCCCCAGCGCTCCGCCCCTTCACGGAGGAACTGATCGCGGACGCGGGCCGAGTAGTACGTCCCGTGCAGTGAGTGTGGTGGGGCTTCCGGGCGCTTGAGCTTCGCCTTCAGCTGAATCGGGTGAATGACGAAGGTCGCCTTCCAGGTCGTCCGGAACTTCGTGAAGACCTTGTAGAACTCCCCGCTCAGGCCCCCAGGCGTGGAGGCGACGAGCAGCTTGGCCTCTTGCGTCGTCCGCATGCCCTGGACGGAATCCCAAATCGGGTGTTTGATCCCCTTGGCTTCATCGAAGACAGCCAGGAGGTGCGGACTGTGATACCCCTCGATGTTCAGGGGTTCACTCGACGCAATCCCGACCGCGAACCACTCGTTGTGATTCGCCTTGTGATAGAGCCGTGTCGTCACCAGCTCGAACTGCCTGAACAGCCACGCCGCGTCGGGGTTCTGTTTCCCTGAGCGCCACCAGCGGGCGATTTCCGCCCAGAGCACATCGCGGACCTGCTTGTTGAACGTCGGCGCCGTCGTCGGGACCTTCGGGAACGGCCGCGTCGTCGTGAACCACTCGATGATCCAGGCCAGCAGGGCCGTCTTCCCCACCCCGTGGCAGGCACGGATCGCGACGCTATCTTCTTCAGTGATGGCATCCATGACATCACACTGCCATGGATCAGGTTGCGCCAGGAGCGCATCGCAAGTATAATGGACCGGCGACTGCATCCAGTCAACCAGCTGCGCTTCCTGATGCTCGAGTTGGGCGAGCGACGCCTCAACCAACGCCGGATCAGGCGCCTTCTCGATATACCGGACGCCCGTCTGGTAACGCATCAGCCCCCAATCCTGGGCATCGGGAGTGGTGCCGATCGCCGCGGGGACGATGCCGAGACGACTGGCCCCTGAATCAGCTCACCGCCAACAATCGGTTGATCGCTGCGTCCGAGCCGAAGCCGCTTGCCGGTCTCCCACATCAACTCGATCGTCCACTTCCCATCCTCGCGTCGCACTGGCCAGGCCGCCACGGGGGCGAAGTGCCCGACGGGGGAATCAAGGTCGACATAGATCGGGAATCCGGCATTGCGGCACTGCTCGTAGAAGTACATATCCTCGGCACACTCATCGGCCGTGTATCGCCCGAGTGCAAACCAAGGATCAGGAATTTTCTCGAAGACATCGCGCCGGACCAGAATCCCCGCCCCCGCCGCCGCAAAGACGGGGTAGAGCCCCAGCCGCCCGTCCAGCTCTGACCAGGGAATCGAGATGAACTGTTTCCGCCCGTTCTCGTGCGTCTCGCCCTTGAAGAGCACCGGGTGGAACGGGGGTTTGGAGAATGAGACCAGGGCGCCGACGACGGGGACGTTCCAGCGCAGGAGCCGGAGGACGAGATCCATGTCGAAGTGATGGTCGTCATCCATGAAGAAGAAGTGGGAGACTTCCGGCCCGGCAAGTCGCACGGCGTCGTTCCTGTTCTTCGCTGGGGACGCCGAGGCGATCCGGTAGATGCATGTCTTGTCCGGGACGCAGAGCCCTTCCAGGGACGTCTCGAAGAGCAGATACCGCGTCATCCCCCCGCTGGGGATGCAGACCGCCACGGGCTTGTACGCACTCTCGACGACTTGCATGTCAGCTCCTGTCGGTGCCGCCGACCTGCGGCGTATAGGGGATCTTCGTCAGCAGGAAGCGGATGAAGAGTTCGCTCTCCGGGTCGCCAAACGTAGCAATGTCCTGTTCGTTCCGTGCGACCAGGTTCGCTGTGATCCCGACGAACCGGCCGCCGTACTTCGACTGGATCTGATTCCAGTAGAGCGCGGAGCGAGCGACGAAGAGACTCTTGTGTGTCGGATCGTGAATCGCCCCCAGCGCGTGCGCATGGGGGACAATGATCTCGGCCAGGCCACCGACCTTGAGCACGCGGTCGATTTCGTTGATGATAAAGATCACGTCCTCGCTGACAAAGTGTTCAAGCACGTTGTCCAGCAGGACGTGATCGAACGTCTCATCGTTGAACGGGAGTCCCCGTCGGATATCCCGGACGACATCCACACCGGGCCCGGGCGTCAGATTCAGGTTGAGCCAGCGATCCATCCCTTCACTCGAGCGTGGCTGATCGCCACAGCCGATATTCAGACAGAACCGATTCCGGAGACTCTGCTGTCCGTACTTGGCCTGGAAGATCTGCCCGTTCAGCTTGTACTGGCGGTCCCACTCTTGCGACCCGAGCAAGCGCATGTAGCTCGAGCTGTGTGGGAACCCGGCCCGCCCATGCGCGACGATCACGGCCGACGTCGCCCCGCACTTGAACCCGGCCGCCTTGACGCGACGGTTGTAATCGTCATCGTCAAACCCGTACCCGACAAACCGTTCGTCGAGTGGGCCGACGCGATTCCAGATCTCACGGGGAATGCCGACGGCAATGAAGCAGACCGTCCGCGTACACTCGGTAATCCCCCCGACAGGGAGGCGCTCCGCCCGTTGCTCGTCGTTCCCAACCCCGCCAACAATGCCACAGGCGAGGAGCCCGAACTTGAGTTCACGAGCAAGATCCATGAGATAGCAGACCCTCGCCTGCCACTCGGGCGTCTGCATCTCCGTATCGTCATTGAGGACGAAGAGATCCGCGTCCGGTGGCGCGGCGGCGGCCATGAGGTTGATCGCTCGGGCAAACACGAACGGCTTCGGGATGTCAACGTATGTTACCTGTGGGAAGTCGATGCGGACGTCAGGCTCCAAGCCGTTATCTCCGACGATGACGCTGGCAAGGGAGCCTGGACTGGACTTCTCCAGACTGGTCAGGCAGGTCGCCAAAAAGGCCCCCGTACAGCTCGGAATCAGGACCGCCAGGGGCCGGAGAACCCCCGCCTGTGCTCCCTGCTGCCCCCCAGCTGAGACTTTGCCCTCCAAGGGGTGGGTTTCCCCCTCCACGGGGTCCTGGGATGCCCCTATGACCACTTGCTCTTGCCCGATAATCTGCGTCATGCGATCTCGCTCTCCAGTCTGTTCAGGTGTACCATGTTAACATTGCGCCCATGCCAGCGCTCCACCGAATGCGACACCGAGCAGGAACCACGGCCAGCGCCGTGGTGTCTCCAGTGTCAGACGAATCCAGAGCCGGTTCGCGAGATACCGCGCCCGCTCGGTGGGCGTAAGCAGCATGCTCTCACTCTCCTGAAGCGCCGCGTGCATCACCATCATGATCTGTTCATGTGTCACTGGCATTCCCCTTACTCCTGATCCTCCCATGGGACGAGCACAACCGGCCCGGGGGCGTGTTGATTGGGCTGCCCGATGATGTGCCGGTACTCGCCTTCGAATGTATTGCCAGGATCAATGCGGTTGTAAAACTCGAACTTCCGCTGTCGATCCTCGCCATCCCAGTAGCCGAAGTGAATGAGCGGCTGCGCGTAGATCGCCGCCACTGGGTCCACCCCATTCGGGCGGAAGTTCTCACGCGGGATGCTCCCGCAATGGAACCCACCCTTGCTCCCTTCCCACGAGAACCGCATGATGTGGAGCTGCTCGCTCGACACACGAGCGATCGAGAACAGGCGTGGGAACCGGAGGCGTGGGAGCGCATCATCCGCCAGCCCATAGATGCCGTCCATCCGGATCTGCCCGGGGGCGTCCCAGAGATAGACGAACGGGATGTGCATGATGTCGACCTGTCGTTCCAGGGCGGCAATCGCCTGGCCGAACTGCCGCATGAAGCGCCGGGATGGCAGCTCATCCCCGTCCAGGCAGAGCATGTGCAAGAACGGAACGTTGGCCTTGCAGTACTCCCAGAGGAAGTTCTTGTCCCTGATCTCACTCACCGCCTGCGTCGGGCGCGCCGTCGCCGGGCGGAATGGGGACTGGAGGACATGGAGCACCCGCGCCGCGGGCGTCAACTCGACATCACGGACGTTCGCCGCCGTCTGTGTCACATCCCAGACGTAGTAGCCAGTGGTGCTGAGGGCGTCACGGGTCCCTTCGTATGCCTCCTGCGCCAGAGCGTCGTCCTGATAGACCGCGCGCAGGCACTCCAGGATCGTCTCATCGTCGCTCCCGTCGTCGAGCACTACGATCGACCCGACGAGGTGGAACGCCCGTTCGAGAATCGAGCGAATCCAGCGCGCCTCGTTCCGGATGCGCATCATGCAGGCGACCTGCCCCCGGGCGTACGTCCCCATCACGCGGGCGCGCCTTCCGCCCCGAACTGGGCATCCTGGTCGTCTGCGACATCGGGAAGCATGACGTCATCGGACTGCAGCGGGCCCTCTCCCGACTCCCCCATCTCTGGTATCTGATCCAGAACCTCGGCAGGCCCACCGTCCGGGGGCGCTGTAGGGGCTGCCGCTGGCTCCTGCTCGCTGAGCAGGGCGAGATCCCCCTGATACCACGGGCCGGTCTCGACGCCATCGATGAGGACAGTGTAGTAGTCCGGCCCACCACGCTCGGCCAGCACGCGCCCGACCTGCCCGTTCGATACCTGCACCAGTTGATTGCGTTCGAGCTTCATGTGTCGCCTCCTATCGCGTCTGTGTAATGTGGAAATAGTCGACGTCTATGCCGTCAGTCACGCCCGTCGTGTTAGAACTCCCCGCAACCGGCTTGAGGGCGGCCGACGGAATGTTCGTCACGATACTTCCCTTCGAGACATCATCGATGAAGAACTCAACGCTGGTTCCATCTCCCGTCACCACTGCCTTGAGCTCGTGGAAGACGCCGTTCGCAGCCGCGGTCGCCATGCTCAGTATCGACTCGCTGTTGCTATTCCGGCAGACGGCAGTGATGTCGCCGCCCACCGTCGCCTTCCAAAAGATCCCATCAGCTGGCGTGACACCACCACCGGCGGCGACGTGGCAACCAGCCATCCGTGTCGCCGCCCCGGTGCCGAACTGCGCATACCGGACACGAATTGTAGGGTTCTTTCCCGGCGACACCCAGCCAGCTCCATTATTAGAGCCGCCCATCAGGTGATTCAAGTACGGCGCCGTACTCGACGTCGGGATCAGCCTCACCACGCCACCGACGTTCGAGCCCGCGAGCGGGTTATCCGTTGTCACGCGCCAGGCGTGCTGATACGACCTGAGCGCGTCAACTGCCGCGGCAGCCGTAAAGCCGTCAGAGACGAAATCCTCGTAGAACTGCAGCGTCGTCGACGGGTCCACGACGCCAGACGCTCCGGCAGCGCCGGCAGCGCCGGTAGCGCCAGCTGGTCCGGCCGGACCGCGAAGATTTGTAAACGAGTAGAGTGGCATCGTCGCATCCTCCTCTAGATCGCCCCGGCCGTGACGTACGGGATCACCGTCGTCGAGCCGGCGGCGACTTTCCCACGGATGCGGAACGTGCGGTGTGAGTCAATCCCAACCTGGAACGAGAGAATCGCCCCAGCCCCAAGTGTCGCGAACGTCGTACTATCGACAGTCTCGTAATCAGCGTCCGCGGATTCCCCCGGTGCCTTCGGCGAGACTTCGACCAGGCAGGCGCTCAGGGCCGTCGCCCCCGTGTTCTGTAACGTGAACGTCTTCCGGTCGAATCGAAGCAGGTCGATCGCCTGCACGATCACGGTGTAGTCCATCCCGACCGTCACCGGGACAGTGGGCTGGCTTGGATGTTGACTGAGAATATCACGCTGCACGATCTGCGCCATGTGCGACCTCCTCTCTAAACGATGCGATGCCGGTAGAACCCCTTGAGCCGCGGCACCCGGATCAGGTCATACTCGGTCCCGTTGATCGTGATGACCTCTGGGGTCGCGTTCAGCTCCGGGACGAACTGCTTGAAGTACTGCTCCATGTGGAGCGCCGAGGGTGGCCAGTCCTCGTGCCGCAGGACGTTCTCACTGTGATACGTGACCCGCGGGCCGGCGAAGTATTTCGTCCACTTGTTCACCCAGTTGACCACGCCGGCGCTGATGCGCTCCAGGCTCGCCGGGTCGTTGGTCGCCGTTGCATGATGAATGACCTGCACACCAGGATCGGCCCCGAGCTTGTACCCGGCCAGGCGGAGACGTGTCTGGAAGTCGACTTCGTCTTGATGCCCGAGCGTTTCATCGAAGTACTGATCTCGCCCGAATGGCCATGGTCTGAGTACGGCCTCGGCGATGCCCTGCACGGGAAGCGTCGCCCGCATGGCAACGCGATTGACCATCCAACAGAACCCGACACCCCAGAGAATCTCAACATAGGGCCCACGGCCAATCGGGGCCGCCCCACCATTCGGGAACACCATGCCCAGCTCGTGATAGCGGTCGAGCAAGCCAGCCAGGGCTTCATCCCACCCCCACGTCAGTGGGATCGCATCGTCGTCGATATAGGCAACGTATTCTGTCTCCGCCCATGTGAGAATGACGTTCACAGCCCCCGCGTAGCCGACATTGTGTGGCATGTGCTCGATGTGTATACGGTGTTTGTGTTCGTACTGTACCCGGGCGCAGAGCGTCTCAATAGCCTGCTGCTTGACCTTGTCTGGGTGTTCGTTGATGACGATCAGGCACCGCCAGTCCGTCGCCATGGTTGTCGCCAGGGCGTTGACCACCTGCTCAAGGCGTTCCGGTTTCCCGTAGGCGGCGATTCCGATATCAAGGCGTCGGCTATTCGTCATGTCACGTCCTCACTTTCTGCCCTGTCGTTGACTGCGACGTACTCGACCGTTTTCACGGCCTGCACATCCACCCGAAGCCTCGGCGTTCGTGGCAACTCGAAGGGCTCCCCATAGACGAGTCTGATCAGTTCAAGTCCCCGGAGAAAGTTATCAAGATCCCGCCGCTGGCGCGGAGAGAGTCCGTCCTGGTCCGGCGTCGTCTCAAGCTGGGGGAGCAGTCTGGCCAAGCCGGGCTCCGCAGACGCGGACGGTCATAACGACCTGGTTCACGGTCCGCTGGATACTCTCGATCAGGGGGGCCTCACAGCCAATGCCACGCAGCTCCTTCGCCAGTGCGATCGTCACGGTCTCAGGGGCACATCCCTGAAGCTGTGCCTGCACGGCCGTGTGAATGATATCGAGAAGCGTGAGCGCGCCATCCGTACTCATCAGCTGACCCGTGACAGGACATACACGACGACGGCCAACGTCCCCACGACGCCGAGGAGGAGCCACACCAGATGCGACCCTGAAATCACGGTGAGCTGCCCACCAGGGAAGACGAGGTGGAGCGATGTCCGTTCCTGCCGACGGCCATCACTCTCATGATCAATCTTCCGGCGGTCGCGGCCAATGTAGAACATGCTCACGGCTCCTCTCGGCAGTGACAGGCGAATCGTTTGAAGTGGACATCGGTCTCCGGGCGCTCGACCACCCACGGTTTGGGCGGGACGCGCCCAGTCCACTTCTGGTGGAAGATCTCAAAGTTGACATCGAGCTTCTCCAGCATGGCGGCCCAGGACCCGAGTCGCTTCACCCAGCCAGTGGCCTGGGCGTCGGTATGCAACACCACATCCCCAGCGACGCCGAGCAGATACCCAGCATGCAGGAGGCGCAGGCCGTAGTCGAAGTCGTCAAAGCCGTAGCCGACGAGCGTCTCATCCCAGGGGCCGATCTCCCGAAGAATCCGACGTGGAATCGCAATGCTACTCCCCGTCGCCACCATCGACATCTCGATGGGGTGCAGTGGGGGCGGCATGCGCCCGTAGACACTCGGCGTCGTCGTCTCCGCAAAGCTGAGCAGGCCGTAGGCCATCGGCCAGTCGTCGAAGAGTTGCATGATTCGCTGCAGCCACTGATCCGTCAGGATCTCCGAATCATCGCCAATCACGACGACATCATCATCTGGGACGGCCGCAAACCCGATGTTGAATGCCTGCGCCGCCACAAACGGATCGCCAGGGACCGGGAGGTAACGGGCCTGCGGCCAGTGCCGATGGAGTTCTCCGGTGAGCCCGTTATCAAGCACGATCACGCTCGCCACCGACCCGGGCTCCCGGGCCTCCATACAGGTGAACAGGGCAGTGAGCCGCTCATCCTGGAACGACGGAATCAGAACGCTGACGCTCATCCCCGGCGCCCCAGGGCCCAGAGCCGGAAGTACCACCCGACGACACGGGCGACGACGCAGCGCCAACAGCTCATGGCTTCCGCCACCACCCACCCTCAGCCCGTTCTAGACCAGCTTGGAGCAGGAGCGAATCCCAGAGCGCCCGCCCGTCGGCTGCCGGATCAGGGTCAGCGTCGGCGTACTTGTTGTTGCGCGTCAGGTGCTGCGGGATCGATCCCCCATGCTCATCGTCACCCATCGCGAAGGCGTTCTGCGCGAGAAACAGGCCACCGGGGTGGAGCACCCTGGCCACCCACTGCACCCACTCGTCGACGTTCGGGAGGTGCTCGAAAAAGTCGAGCGCAACCACAGCGGCGACGTGGCCTTTGGCAACGTGATCGGGGACGGGCCCTATGGCCTCCCACATCGGCGGGTGCCAATCATCAGAGAGCACCATCAGTGGCTCGGCCTGTCCACGCCGGGCGAACCGGAACGCGGCAAACCTGGCTGTCACCGAGTCGAGCAGATCATGATAGATCGGCGTCAGCCCCGCCGCCTGGCAGGCCAGCGTCAGGTCCCCGATCCCATCCCCCAAGCAGAGAACGCTATTCCGCCCCACCATCCGCTCCGGCTCCGCCGCAAGCCGGGCAGCAATCCCCTGGCACATCCCGGCGTAGTTGAACCCGGCGTCCAGGTGATACGCCGTCAGCTCCCAGACGTAGCGGTCGGTGTCCCGGTACCAGGCGAGCAGGGCATCGTCGTGATAGGGACCCGGCAGGGCGCGCCGGAAATCCTCCGTCACGCGCTGATGAAAATACCCAAACCCACGAAGCAGCTCGGCGTAGACCTCCCCTTCAGGACGCCCGAAGAACATCGCCAGCTCGAGGGCCCGATCCCTGGGACTCTGTGGATCCATCCGCCACCTCCAGTCGTTGACGGCCTCACCGAGAGCATCGTCGAACAGCTCGAACGCAATGGCGTCAGGGCCGAACGTCGTCTCCCATGGGCGCGGGGCCAGGGTTGAAAACTCAGCTTCATGGAGCGAGAGCACGATCTGCGCCCCCCGCTCCTGCGAGAGCACCTTGGCCAGGCGCTCATGCACACGGGTGGCCAGCATCAGCCGACTGACGCGGAGGGGAAGCCCGATGTGGAGCACGTGGCGGCGGGTGAGATACCGCTCCAGCACGGGGGGGAGCGGATCGAGCGTGGCGAGCAGCTCCCAGAACGCCCGCGCTGCGTCTGCGGCGAAGCAGGGGGAGAACCACCGGTCAACGACCTCGTGTTGGAGTGCCCCATACCGCCGACACCAGGACTCCAGGGGGTTCTCACGCCCCACGGACGGGAACGGGCGGATGCCGAGGACGAACGTCAGACGCGTGATGATCGTCCGCTCGAACTGCGAGACGAGCAGCTCCGCCTGGAGCTTCTGTCGCCCGTAGGCGTTCACCGGTGGGTCGGCGAGATCCAGGAGCTGCCATGGGGTCAGCGCCCGGTACGGAGCGTGGCGGCCACCGAAGACCCCCTGCGTACTGACGTGCACGTACCAGGCGCTGTTCACCTCCGCCCACTCGGCCAGGACGCGGGGCAGCTCCACGTTGATGAACTGATAGGTGGACGGGTCCTGCTCCACCACGTCCGGGCGGTTCTCCCCCGCGAGGTTGAGAATCACGCTCGGGGTCGCGGCATCCAGGAGACTCCGCACTGCGATGGGATCGTCCAGCGGCTGGCACTCCGCCCACGGGAGACGCTGATGGCCGGTCATGTACAGGCAAGCGCGGTCCGGGGGTTCAAATCGACGGAGCGTCTGCCCGACGATCCCACTCGCGCCGAGAATCAAGACCGGATGCCGCGGGTCAGTGGACATGGCCTAGAACTGATCTGCCTGGACAATGAGATCCGTCGTTGTCCCACACCCCGCACCATAGTTGCCCAAGATTGTCGCAGTTGCCCCGACAGAGAGCGTCAGTGGCGGATTCCACTTGTACTGTCCAACGGGATACGTAATGTTGCTGTACGTCTGCCCTGGTGTTGCAAACACAAGTGCCGTCCCATCAATGACGCGCACTGTTGGGACGACAACCGAATTCGCATTGTAACAGACGACGGTAACATTGTAGATCCGAACACGTTGTCCGCTCACGCCAGGAATCGTCACCGTCGCAGTGTTCGGATATGTCGCCGAGACATATTGGTTAACTGGGGTGTACTGTCCAGTTGGCCCATCCGCCAGGACCGGGCGAACGGCAAACAGAAGGAGAGTCGCAAGGACCCACACTGCTAGCTTTCTCATTGAGCATCTCCTCTTACGTCGTAAGGAACGGCGTGCCAGCCCACTTCCGTTCCAGCTTCTCTTTGTACAGTCGATGTTCATTCACTGGCCATCCATTCCGACTCGACATACATGGGTTCGGATGGTCCGCCCATCCAGGGACGACGAGAACGGGCAGCCCTGCCGCAGCCGCTTGCAGGCAAAAATCTTCGACGCAGCAGTGGAACCAATCAAATGTCTTCTCGTCGAAACTGACCTGGACACGAGCGGCAGTCGCACGGCTCACGAAGACGCTGCACGAATCAAGCGTCGAGACCGGCGTTGGCGCTGTGACATCACGCGACCAAATGCCGCCGGGGTCACCTCGCCCAACTACCCCTGCGATCGCCCCACCAGTGGCAGCGGCAACCAGTGCCGTGCAGACAGTTCCGGAGAGCATGAGATCAGCGTGCACCAGTCCAAGGACATCACCCTGCGCCGCGGCGAGATAGTGATTGCCAATCCGCCCCAGGCCACCCCACTGGGCACTGAGATTCGCAACAAAGATCAGCTCATCAGCCATGGATGGATCAATCCCCCGCCCCGCGACGCAACACTCATCCCGGGAACGCCCGAGCACGACAAGCGTCAGGGTGCTCATCCCATCATCGCACGGCACTCAAAATAGAGCACCGTCTCGGTGTGATACTGCGTCCTGGTTGGTAGACTCTCCTCCTTCACAAACAGCTCATGACAGTGCGCAAGCAACTCATCCTTATTGAAACTCAGATCGGGAATCCCGGCCCAGTTCGTCGCGATCTGACACGTTGGCCCACTGCTCCACGGTGTGAAAATCACCAGAACAAGTCGATGGCGTATACTTGCCAGTGCATTGGCAAGGATGCCCTGCCAGTTATGATTGTGCTCTAGCACATGACGTAGAAGGATCCCATCCACGTCACTACGATATGCCTGTAGATCACGCATGACGCCAATACTGCCATCAACGACCTGATAGCGGGCATGCGTGAAGAATTGCCCAGCCCACCCTGCACCACCACCCCAGTCTTCGACAGACCAATCGTCAACATCAAGCCATGCAGCGGCTAGTTGATAGGTTGTGCTATCAACATCAGGCGGCAACAGCGAACTCACACCAGGTGGGTACAGCCCTGCCCACAGCCCGCGCATGTCCTTAGCCATCACCGCCCGCTGCCAAGGACAACAAGCGTCACCGTTGTCATCGCCGCTCCTGCTCGCGCCGCTCGTAGAGATACGGCTTCCGCTGGGGGGCCGTACTGAGTGATTCTTTCAGCTCCGCGGACTCCAGCTCCTCGCGCATCTCGATCGGCTCCCGCAAGCGGGGGCAGTCTTTACAGCCCCGCGACATGATGAAGTTGGCGATCCGCTGCTGCCGGACCATTTCTCCTATCACCCGCGTGAGCCCGGTATGTTCCTTCTCTGCCGCCGCGCGGGCCCCAACAACTATTTGCTTCAGCTCCCCCACAGCCTGCACTTGCATGATATCAACGGCGACCTTGGCCCCCATCGCCCCACCGCCAAAGAGGAGCGTCAGGGCCGCTAGGCCGATGACAACCCGCTTCGACCAGTGGAAGTATCGGCCATTGCGCCACCCCACTGGCCCCAGCGGTGGGAGCGTGTCGTTGTTGTCATCGGATCTAGGTTGTTTCATGTCTCCTCATCTCTTTCCTAGAGGTACTGCCCACCGGGCCTGGAGGGACCGGGACGGACGTCGATCTCCACCTCTTCGCGGCGGCAGCGGAACGTCTGCATGTCCAGGGCACGGGCGGTGAACCAGGGCCCAGCGCCGTCCCCTTCCAGCTCGAGGACGATGAGCGGCTGCTGCGTCAACTTGTGCAGCAGCTTCACCCCTGGCTGAATGCGGTCAGCTGCCGGGAGGATCGTCGTCGCGAACGTGCCATCAGCCTGGAGCCGTGTGAGCATCTCTTCGCGCAGGAGGACGAGCACTTCATCAATCTCCGCGACAGTCGCCTGGGCTGGGCCTGCACATTCTGTTGACCGCGCCCAGAACGTCACATCCGCCGTCACCGAGCGAATCACTCGTCCTGTCGAGAGCGTGCGGCCATTCACGGTCATAGCTCGTCCTCCTGGTCATCTGTATCGTCTGTCAGCGGACCGCTGAACGCTTGCGCACCCTGCAAGAGCCGCTGCCGGATCTCGATGCGCGCGGCGAGCTGGCTGAGATACTCCCCGTGCGTCTGGAGATAGATGCTCACCGCCGCGTCGCCACGATACCGGGCCGCTTCGCGCCGCCAGCTCTCGGCGTCTTCGCGGATGAGCGCCACCGCCCCACACGAACAGGCCGTTGGGTTCACACCTGGCGGCACCCCCAGGTCTGCCATCAGCGCCGCTCGGTCGGCACAGTTGCACAGGGACCATGGACGTGCACACCGCGGGCAGGTCGGCGACGACGCAGGTGGGGCACTCGGCTCACCTGGGAGTGGCGTGCCAACTGGGCGATCATCGGAGGGGATTTCGTTATCAGTCATTATCACAACTCCCCGCGCCATTGTTTAAGTCGCCCATCAGCGACAGTCTGCGCACGTGTGATCTCCTCGATAAGGTGTTGGCGACGACGGGGCGCAAACTGACTTGTCGCACTGAGGAACATGAGACAGGACGTGAGCAGGGCAGAACAGTGCTGGACGACATCCGCCAGGCTGATCCGCCGCATGCGTTCCAGCTCCGTCCGCTGGGCATGCACGACAGTGTTCAGGCGCTCGGCTTCAGCCTGCCAGTGGAGCATGTTGTGTGTCGCAGCGGCAAGCGCGGCGGTCTTCTCGACAAGTGCAGTGTTCGTGTCAGCGAACATACGGGCGACATGGGCATCAAATGCCTCGGCTTCAAGCTGTCTGATCGCAGCATCCAGTGGCTCTGGACGAAGCGGCCCGGCGTCGACGAGATTGCTGAAGCTCATCCCCTCAAGGATCTGCTGAGCTGCCGATGGGGGCGACGAGAACCCCCGCATGAACCGCCCCCACCGTGTCGCCATCACAGCCCTCGCTGAAGGATGTCCGGCATCCCGTCCCAGTGTTGCCCCGACGGAATGTTCTTGACTACCACCTCGGTCCCGTAGACAATGACCACGTGCGCGGGGCAGTAGTGCCGGCCGAAGACATTGCTCCACCCCGGGGGGAAGGGGAGCGTCAGGCCACTCAGGCGCTCGATGGTCACGGTGATCTCGTGGCGGACCTGACATCCCGGTTGATCGCAGAACAGGGCGACCTGCAACGACCCATCAATCATCTTAGGGTGCCGTCGCCTGCGCCCAGGTCGTCGCCCCGCAGCAGCAGCGCGTCTCCGGGGGCGGTGTCGTCGCCGTCCCTGCCTGTCCGGGCTGAACCCCACCGCCACCCCACCACCAGACGTGCGTACGGCCTGAACACTGCGGTGCCTGCGGATTGATTGCCATCCTTCGCGTCCTCCTCGCTTAGAGAATACCCTTCTTGTACTGCTTCAGCGTGGACTTCAAGGAGTTAACCCCTGACCCAGTGGCGACTTCATCAGACCGTCCGCCAGAGCGGTCAACGACCGTCCAGGCATTGTTCCCATGGTCAATGACGATGCTATGATTCGGCGCCTTCCCACTCTGGGCGCGTCCCCCGTAATACTCCTGTCCACCAGAGAACGACCCGGCCGACCGATAGCCGGCAGCGCGAAGATGTGAGACCATTTGCCGACTTGCCGCTGTGGGGGTATTCGGATCACCACCGGCATCGCCGCCATCAGGCCCTTTCCCGCCACCCTTCCGGGGCCCAGAGCCTGGCCCCCCTTCGACCCCTGTAACGTGTCGACCTTCAACGAGGCGACGCTTGATCACCCATGTTAGGGCCTCACTCGTTTTCATCTCGTCTTCCTTTACTTGAGCATGCGATCTGTCGGGAGCTGTTGAAGACGATCTTGGGCCCGATTGAGCTGCCCCTGTGATCCACCAGTCTTCTTGAGTTGATTGATCTCCTGCTTCACCTTCACTTTGGCAGCTCGATTCTTACTTTTCCACCGTTCCAAATCACCAGCCTTGACATCAGCACTCCCGCCGAGACCACCTTTCCCACCTCTGCCCGGCTGAGGTCCAGAGCCAGGCCCACCCTCGCTGACATGGCGTCCTTCAACAAGGCGGCGTTGAATGACCTGTGCTATTTTCTCGGATGTTCTCATCGTTTCCCTCCAGTCTGCCCAGCCTGTGGAAGTGCCTTTGGGGGCCGTGGATCCCTCGGGCGTGCCGGGAGAGCTGCCCCCAGGACAGGGCTGGCTGCCATTCTGGGAGCCCCTGGCCCCCCGCCCTGAGTCTCCACAGGGGTGGCGTCCTGCTCCTGAGCCAGGCGCCTGGCCAGGATGCGTTCGAGCATGCCCCCAAGATCCGCGCTGAACACGCCGGCCACGCCGTTCAGGGGCGGGATGAGATTGCCCAGCGGATTCGTTCGGTCTTCAATCACGACGATCTTCCCGTACGTCTCAGGCTCGAGCCTGGCCAGGAGTTCAAGGGCGATCTTCGGATCACTGTACGCATTCGCCATGATGGCGTCAAGCAGAAACATCTTCGGGTACGTCTCCGCCTCGGCCAGGAGGACGCGGAACGTTTCGTACGGTTCACCGGGGTGATGCCGCCAGCGACTGATGCTCACATCAGCAACCCCGGCCCACGCCGCGGCCGCCAGGTCAGACGCCCCGCCACGCTTGGCGGCAAGGACCTTCTCGGCAATCGCATTGGTCAGCTTGAGATTATTCCCTGCCCGTGGATCTTTGCTCGGGTGTGGGGGGAGTTTCACTGGTAGGGGAATGGGGAGCGTCACCATCGGTCGCTTGTGATGCGGTTGCCCCGGGGGAAGCATCCCGAGCCGTGCCAGCGCCGCCCCCGCGTCTGGCATCGTCAGCGGCGCTACGGCGGGAGGTGCCGGCCGACGGCGGGCAGTCTGTTGACTGCGCTGTCGTGTCGTCGCCGTGCGAGCCGCCTGGGTGCGCATAACTCTTGGTCCTGCACTCTAATCCACCTGGCTGGAGGGTGTCCAGAAGAAAATAACGAGCCCTGAAGGCTCACTCAGGCAGGGCATCAACAAGGTCTTCGAGTGTGATCCGCGCTGCCCGTGCCTGCGCAAGAGCATCATCGAACATTTGCCCGACATCAAGTATCACTCGGAGCCCTCGGGCACTGTGCCGATCCACCCGTTCGTGCGCCACGAACATACGGGCCGCGGCAACAATCTCCATCGCCCGTGCTGACATCATTTTCAACGCACTCATTGGATGGGATGGGCACTGTTCGATATGATCTTTCAGGGTCTGCGCCATCGTCGCCGGCACTTCGTTGTCTGGCCCATAGCGGTGCCCACAATAGACGCAATTGATGTACATGCCGGCCTGCAGGTCATCCACCCAGTGCCGGAGCTGCGTCACCTCGGCCTTCAACGCCGTGACGACACCCAGCACATCCTGCACACACGTCCCGTCCCGCGTCGTGGTCACGTGATCAAGGCCGAGTCCTGTCACAATGGCAGCGAGCATCGCCCCACCCGTTTCACTCTCGCGCTTGTAGTGCGTCCGCGCAGCGTCCTGTTCCAGGATGAGACACAGTGGACAGTACGACGTGCCATGCAGGCCCACGAACATCGGCCCCTCGCAGACATGGCATACGCCATGCCCATGCGGCGCCGCATGGGACGGACAGAGCCCAACGCGATTGGCATCATGATCGTAACAACACCCACACATCTGCTCGGTGGATCCTGGATCAGCCTGTTTCGGCGTCAGCCAGACGAGTGCACTCATTGCCAGCGTCTCCTTCTCGCTCACCGCCGTGGGGCGGGCGTGTCCGGCCCCGGTTTCTCGTCTGGCTGGACGAGAACAAAGGGCTGGACTTGCGTCACGAGCATCCGGGGCTCGTCCATCCACCGCGACTCCACCCAGGCGCCCTTGTCATCAACATCAGGCTGCAC
>Ga0209324_10000836_pt1 | contig 21229 bp, 45 predicted proteins | sample Rifsed19ft3_FD_184015 | JGI IMG/M metagenome (GOLD analysis project Ga0209324, IMG submission 184015) | Soil microbial communities from Rifle, Colorado, USA - sediment 19ft 3 (version 2) | ecosystem: Environmental > Terrestrial > Deep subsurface > Rock core/Sediment | place: Rifle, Colorado...
ATCTCTAATTTCATAACTTGCGGTTCGCATCACTAATACTAATGCTATAGTTAAAATAATCATAACTACTCTTTGAATTAATTTGCCCCATTCAAAGAATATTGCCCAATTAAAAGGAACTTTTACATTTTTAGGAATAGAATTTGTTATAAGAGATGTCATATTATTTTCTTTAGTTTCCATGTTAATTCTCCTTAGATAAAAATTTTAAACTTTTATATATCAAGTAGGGATAATAAGCCAAAGCTTGATAATGTCCGTTCCTAAAGAAACTTAATTTGGCTAATAATTTAGAATATTTAATCTGAAAATATTCTTTAGGTTGTATTAATTCTTTTAAATTATCTTGATAAATATCTGGTATTGAAGTATCTCCTGTTGTAGCAATCAATAATATAGTTCTATGTGGAATATAAGCAAATACATCATTAGAATTCATTATAGCTTCTTTAATTTCGTCCATAACTGTTATTTCGTCTCCTGCATATAGTTCATACATTCTATTAAAAAAACCTCTTACCATCCCTTCCGAGCTTGTTGCTATAATTTCGTCTAAAGGATAACCACCTAATATAATAACTGCTTTTTTATAAGCATCTTCAATACCTAACATAGCACTCATTGTTAATGCTCCAAGACTTACTCCTATTGCGTAAATATGGTCATTATCGGTTGTAGATAAGGTCTGAACAAACTTAACTGCTTCTATGTTATTATATGCTACATTTTTAAGAGCCAATTGGAAATTTTCTGGAGAATCTCCATCGTTAAACATACCTTTATTATCAGTGCAAACTGTAAAGGCGTTCCATCTCTTAAATAAAACACAAGCAATAGCATTAATAAAAGCTATAGGATAATTGACTGTGGCTTTCTTTGTTTCTTCATTATATTTCATCACACCGCCTAATATATCTGTGCAATTTACAGTAGGTCGTCTTTTTCCAGTTGAAAAATAATAAATATAAATTGGTTGATTTTTTTCATTAACTCGATACATATCAGGAAGTCTATAAAGATATAATTTAAAGAATACAAAATTAATAATCTTTAAAAGTTCTCCCTGCGGATAACCTTCTAATTCTATATCATTATAATATTCTTTTAAATCTTCTGGCAAATTATTTCGTATCATGTGGATTATATCCTTCCATAATTTTTCCTGTTTTGAGGTCAATCCAAGTGTCTATTGTAAATCCATATTTTGGGAATTTGAAACATCGTTTTCCGTTCTTATAAAATTTTATCTTACCTTCGCCATCAATTACAAATGCTTGATGTTCATATCTGGATTTCTTTTTCATTTGTTATTCTCCTTATATTTATTTAATATTTGATAAATTTTACATACTGTAAGATGTTCTTTTTGAACATTTTCGAACCATTCTTTTATTTGGTTATCTGTTCCTAATTTAGTAGAAGTAAATATCCATAAATGGTCGCACCACATACAGTAATATTTTATTCTATCATAAGGTATTTTATCAATTGTTTCTTCTGTAGATAATTCTTCTATTTTAAATATCCCTGTAAATCCATAATCATCTTCTACAGTATATTCTTCTTTATCAATTGCAATAATAGTTGCATATCTCTTAAATATATTAATCCACACTCTATCATTTATTTTAAATTTATTCATTATAATCTTTCTGTAATTTCTCTATATAGATAAGCAATATAATAAGCATATGCTTCATCAGAACCTTCGCTATCTAAATACAAATCTCTATTTCGTAAAACCCATGATGTTGCATGAAAAATCTCATGAATCAAATTAGAATGTTTATCAGAAGCCCAAATAATTCCTAAAGACCCTTTTTGTTTATCATTAATAGCGGTAAATTGTCCTGTGCATCCGTTGTCATCTTCTTCTATATCGTAATTTATAACATCTTTTACTAATTTTTTAAATTTTTTATAAGTAGGAGTAATAATAACTAAAAATTCTTGACAATAAATAGGGTCTATAAGAGAACATACGCCTTTCGGAAGTTTTTTCATATTACTCCTTATCGTTATCATCAATTTCACAATGATTTAAAAACCAAATTTTTATATGTAAAAATACTGATAAAGATATTCCAAAAATTAAAGTATATATTAAAATATCTCTTACTACTGGAACAGCGATTAATAAGAATTTTATGGTTTGTTCGTTAAACATATTTATTTCCATATTCTATAGAATTCTTTGGTAGAAATGTAACAATTCTATGTTTAGAACTTGAATATCTTGCTATTAATTTATTATTTTTATAAGTTATTAACCAATCAGTAATGGTATTACTTATTCGAGACAAAAATATATATCTTTGTCTTCTGATATTATCATTAAACATTGCTATATGACCATAATTTAGATTTATATTATATCTTTCTTTTACTCTTTGTCTACAATGATAAGATTTAGATTTCAATTTAAACTCCTAATTTAATTATATTAACTTCTGAATCTTCTATATTTGCTCTATGAAGAACAAAAATAAGCTGATAAGGCAATTCTTTAAATAAATTTATAATATCTTCTAAATTATTATTTTCAAGGGCACTTAATCCTTCATCGCTTACTAAAATCCCCTCTAATCCTCGTTGTAATAATAAAGCAAGTTTTAAAGCTATCTGTAAAATAAGACCCTGCCCACAGCTCAAGTCTTTATATTTATATTGTATATCTTCTTTAGTAAGTAAGATATTAAACCTACCTTTTATATCTACATCAAAAGATACTGTAAATCCTATTTTAGCAAGAACTGAATTTATAATTGGTTCTAAAGAGTGCACCGTATCTACTAAATAAACCGAACTAATCTTATCCAATTCTTCAATAGCTTTTTTAACAACAATAACATCTCGCTCTGTATATATATATTCTTTTTGTTTTAAACGTCCTTCTAATTTAATTATTAGTTCTTGCAATTTCATTCTGCGTGGTCTAAAAATCTCTCTAACTGATAAAAATTGGTCTTTAACTACTTGTAAAGTGTTATTTTCTTCTTTTAGTATGGGAATTTTCGAACAAATTTCAATGTCTTCATTTCTAATATTTTCTAATTGTGCATTTAAATATTTAATTTTGGTATCCTTGTTTTGTTCTATATTTCTTGCATTTTCAATTCCTAAATTTTGATTACAAACAGGACATTTTTTTTGAATTATAACTTTCTCTACATCGACTTTCGTTTCGTTAATTTGTTTATTTAAATCTCCTACGCTTCTTTGTATTTCGCAATGTCGAGATTCTAATGTAGATAATTGTAAATTATTTTTATGTAATTCTTTATCTGAATTTACTATTTCATCTTCTGCTTCCATATATCTCGAAGTAATTTCTTCATAACCTGTTTTTAAAGTTTCTAATCTTTTTTCTGAAGGATAATACTTATACACCACTGCGGTATCTTTATTATATTTTTCTCTTTCTAATTTCATTGTATTAAGATTATTTCTAATAGAATTAAACATTTCGTCTGTTCCGCTAAACAAAATCTTTTTTAAAGTAACTGTGCCTTGTTCTAAAAAGTTCGATTCGGGATTATAGGCATCGATTTTTCTAAATTGTTCAAAACAAAGTCGAGACCCAAACCTATCTTCTAAATATTTATTACCTTCTGCGGTAGAGAGTTTTAATAGTTTATTATCTTCTTTTATGGTCAATTTAAGAGGAAATTCCCTACATATCTCTATAATATGCTCATTGTCCTCTATTACAACGTCTACCTTGCACGATTTTGCCTTAGACCATCTGGTAGGTATATCCGAGATTAACCCTCCATAAAACCCATATAAAGCAAAGATTAGGGCTTCTATAATTGTGCTTTTTCCTATACCATTAGCTCCTTCTATCAGATTAATCTTGTCAAAAGAGACAGAATAATCTGATAGAAGGAGCTAATGGTATAGGAAAAACTCTTTTAGTATCATTCTATTTCCTCTATTATTTTAAAATTTTTCGCTACTAACTGATAATCATTTTCTATAAATATATCTGTTTCATCTATTTGACATTTTAAAATAGCGTTTATATTAGGTTGATTTTGTTTGTTAAAAAATTCGTTCCATTCTTCTAAATAAATATTTTTCGGAGTTTTCCAAAAATGATAACCCTGACAAGAAGTAAGAGAGTTAGGACAATTTCTTAATTTAAAGAATTTAGATTTTATAGCACATGTTGTTTCATAGGTTTCTTCTTTTATATAAGGTGAATGATTATAAAGTTTATATTTTCCTCCGTCTATACCCGAATTTCTTAATGGAAAATATTTATTGTCTTTTTTAATGACCCATTTATACGCTATCATGTTCGTCCTTTTTTCTAAATAAATCTTTTAAAAAATCTGGCAAATCTTTATCATTACAAGTAATACATATTCCATTTTTTAATTGTGTATATTTATTACAGATTTTACATTGTCCAAAATCGTAAATATCTTTTATCGACATTTTCTATATCCTTTATATCCACAATCAAGACAAATTAAATATGTCGAACTACTTGGGGGTTCTCCATAAAATCGGGTAACTTCTTTTATTCTATGTTTATATAAAATAGAATGTAAAAATAATTTAATTTTAATTATCATTAAATAAACTCCACAGATAATTTAATTCTTTTTTTACATCGTTTACAATAACTATGAGCATAAGCTCCTTTGTCGTAAGAAGCCCAATACATTTTAGGAATTTTACAAAATTGTCCACAATTGGGACATTCTTTTTGTATAGTTCCATCCGACCATTCATTATCTTCGTTCATTTCAATTCTTTCTTCAATAAATTTATTACATAATCTAATGCTTCTATTCGATTTTGTGTTCTTTGTATTTCAGTTTCATCTAATCCTATACCATGATTTTGACAAGACATTTTTAAATCTTCCAATACCTCTATCATATATAAGGTATTTCTATTAATATCAATACAAACTATCCCATGCATACATGTTGCATATATAATTTCTCCCAATTGATTATATTGACATGTTAGCCACCCAAAAGCAGTTGTTTCTCCCATGTCTTGTCCACAATAACAAATCATATACTTACAGTTCCTATTTTAGAAAGTATAATATTTGCTAATGCTTCTATATGTTCTTTAATTTCTTTTCTTAAAATATCATTTACATATCTTTCTTGATGCCAACATCTATTAGGATTAGTCATAAATCCTTCAGTTAAAATTTCAATTAATTCTTCTTTATTCATATTTTTTAAACTCCTTATTTAAAATCTCTTTGACATCTTTATCTACTATTTTATCTATATAAGATTGTATGATATTAGATTTATTGGTTTTCTTTTCGTCTAATTTAATAGACGATTGTTCTAATTTTTTAGACTCTTCAAAGTTCATTTTAATTTTAAATTGAAAAAATTTCTTACCTATCTTATTAACATAGGAAGCGTTCTTCTTATAATCGTCAAAAGAATTAAATATAACTCTCACCTTTGTTCGGGCATATATTTGTTCCAATTTTGTTACATCTGTAATATCTATCATAGGTATTGGAGATTTTAATTCTATAAATTTAGCAAATGTATTGTTTTCTAAAAGAACAATTCTTTTCGAATCTCCCACCTCATTAAATGTTACATAACGAATAGAACCTACATGCGTTATGTTAGGTAAAATAGTTTCTGGATTATGCTGATGTCCAAGAAATACATAATCGTATTGTGCTAAATCTTTTTTCCCACATTTACCAGTTCCAAATGCAAACCTTGATTCATTTACCATAAAATGTCCATATAGAATCTTACTTTCTATATAATCGCCCTTAATTGTTTTTACACCTAAAGAAGATAAATGCTCTATAACGGAAATATTATTTTTAATATCATGTTCGCCAGTTCCACTAAGAATAATAATTTCTTTATATTTCTTTTTTAGTTTAAGAACTAATTCACTACTAAATTTAAGTTCTGCTGGTGTAGGAGTATTGTGGTCGAACCAATCTCCGAGTTGAATAAATCTATCCGCTTCAATAGGAAGAATATCTTTTTCGAAGATTTCTTCTATTTCTTTAATAGATTGTTCATTAATATGTAGGTCGCCTATAATAAGTGTTCTCATTTTATTCCTTTATAAATTTGTTTATTCATGATTTATCCTAATAATATTTAAGAGTTCACAAATCATTTAATCGTCTCTCCTGATAATTTTTGCGTTTTTCAAAAGATAATCTAATTTCATTTCTTTATATTCGTGTGTTAAACAATTCTCTAAAACTACATCATTATATCTTATATCCGTTACTTTAAAATAATATAAATATTCTTTTAATGCTATTGTATCGCCTATAACAAGTTTCCAGACCATTAGAGCAGTCCTATCTCTTTGGCAAGATTTTCAACGCCTTTTTGTATCATATATTTATGAAGAGCATTTTTATCTATTTTACCATCAAAAGTAACAAAACCACGTTCTATTGCAGTATCAGACAAAACTCTTATTAATTGATTCTTTAACTTCTTCCGTTCTGCAATTGTTAAATTATGTTTCTTTGACCTTTTAGATGTATTGATTCTATTTCTACGATTAGGTTTTAACATTTATTTACCCTCTTCTGGATGTTCTTTATAATAAGAATTTAATACTTCTTTACCACAATCGCAAATTATACCAGAAAGCTCTTTAGGTATTGATAAAATTTTACTTTTACAATAAATACAAAGAATATAAACTTTTTCTGGTATCATTATTTCTTTTCCTCTATAATACTATCAGCATCTATAAGATTTTTTTCTTTAATATTTAAATTAACTAATACAATACCTTCTTTCATAAATTCTTTCCAGCGTTTAAAATTTCTCATTTTAGGATATAAACAAGTATAATAAGATTTTCCATCTTGTCCTTTAAAATAAACATAAAAGAAATATCCGCCATATTGAGATAATTTCCTTTTAATAGTTATTATAGTAGCAACCATTTTATCTTTCTGGAGGCAATTTTTCTTTTGTTGGGTCTTTTGGTTCTGATTGCGAAATATTTTCTTTTACATAATTTGTAGTTTCTGCTTTTGAGGCTTTTATACCGCACTTATCACATACATAAATATGATATAAATAAAATACTATTTTAATAGGATATGTTTCTTCTGGTTTCTGAATAGGTTGTAATTGTGGTTGAGATTGAATTTCTTTCATTTCTTCAGAACATTCTGGACATCTCATGATATTCTCCTTATTTTTTGGTAATTTTTCTTAAATCCAATTTATACGACCATGTTTCTGGACGTGTTTTGTTACATCCGAAGAACCATTGTTTTGGAATACTATAAGTTTTAAATTTTCTATATGCATAATTATCTTTTTCTATCCATGCTCCATTAATTTTTGCTATTATTTTATCAGATACTTCTATTTCCTTAATACTATGCACATGACCCATTTGAAATACATCAAATACTCCTGTATTTACATATAGGTCTTTAATTTGCTTTATCTGTGCCTGTTCTGCCATACCTTTAATAGCATCTCCATGTTCTATCATATGATTCCAACCATTCACATTATAAATATATCTGCGAGTGTTTGGCACTATAACTTTTATTCTCTTACTATTTTCAAATTGTTTTTGCCATATTCTATAAAGATGATACTCAAAATTTGATTCTACTGGTTCATCATCTGAATCTTTGAGAGGTTGCGACCTACCATGATTACCTACTACGCAAACTATTTCTATGGTCTCATAAAGATTAAGTAGATTATTAAAAAATTTTGTAAAATATTCTACCCCATCCCACAATTGAAGTCCTACAGTTTTTTCTATTTCCCATTGCTGACCTTCGAAGATTCTATCATTTGTAAGAATATCTCCAAGAACAAATATCACTAATTTCTTGAGAGAATAAGAATGACTTAATATACTATGAATTTCTGTAATAGAATCTTGTAAAGTTTGTAATTCTTGAGAAAAGATTCTTTCATTATAAGTAATTAATTTTTGTCCTGTATTTTTGTCAAATACGGTATTTAATGACCCTATATGAGTATCGCTTAATGTAAGTATCGATACTTCTTCTCTTACGCCTTCTGTTTTGAAAGGTTTTGGTTCTGTTAAAGGAATCTTTTTATAATTCTCATACATCCTTTCACCAACTAACCGAGCAAGAGTATCTATCTCTGTTTTTCTTATTTTAATAACTTCTGAAGTATCTACCTCTGAAATTTGAAGTTCATTATTTTTATTAAGACTATATCTTCTAATTGCTTTTTCAAGAGAATCTAATGTTACTGCCATTATTTTAGCAATTTGTGGATGCGTTAATCTTTGATTTAAATAAACAGAAATTAATTTTTGTTTATCTTCTGTCCAGTATATTTTACCCATTTTTAGTCTCCTTGTTTATTCGAACTGTCAAATTATATTGAACAGTTCCATCTTTTATCCCTATAATAAGTAATGGTAATTTATTTGCGTCTAAAGCTTCTCCCCAAATTTTTTCTAATATTTTTGTAGAAATTCTAAAACCTTTTTTCTCGGTGTATTTACATTCTATTACATAATCTTCAGTTTTTAAATCGCCTTTTTGAAAGAACGCTCCACTATTAATCGTTCTTTGACATTCTTTTTCGTATTCCGAACCTTTTGATTTGTTAGTCTTTTTCATATTTTAAGTCTTTCTCTATCTTACATCTATAGTATAACATAAATTTGTCTCATTGTCAATGATTTTGAGCTTACTTTTGTCTTTCTAACATCTCTATTTAACAAATGGGAGGGCAGATATACTGCCCTCTTTTTATTACTATAAGCAAGACCAAATAGCACTCAAAAATGAGTAGGGTAAGGTCTTTTATTCTGCTTTCTTTTCTCCTTCTACTGGCTTAACTTTGGGCTTCTGTAATTCTATGCCACCTGCCTTCATCTGCGTAACTTGATTCGACCTAATAGAAAGGAGAAGTTTGCCGACAGTTAATACAACTTTCGCTACATCTTTCAACGTAACTTTATCTGTCTTTATCAAATCGGCAAGAACTGTAAAATCATCCTTCGCATGTTCGCTTCTAATCATGGCTTTATCCTCCTTTCTTTAGAATTTACACCTTATAAAAATGTTTGCTAAATGCATATTGTTGAGTCATATTCCAAGTTTTTGGATTGAAAATTTTAAAATCAACCCAAAAATCTATAGTAAAATCACCTGTTCCAAAATCCCAATCATCGCTATCAGGAATAGATACATAATCACTACTACCGTTTAAATAAATAGAATATATATCATTATTTCTTACTAACGCTATATGATTCCATTTATCTCGATTAAAAAATTTTTTAATTTTACTTATTATATAATATTCTATTCTATCATATTTCATTATTTTATTCCTCCATAATTTAAGTCTTCTGGTTTCTTTTTATAAATTAAAGATTTAATAAATTCGTCATAGTCTTTTACATTTGCTATTGGAGCAACTGTCATTATTACCCATAAAGAAGTATCTAATAACGAAAACATCCTCGCCATAGCTGTATTACTCGGCACTAAAACATAAGTTGCTTGGGCTTTCATAACATCATAAATACATACTAAATATTGTTCAATACCCTCTAATTTATTTTTCGCCATTTGGGGTCTCCTTTTTAGGGTGTTTTTTAGTGGGATTTGTTGTAACTTCTTTATTAGCAATGGGTTCGGTCTTGGAAGACACTTTTGGAGGATACATATCCTTACTTTCTGGTTTTACCCCCTGTTTTGGCTCGCTAATAGAGGATTTTAAGGGTAAAATAGGGTCTTTTGAGACTTTTTCACGTTTCTTGGGTTTATTTGCTATTCTATGACATACTGAACAAATAGTGATACCTTCTATAAATCTGGCTAATGGTTTTTCTTTACCGCAATTAATACAGACTTTTGATGTAATAGGAGCAGTGTAAACTTCTGAAATTTGCCATTGCATAGCTTCAAAGATTGTTTCTAATTTCATTATAATATTTCTCTCTAAAACTCTCTGCCAATCTATTTCTTCTTTTAAAATATGTCCAAAATTTTCTTCGTCGAAAGCTCTGACCATTTCTTTTTTATCTTCATCTTTACCTTGCATATAAATATAATAAAAACTATCTCCTACTTTTGGTTGAAAAGATATTGAACTATTTTTTAAAGCCCTTACAAATATAGGAGTATTTTTATATAATTCAGGCGATTGTGCTAATTTACAAGGAAATGAGATATTAATTAATTCTTGATTATTGAAATTTTTTATCTCCTGTTTTATCCAAGTAAAAATAGATTCTTTCTTTTCATTATTCAAAATTTTATCTATTAAAGTAGTTTGAAAATTTTTCATATAAACTGTAGAATCTTTACGTTTAGCTTCTATACCTTTTGTCTCCTCTTTTAATTCTCCGTTCTTTTTTCTTAATCTGGCTTTATATCTACATTTTGTAAGTATTAATATCTGTTCATAAATTCCTTCATAATCAAATGTTATTTGCACTTTATCTTTATTGAAGATTACTTTAGCCCATGCTTGCACTAATTGATTAAGAAGTTCAGTCAATATTTTATTACTTTGAATAAATACAGAATCGGTATCTACATAAATAACTTTATATCCTTTTTCTTCTAATTTATCTTTAACATAATGTAACAAAGACCTTACTAAGAATGTAGTGGCAGATGCTACTCTACTATCATATAATCTAAAAAATCTATTTCCCATAACTCCATAAGCAGAATTAACAATAGTTTTAATAGCGTCATATTTAGTTTCTACATCTTTATAATTACTCGCATCTACTGAAGTTTTTTCCAATTCTTTTTTAACTTCTCCTTTTAAATTAATTAATCGTTTCGTAACTGCTGGTAAAAGTGCATTAGGATTTTGTTTGAACCAAGTTTTATCAATTAAAATAGAAGGATGGTCTAATCCCGATTCTTTAATATTTGCAGGGTCAAGACAAAAATCTATAATAGCGTAAGGATACGCCGAACCTAAATCGTATTTCCCGATGTTCTCAAAACGACCAGTGGCATATACTTCTCTATAAGCTCCAGCAAATTCTACTTCTTCATCTAAAGTGCCTCTCTCTTCATTAGGTTTCATTGGCAATACTACTTTTTGTTTTTTACCTTCTTCTAATAGAAGCATATCTATTAATCGAGAATTCCATTCCATATCTTCCCATTCGACTTTTGTAAGTCTTCTTATTTCGTCAAAATAACTTACAAGATGTTTTTGGTCTTCTAATTTAGAAAGACGTAATACGTCATTAATATTTTTTTGTTTTAATTGTTCAGATAATTTACTAAAATCTATTTTTTCATTGGCTTTATCGTCTAAATGTTTCTGTGCAATATAATCAAGAGTATACATCTTCTCTCTATTTAAAGTAATCTTTTTAAACCAAGATAAATAATCTATAATAGAAATACCAGCAGGATAATAAACCAGACCATCGCCATATCTTACTTTATCAATAGGACTAATCTTTTCATTTAAATCAGGAAATCTATTTACAAGATAATTATAATCGAATTTTACGTTCCATGAGAACCAAATATCAAATTTCTCTTGTCTCATATATTTAATAAATGCTTCTACCATTTTATATTCGGATTCGTATTCTGGTAAATAAAAAGTTTGTATAGTTTTATACAAGGAATTGTATACCGATATACAAGAAACAGGATATTTAGCTTCTTGCACATTAGGCAATTCATGGGTTAATACTTCAATATCTATAAAACAATATTTAATCGGACATTTTTCTATAGTATCTACTTTATCAATTAAAAATCTATGAGTAAATAAAATATCTGCTTCATATGCATGAGCAGACCTTTTTCTTGAGACTTCTGCTGGTTCTGAACAAAATATTTTTTGAAGTTTTTCTCCTTTATAAGAAGTAAATAATCCTTCTCTATTCTGTTCGTAATAATATGGGAAAAAACCTACAAGTTTAGTTATCTTAAATTCATAATTATCTTCTCGCCAGAAGACATATATATCTCTCTTAAAATTATAAATATTAATTAGTTTCATAATCTTTTTCTTTCATTCCATTTAACAAATTTTCCCACGTAACAAAAAATTCACATTTCTTTTGACAAGGTTTTACTGCATGAGAATTTTCTTCGTCTCTGGCACATTTACCATACATAAAAAAGAAACAATCTTTTTTAGTTTTTTTATTCTGTGGCATTGTAGGTTCTTTTCTCATTTTTTATAGTAGACTGTAAAGCAGAAATCTGTTTCTCGCAACCATTAACATAACCTTCTACTAAATTTCTAATTCTTCTATATTCGCCAACAAATTCGCTGGCTTGTTTTTCTCCTATAGTAGAAGTAAATTTATTACCTGCATTTTCTGTTTCTATTCTTAATCTATTATATTCTCGAATTTCTCTATTCTTTTTTTCTGTAATTGCTATAGATAATACGGTAGTAAGATTCGAAAATACCCCAGCTAAAACTAATAAAGCTTGCTTTGCTTCTTCTGCATTATTAGCTAATTTACCTTTTAATACAGTATTAGCATAATAATCTACTAAATTAAAATCTTCTTCACAATATACAAGAACTTTATTAAGTTCTTTTCCTTGCTGAAATAATTGTTCTATTTCTAATAGTTTCATTATTATTCTCCTTGTTGTGAAAACTCTGCTATTATCCAAATAGGTTCGTTTTCAGGTAAATTATTACGAGTTCTTATCCTTTTTAAAAATTGTTCGTAATTTTCTTCTTCCATGTAATAAATTAAATCTTCTGGTCTTATTAATATTTGTTTCATATTTAATCCCAAAGATAAAAGTAACATTCTCTAAATATTTCGAATCCTTTTTCAAATCTCTTAGCTTCTCGTAATGTCATTGGTCTATGTCCTTTATATTTACTATTTTTCCAATATCTTTTCATTTGTTTATATCTTTTCCATGTAAATTTTTTAGAAGGAACATAAATCAACTTACAATCCCCTATTGCCATTGCAGTTTCATAGGTTTTTATTATTTCTTTTAGAGATTTTCTTTCTTTTTCTGACCAAGCAGAGTTACCACACTTCATTAAATGTTTAACACCTTGTGTGATAACTTTTGCTAAATAAAAATCAAAATACCATGTATCTTCATCCGCCCAACCTCTAATGCCTCTTTGTATAAATGATTTTACTTTAAGAGGAATAGAAGATACATAATTCCAAAAATATCTATACCAAATACTTTGTAAATCATCTAACCAAGTCCGATATTTATCCATATCTTCCAGCATTGCTTCTACATCTGAATAAGTCTTACCTTCTCCTACAGTTGTAACTTTTCCTTCTTCTGCTTCTTTCAGACCTTTAGCGACTTTATCATAGGTCTTTTTAAATTTTTTATTTTTCATTATATTATCAAATATTGATTGTTTCATTTTTCTTTCCTTTCGAGATTGTTTTATCTCTTTGTTAATTTCGCACATAGAAATTATAGTTGGCTCTCCTCTTGCAGATGGTTGTTTAATTTTTCTCATTTTAATCCTCCAGTTTTTCTCTTTGTATTAATTTCATTGTTCTTTCTACATTACCTATTCCAACATAAGCACCATCACAAGAAAAAAATTCTATATCTTTAATATTTATTTCATGAGATAATTGTTCCTCTAATTCACCTACCTGTCCGAAAAATTCCGATTCTAATTCTTGTAATTTTTCCCAATATAATTTCATTATTTTTAATTGTTTTTTAGTTGGCTTAATGTTATATTTTTTCATTGCTCTTTCTCCATTTCGTAAGTTTGGAAATTATTTCTCCATATGTTACTGGATAAAAATTATTTACATCTACACCTACATTACAAAGAGTAGTAATATGACCATCTCCCATATTCTTCTGTTGAAATGCCCAATTATTATGAACATGCCCGACAAAATTTAAATCATACTTACCTTCTGCATGTTCTGGTCTATGAGTAAGTTTAATAAATTTGCCTCCATGCCAAATAACTATGGATTCGATACAAGTTTTTACTGAATTATTTTTATCATGATTACCTCTTAAAAATATTATATTTTCACATCGAAGTTGTTCTCTATAATAATCAAAAGGATGTTTAGGAGCATCTGAAGCTTCTGACGAATGAGAAAAACAAAAATCTCCAAGATGAAATAAAGTATCTATTTCAGTTACTCTGGCATTAATATTTGTAATGATTTTATCGTCCATCTCTTTTAAAGATTTAAAAGGACGATTACAGTATCGAGCAATATTCCAATGACCCAAGTGCAAATCCGAACTAAAATATATCAATTTATCTCCTTTTATTTCTTTTCTTTGCTTCTTCTCGAAGTTTTTGCGAAGGTTTTATATAATATCTGCGGTCTTTGACTTCAAAAAGTATACCGTCTTTATCTACTTTCTTTTTAAATATCTTAAATGCTTTATCAAATTCTCTGTTTTGAGAATCTTTATTATCGCATAATCTAATATCTATTCTTAATCCAGTAAATTTTAAAGGTTCAATAGGTCTTGGTTCTATTTTTGATGTTATTTGGCTATTTTCCATATGTCCTTCTCCAGTTCTATTAATATTTTATCGGTTAATTGTTCTTTAAAAGATTCTTGCCCTACTGCTTTAATATCTTTATAAGTATATGTTTTACCTTCGAATTTAATTACTCCATATTTAATACCAGCGAATAATAATGATTTTCTATTATCAAATTTTGAAGAAGTATAGAAATCTACAATCGATTGTAAAAATGCTCTACCTTTTTTATTTTTAGTATTTTTCATTACAATTTCGTGTCCTATTCGTTCTTTAGTTTCTCCTGTTCCTTCTTCTATAGGTTTTCCTATTCTTACTTCTACTCTTAAATCATAAAGATGTTTAAGTGCCCGACCACCAGATGTTGTTTCGGGATTACCATACATCTGTCCTACTTTTTCTCGCATCTGATTAATAAATATAATAACAGTTTTAGCATCTTTATAAGATTGTAATAATTTTCTACAGAAAGGAGCATTTATTTTTGCCTGACTTGCCATATGTTTATCTTCTAATGTTCCTTCAAGTTCTTCTGCTGGTAAAAGCATAGATATACTATCTATTACTATTAGGTCTACTTTTCCTATCATATCTATAATCATATCCCCTGCACCTTCGAGAGTTTCAGGTTTCGTTACCATTAATTTATCGGGATTTACTCCGTTCTTCTCCGCCCATATTCTATCTAAATTGTTTTCGGCATTTATCCAAACACAGGTTTTTCCTAATTCTTGAAATTTGGCTACTATTCTCATTGCAATTGTAGTTTTTCCTGACGATTCTCGTCCATAAAGTTCTATCTTATGTCCTCCTTCACATTGAGCGATACCGCCATCACTGACATAATCAAAACTATAAATACCTGTTCTAATCTTGGGGTCTATTATTATTTCAGAAGCAGGTTTCATACTATATTTTCGTTCAAGTTCTTTCATCTGACGGTCAAAGTCCTTATTGGGTTCTGGTTGTTTAGAAATTTCTTTATTGTCTTTTTTTAAACAATCTTCGCATTTACAATCAAGTTTATGTCTTCCCACGTTTTTTCTCCTTATTAAATAAATCTATTATTCTTAATATAAAACCAAATGGATTATTTGAATATCTTGCCCATTTTTCAAGTCGTATATCACGACCTTTTGCCTTTTCCCATTCCTCAAAAGATAATACTCTTGGTGGGGGTATAAATCCCATGTTATTCCTCCAATGTTTCTATTATTCGTAAACAATAAGCATCATATAAATCTGCTTCGTAAATACATTCATTACAAAAAGGTCTTGCTTTAAGTAGTTTATATACATTTGATAACTTGCAGGTTTTTTCTTTCTTTTGTTTTTTCGCTACATAAATATCACAAGGTTTACCGCATTTACTACATTCGAAACTACAAGTCCCTACTGTCATAGTTTCTGCTCTATCTCCAATAAAATCTGGACATATATTAGAAATTATTTTTGCTCCGCAACATTTCGATATATATTTGATTTTCTTTTTCATTTTAATAACCCCACTATTGCTAAAATTATTGCGTCGATTTCGTCTTCATTCGTCAATTTAATTCCTAATTTTTTACTAAACATTTTTTGCACTACTTCTTTCTTCTTATTACAAGGTAATCCTAAAAGCTTTCTGGCTTGCACAGCACTCTTCCAAATTATATTTTTTATATTTTTTATTTTACAAATAGTAAATGCAATAGCTCCAATACGAGCTAATAATATCAATGTTAAAGGATTACATGAATAGTATACATCTTCTATTATAATCGTCTCAAATTTTGAAGCGATTAGAGAATTAAACGCTTCACAAATAACATTGTAGCGGAGTTCGTTTCGAGCATATTTGTCTTCGATTTTACTTACATCGACATTAATAAATCCCACTTCTAAAACTAATTTATTCGAATCTGTTTTAGCAATACAATATCCTGTTTTTGTAGCTGTATCTAAACCAAGACTTTGATAATTTCGTTTTAAATTAATATTAAAACGCTTCTCTATTTTTTTAATATCCCAAATGAGTTTATTCATAAGTTTTTATATCTTTCTTTAATTCCCATTCATAAAAATATATTTCTTCGGCTTTACAATTTGTAAAATATCTTACTTTATATTGAATATCATTTTTTATTCCTATCCAAATAGCTATAATCTGTCCTTTAATATTTTCTAAAGGAATTATCGAAACATTATCTAATACATTAAAGTTATTCATGATTCTCCTTATCGAATAATCCTCGAATTACATTCCAAATTCCATGTATTAATATTAATCCTATAATAAAATCTAAACCACTATAAATATCTTCAAAAATTTTAGTTACTGATATTTTCTTCATCTATTTTTGTATCTCCATTTGGCGGTGTCTCTGGTTTTGGTTCTATTTTTGGTTGTTCTAATTCGTCTATTCGTTTCAATTCTTTGGAATCCCAATTATAAGCACATGGAATATCCCACTTCTTAACATTAAATTTTGCTTCTCTTATAGCATCTATAATAAATTTACCGTAAGTGCCTTCGTTTTCGTTATCATATAAATACTTCACAGCTAATGAAGGAAACTGTTTTACTAAGTTAGGAGAAAACCAAGAACCATCTTCTTTTAATTGCATAAAAACAATTAATACTCCATTGGATTTGCAAAGTTGTTCTGTAAAATGTTTAAATATTTTATCTACTTCTGCAAAATTATCAGGACATAACCAATCTATAACCATAATTGCTCGTTCTTCTAATTGCACACTTAAAGGGTCTACCCATTTTCTATTATAATAAAAATCATTATCTTTAAGTCCTAATTGTAGAGCAATACGTTTAAATCTACTACCACTTTCTAATGATACATAATAAGGAGCAATACCTTGTTCTACTAATTGTTTAATAATATTCATAGAAATATGCGTTTTTCCGTATTTAGTCTTACTGCCTATCAAAATTAAATCTCCATATTCTATATGAGCTATATCGTAAAAATAAGGCATTTTAAAATGAATAACATTATCGGTATCTAATAAAGAATTACTCCAATCTAATTTCTGAAGTAAAATATATCTTGTGCCTTTCTTTTGTATATATTCTTCTTTTGTTAAATATTTAAGAGCTTTATCTATTCTTATTTTATCTTCTCCTTTATTTGTTCCTGCTACTGCCATCGCTATCTCGTTTCTACTGGCTTCTTCTACATCTCTTAAATATGTCATAATCTTATGAGCCAATTCTTGTTCGTCAAATTGTGTATATTTGCTTAATGACCTTACCATAGCGTGTATTTCTTTACCAGATAAAGGAATTGGACAAATATGTTTATTTAATACCTGTAAAACTTCTTCAGTTTGTATTTCGTTCAATTTTTTTCTAAATATACCGCCCAATTTAATTAAAGATTCGTTTCTATTTCCTTCTTGTAATAATCCTAAATTAAAATCTTCTGTTTGAATTTCTTCTTTAATAATTTCACTATTGGTCTTTAATGGCACAGTTACCTTGCTTTTTAAATAATCGTGCAATTCTTTAGGCATTGTTATAGGAGTTGTTAGATTTATAATTTTTCTTTGCACTCCTTCTACTGTAGAAGGATAACATACTACTTGACCACCATCTGTTTCTATATCTGTTTTTAATTCTTGAATACGAGTTTTCGGTAAGTCTGATACATATTTATAATAATATTGAAATCCTTTAGAAGTTTCTAATGTAAAAGTATTACCCAATAATCCTATTAATTCTTGTGGCACTGGTTTTTGGTCTACATCTATAACTATAAGATTACTTTTCTTACCTGTTTTTATTCCTATATTTATTCCATCTTTAAGCCATCGTTTCCATTCTTCTATATCTCTATGTTCTTTGTTTGTCCAATCGAGTTCTATTGGATTCTTTTTATCTTTTGCTACAGCAACTAAATCAAAAACATTTTGAGAATAAAAATTTAAAATCTCTTCGATATATGCTTTATCTTTTTTAGTAATTATATTTAAATTTAAATATTCTTTAATATATTGAATTACATCTTCTTCTGTTCCATTAATTTTATCTAAATCTCTTACCAAATCAAATATAGTCTTTTTCTTATTATCACAAGAGAAACAATTTATGAAATTGCAACGAGGCGGAACAATAGCACTGATGGGCTGTTTATGACAATAAGGACATTCTAATTGTAATACTTGTCCGACCTTTTTAACAGTAATATTTTTCTTTTTTAAATACTCTAAAAGATAACTTTCGATTATTTGTTTTTCCATATTTTTCCTTTACTTAATTGTATCCATATCCCAACAAATTCTATTATTAATTATCATCAAATAATGATAATCAAGATATATCCCATTGCCTTTACAACTGCAACAATTTTTATCTGGCTTTTCTCCTTTTTTAAAACAACATGCACAAGGAGCTTTTAAAATCTTTTTTATAATTTCTATTTTAGGTTTTTTATTTTTCACAAATTTTGTCTCCACATTGTTTTAATAAATAATAAGGAATCCATTGTGCTTCATAACCAGCATTTGTTAAGGTTTTTAATATATTATTTGCTCCGATTGGATTCATTGAATGTATATAAACTATTGCATGAGATTGTAATTTATATTTAACTAAATATTTGGCTAATGTATGACCATTTTTTTCTTGTCTTAATAAATGATTTTCTAAATCGTGGTCAAGAAAAACAATATCGAATTTTTTAGTTTTCAAACATTGGTAAACTGGTTCATTTATATTTTCTGCTATAGTTAAATAATGATTATTAAATTGTTTTTTAAAATATTCGATTCGTTCTTGTGAATCTTCTAATATAAATATATTTAATTTTAACATTAAAATTCCTTACCTGTTATTTTTTCGTAAATCCACATAAAAGGAATTGCTATAATAATAAATAAAGGCATTAACAAATAAATTGCTATTGCTAACATTATATATAAAATACCATCTTTACCTAATATTCTCATTAGAATATCCCCATACCTGACCAACCTTTGCCTGTGCAAAAATTATATATATGTTCTATAAGATAACAAATAGAGGCAAGAATATAAAGAAGTCCACAAAATATTAATGCACTTATCAAACTGAAAAAATCTCTAATACCGAAATCTGGTCTTGTTATTTCTTCATAAATATCTTTAATAATATTCATATACTTCTCCTTATGTTAAGTATACACTACTTTGGGTTCGGTGTCAAGGTTTTCATGAATTCTCTATTTTTAAGTGCTTTATCATAGGAAGACATGCAAAACTTGTTATTGACGCAATAATTATTAATGGCTTTAATCCTATAAGAGGGAAAAGCCAAGCTCCTGATAATGTAGATGCTGTCCCTGCCAAATTATGTATTCCACAAAGCATTGCGAAAGAACTGGCTTCTAATCCTCCTAATGAGGTTCTTGCGGTAAAATCCATAAGAATAAGATGTATTGTCATTCCTATAATAGCGAATAATACTCCGTAAACAATAGCCGAAACTGGAGTATAATACAAAAAACACATTGTAGTTATCGCTCCAAAAAATACTGAACCAATTAACCATTTTCTTACATTAATTCTTTTACTAAATTTATAATAAAGAATAGCTCCTATTATTTCACATACAGAAATAATTGCTCCTAATATTCCTATAAATTTTTCAGACCAATGAAAAGAATCTCTTTGAAGAAATGCTAATGGAGTTCCAAACGAAGGAGCATATACATATAAAAACATAAATCCGCAAGCAACTAAAAAACTTTTATTTTTCCATAATACGCTATATTTTTTTAAAGTTACTAAACAAGTATCTGTGCATTTATCTTTAATAGGTTCTTGATATTTAAAAGTAATAATTCCAGAAGTAATATAAATAGGAATAAGTAATAAAAATCCTAATTTATAATTTGCAGTAGTAGCAAGCCAACCACCAACAATACCTACTATTATAGAAGCAATGGTTATACTAATCCATTGAACTGCCTGAATATTTCCGCAAAGATTGTGCTTTTTTCCTTCTATACACATAATACCATCAACAGAAACATCTCTAATAGCTGTTGCTGTGCTTGTTAATGTTAAAATAGCAATTAAAGAACATAATATAAAACCATAAATACCTAATGTTAATGCTAAAATAGTGCTAATTCCTAAAGCTATAAAATACCAAATCTTTTTTGTAAGATAATTGTCAATCAAAAATCCCCAACCTATTTTAAGAAGCCAAGCAATACCTGTAATACTTCCAATATACATTATAGTAGAAGGAGATAGACAAAGAACTTTTTTAAAATATACAAATAAAGGTTGTCCTGTTATCCCCTCGATTCCTTGCAGGAAATAAGTTATTGCACTTAACATAAATACATATCGAAGATTTTTATTCATTTAAAAAATTCCTATGTTTATAATCTATTGGTATTGTTGCTTCACACATTGGACAATTAAAATAATTCTGTCCATTAATCAATTCTTCTTTTATTCTATCTTTAGTAATACAAATAAATTGTTTACAAACTGGACAATCGTAGGGATACATTTCATTGTCATCGTTTATTTTTTCCATATAATAAATCCCCATAAACTTATAATAAAAAACATTGTCCAAAGAATCCCTTGTTCTATAGCTCCTATTACTTTATATTGCGAAAAATTAAAAATAGCAAGTGTTCCGTCTGCAATTATCCAAAGAAAATATCCAATCCGATTATGTTTAGTAACCAGAATTTGTCCGATTAAACAAGCGATTATAGGAATATATAATAAAAGTTTTATCATAATCTTCG
>Ga0209324_10000848_pt1 | contig 21064 bp, 14 predicted proteins | sample Rifsed19ft3_FD_184015 | JGI IMG/M metagenome (GOLD analysis project Ga0209324, IMG submission 184015) | Soil microbial communities from Rifle, Colorado, USA - sediment 19ft 3 (version 2) | ecosystem: Environmental > Terrestrial > Deep subsurface > Rock core/Sediment | place: Rifle, Colorado...
GCGGTTGAACTCAATGAATTCCTATCGCAGGGTAAGCGCGTTATCGTAGAGGGAACCCAGGGATTTGGCCTGTCGCTACATCATGGCAGACATTATCCTTACGCTACGAGCAGAGATACTTCTGCTAGCGGAATGCTTTCAGAGGCCGGGATCAGTCCTCTCCACGTCGACCAAATCATCATGGTGATTCGAACTCTCCCAATCCGAGTTGGAGGAGACTCGGGACCTCTTCCAAACGAGATCTCCTGGGAGGAAGTAACCAAGGTAAGCGGATATCCGATTCCGGTCGCGGAATATGGCACCGTCAGCGGGCGTCTACGGCGAGTGGCACGACTTGATATGTCCATTGTACGGAGGTCGGCAATGGTGAATAGGCCAACCCAGATTGGATTGACGGGTGTTGACTATCTCAGCTACCGAAATTCTGGCGCCAGAATGTTTGACGATCTAATCGATTCCAGTAAAGAGTTTATCGTAAACATTGAGACAGCCTTGGGTGTTCCTCTATCCTTGATTAGCACGGGTCCCGGCGTAGACAACACAATTGATCGCCGACCGAGGGGCGCTCGCTAGACTAACATCAGCTTCCTTTAATGTATCGCACCCTTCGGTCCATGACTGAGGGGGGGTTGTGAGAATACCAGATTCGTACAGACGTCCCAAACCGAAGGTGTCGGATCGGGATTTTTGGATTGACCCCGACCCTAGGCGTGAGCCTGGACTCCTCCTTTCAGACCGAATACTCTTTTACTGCCAAAAGGTCAATCTTGTTTACCCCCATGATCCTCTTTTCGTTGAGCCGGCGACTTACAAGCTACACGCAGGCCGCGAATATCTAATCTCTGATCGGCCTGGTCAGGTCGAGTCCCGGGATCTAGAAACGGACGGTAGGGTAGTAATTCCCCCAAATGGCTTGATCTACATTCGGTTCTTTGAGGAAGTCAATATTCCACACTACATGATCGCTCGCTTTAATTTGAGAGTAACGCAGGTTTACAGAGGACTGCTCCTAGGAACAGGCCCGCAAGTTGATCCGGGATTTAGAGGATACCTTGGATGTCCCATTCACAATTTCACCGATGAGGAAAAAACGATCCACTTCTTTGATCTTCTGGGCACCATAGACTTTGAGAAAACGACCCCTTTGGGCGAGACATTTTTCCCGACACGCGAAGTTAACGAAATAACGGCCGAGGAATATGCTGCAATGCGCGCTGACATCACCCCAGTTGGAGGGATCGGCGGCTTGCCATGCAAAATTTTCAACAAACGCATAGATGCTGATTTTCGGTCCTATTTGCCCGGGGCCGAAAGCGTTAGAAGCTCAGTCCATGCCCTTCATGAAAGAGTAAGGGCTGCCCAAGATGAGATAAGAGAGCAGGCCGCGACTATTCAATTCTATAGGAGGATCGCAATCGGCGGTCTGATAGCCATTCTTCTTACTGTTTTGTTCGGCGGAATAAGGCTTTATACGGATTTCAAGGGCGATATAGCTGCCCGATATATGGATTTGAAGGGCGATATCGTGGAATTGAACAAATCTGTGGGGCGTCTGGAGGGAACCAAAGAGGACAAGCATCGAACCTCAAGCCCCTTAGGAGGTGAACGCCTACAAGAGAAGACGCCGGTCAGCACCGAAGAAGAGAGTGGGGCTGCGCAGGTCGAGAGCAAGCCAGCCAAATAGACAGATTTAACAACGACACTTCTTGAGATTAGACCCACACCAATTTCTGAGTCACCGAGGGCGATCGGAGCGGTGTCCTGCTGATTAACTCGTGCGGGGTATTACCAGGGAGCCAGCGTATTGACCGACATGTTAGAAGACTACCCCAATTTGGCCCCAATTGATAATGATGAGGAATCCCAGAGACGATTCGAGCGGGCTAGGGGTGTTGATCCGTTCCCGGAGATTCCTCCCGCGTTGCTCAATTCGGCAGACATTTATGACTATGTTCGTATGGCTGGTATTCTTCATCCTTTTCATCCCGAGAAATTAAAGTCTGGCTCTTACGAAGCTGGCATTAAGGGCCGATGTATCTGGTGGGATGACGAGGCCAAACGACATAGTATAAATCTAGGTAAAGATGCGGACGAGTTTACATTATTCGCAAACTCAATTGCTTTTGTCCAGGTCGAGCCTAAATTTCGACTCCCCGACTATATCGCTTTGAGATTTAATCTCAAGATCACCCATGTCCACCGCGGAATCCTTCTTGGAACAGGGCCACTGGTGGATCCCGGGTTCGTCGGTAGGCTCTTGATCCCGCTGCACAACTTGACCACGAACCCCTATCGCTTCAAGGTGGGCGAAGGTCTGATTTGGATCGAGTTTACCAAGACAAGTCCACTCCCCAACCAGGAGGCCGGCATGGAGCAAGCCGCACAGCACTTGAGCCGCCGCCGTGAGTATGTGCGGTTTCCGGAGAAAAAGAAAAATTTTGCCCCAGAACAGTATCTCGAAAAAGCCGCGAGCAACAACCCTATTCGTAGCTCAATACCAGAAGCGGTGCGCGAAAGCAAGGAAGCTTCGGTGAGTTCGGCCCGATATTCTGAAGAATCAGCAAATTCCGCCAAAGGAGCTGAAAAAAGCGCGGAACGCATGTACACCTTCGTTATGGGTGCCAGCGCGGCCGGTTTGGCCGTGCTGCTGATTGCGTTGGTAGGACTTTGGTTGACGACATGGAGCCTCCTGCAGGATGCTAACGGTGTTGTTGTCGCCGCGCAGCAGCAACTTAGAGAGGAAGCAGAGAAGAGGCAAAGTCAGACTAAACAACTAGAACGGCTGGAGCAAACGAATCGTTTACTTCACGAGGAGCTGCAGGTTCTCAAAAAGAGGCTGAGCGACATCGCTAGCGAAGGACCCAAGCCTAGCGGACGTTAGCGTTGGTGCAAGGGGTTCGAATCGTCGGGAGGCGATTTTAACGGAGAGATGAGCTAGCCCTTACAGGTCCGTGCGCTTCTTATCCGCCTTCGTTTCCCGCCGTCGCGTGGAAGTCGATCGCCCTCGATGCGCTCCCACAGAAGACCGACGCGAGGCAATCTGTAGAACTCTTCCTTTCCTGCTGACTTTTGGATCGCCGGGTCTTCCGGTCTGACAAACCGACCCAATGAACCCTTCAGATATTCTTCTACCAATTCAATGCATACCCACCGACGTTGAAGCCTTTCGCAAACCTCTCCAGTCACGCAAGATCCCGCAAAGGGATCCACCACAAGGTCGCCAGGATTGGTGAGCATTCGTACAAAGTACTCCGGCACTCCAGCAGGATAGCGGGCCGGGTTTGGTTCCAACTTTTGCTCTCGGCAATAACGCAGGTAGTAACTATTGCTCTCTGTATTCGCCAGCGCAATCAAATTAGGCGGAATAGCAGCACCATTATCTATTGAGAACTTCGTGCTAATGTCGTGCCCTGATGGCCTCTTCTTTGCGTTATAGCCGTTCCTGAGAAGATCCAGCATGGATTGGCTGTATGGCTGAAGAACCCGGCGATTCGAGGCACGGGGCCAAGGGGAAAGCGAAAGCCACCAAACACAATTGATCGCATCCTTCACGCGTATTCGGCGCACCGTGACCCACTCAGCGGGTGTGGGAAGTTTAGCCGGGTTCCACCAAAAGAATTCTTGAGCCAGATGGAACCCGAATTCCTCGACGAGCATGATCAGCAGCTTGAAATGATACAAGCTTCTGGTCGGTTGCCCCGGAATCCAGGACCCACCAATATCAATTACAAAACTGCCATTCGGCTTTAGCACCCGTTTAAAGACCTCTGCGAAGGGGCGAAACCACTCAAGGTATTCGTCGGCTCCTACGTTCCCGTAATCCTTCTTCCTCACTAGACCGAACGGAGGGCTCGTCATGATCAGGTCGACTGTACGGGGCTCGAAATCGGCGAGAATCTCGGAGGAGTCACCGAGGACCATTTGACCTAGGCGCGAGGGGGACCGGTAGAAGGGCCGGGAATTCTTACCCATCTCCTAAGACCCTCCCGATCCAAAACCATTTCATTACCAGACCCCAATTTGCTATATTGATAATCTTCCTGTCTTTTACTATAACTATATGCGCTTGTCAAGACTTTTCGTGAGCTGAAACGAGACTAAGTTAGACCATGTCTAGACCCCAATTGAACCAGGATAGCGGAGACATTCTTGCCTCAGAGCAGGCCCAGGCCCACTTGCACGTGAGCCGGGCCACGTTTTGGAACCTGATCCGGCGGTACAATATCCCCAGATACCGCATCCCACTGCGGGGCAAGAGGATTTTCTTCAAGCGATCTGATCTTGACAAGTTGAGGGAACCCGTCCCTGTAACCTATCAGAAAAAAAGGGTTCGAAAGGTCAAAGGGCGCCCCTTACGAAAGGGCTAATCCGCGGATCCAGTCCGGGCACGGACGATCCGGTCTGCCTTTTCGCGTAGAATGCTACCAAGCCTTCCCGGGCTCGCCTTGATTGCCTCGAAGTCCTCCCGGGCTAGAAGGAAAATCGTCAACGGATTGTTGCGCATCGTCTTCATGGCAAAAGTCTCTGCCTCACGCGTAATTCGCCCGGTCGATATCATCAGCACATGGGTCGCCCTCGTAGTAGGCACCTGACCCACTTCCTTTGAGACATCCTCAAGACGGAGTTCACCTTTCGGAACGTTCTTGCACTGTATCTGCCAGACGGTTGGCAGGCAACCAAGTACACCCTGAAACACAGCGTCTATTTCCGCCCCGCCGGTCTCCGGTCCACGCTTTCGCCACTCCACAAAGCGAAGCCCAAGGAGGCGCATGATGTGAATTGCATATGCTTCAAGCGATCGACCCTTTTCGAATTTGTCGCTCGAGTTCAAGGAGGCATAAATGTCAGCGGGACGCATCGCGTAATATCGGATTAACTCTGGGTCAAGTGATTTGAGGGTGGTGCTGATGAAAGGCTCGAGAACTTCCCTTTTGAATTCTGATGTGGTCCTCAACTCCGCTGCCTTACCGCCGCGCGTTCCACCAGTTCGATACTCGATCAACCCTGCCCGGCTAAGAGGCTCAAGGGCTTCCTTCGGGAGCGAAGCGCGGCCAAGTCGCACTCCGTATGTTGCCTCGGCCAGGTCGCGGACCTCGGACGCCTTGCACCAGCCTTCAGGATCAATTCGATAAAGTGCCCCGACGAAGGCGTGTTGGGCTTCGGAAAGTCCAGCGAGAATTCCCATTGCCTCATCTGATAGGCCAAGTAGCCTCGTCTTGACTTCCTGGCCCACTTTCCACTTTCGTCCTTCTTTCAGAAACAGCCCGGCTTCTGCAAGCCACATCCGCATGCTGTTTATGGCCGTGTTGTGTTCAGTAACCTGGAAGCCCTGTGCGGTCAGATGACGGGCAAGTGAATCTGCTGTCACCTCGATGCTGGATAGCCCCGCGTCCCGGTCGCGTTGCATCTCTTCAATGCCTCGTAGAACGCGGGTTCCGCCGCAGTTCAAAAGGATATGGCGAGCGAATTCCTCATAGAGTGCTTCCCCCGAGAGGGCAACCAGACGCCTTGTGAGGTCCGTCGCAACATACTCCTGGTCCAGAAGTCCGTACTGTCTAGCAGCTTCCAGCGGAAGGTTCGCGGTGCGATGCGACGCTGGGACGGACGATCTTTTCCGATGTACTGGGGGCTGCCAGATTGCACGCTGGAGGGCCCTTTTGTCGCCACTGTGCTCGTAGAGGGCCGCCAAAAATTCAGGTAGGTTGATGAGATCTGGGCTGAACTGCGTGCCGACAGGGATGGCACTACTCGGTCGGCGTGGGCCACGTGGTTTGTTTACTGAGCCCATGAGGAAGCCTTCTTAGGCGGAGACCAAGCGAGGACTTGCCTGGGTGCCACCAAGGTAGGAGGAAAATCGACCTGCATCAAAATCAGCACTGTTACCGCTTGCGAAAAATGCCCTTCAGGAGATTCCTGTATGACAAACTGTTTCGAAAACGAAAAGTGGCGCGCCCAAGAGGATTTGAACCTCTGACCTACGGATTCGTAGTCCGTCGCTCTATCCAGCTGAGCTATGGGCGCGGCTCAATGCTAGAATGCTAGAACGCTAGGAGGCTAGAAAGCTTAAACCTAAAGCTTCTCTCCCTGGGCATTCCAGCGTCCCAGCCTTCCAGCCTTCTAGCAATAAGACATGGCGGAGAGGCCGGGATTCGAACCCGGGGTAGGGCTCAACACCCCACAACCGCTTAGCAGGCGGCTGCCTTCAGCCTGGCTCGGCCACCTCTCCATTGGTTCCTGCACAATTCTGCACTCTGCACTACACTGAACGACCATCCTGCGTTGCAGGATGGTCTATGGCGGAGGGGGTAGGATTCGAACCCACGAGGCTCTTCGCCTAACGGTTTTCAAGACCGCCGCCTTCAGCCACTCGGCCACCCCTCCGTTTGGTTCATGGTTCAGAGTTGAGGGTTCGGGGTCTAAACCGCATACGGCCTAAGTATACGACGTCCCTGCCCAAATTACCATGAACTATGAATCGCGAACGGCGATCCCGTTGTGCGGGATCGTGGCTGTCACGCTGGAGGCTCGATTTTCGTGAGGCCGCCCATGTACGGCCGGAGGACTTCGGGGATGGTGACGGTGCCGTCGGCCTCCTGGTAGTTCTCGAGGATGGCGGCCCAGGTCCGACCGACGGCGATGCCGGAGCCATTCAAGGTGTGCACGAATTCTGCCTTTGCCCCCGGGTGAGCGCGGTAGCGAATGGCGGCCCGCCGTGCCTGAAAATCCTCGAAGTTACTGCAGGAAGAGACCTCCCGGTAGACCTGCTGGCTCGCAAACCACACCTCAAGATCGTAGGTCTTGGCGGCGGCAAAGCCCAGGTCGCCCGTGCAAAGGACCACCGCTCGGTAGGGAAGATGAAGCCGCTTCAAGACCTCTTCGGCATCCGCGGTGAGCTGTTCCAAGGCTTGGTATGACTTCGCCGGCTCCGCGAACTTCACCAGCTCGACCTTGTTGAACTGGTGCTGGCGGATGATCCCCCGCGTATCCTTCCCGTACGAGCCCGCCTCCCGCCGGAAGCAGGGCGTGTACGCCACGTAACTCAGCGGTAACGTCCCGGGCTCCAGGATCTCCTCCCGGTGCATGTTGGTGACGGGGACCTCCGCCGTGGGAATGAGAAAATAGGGATCGTCCGCCGTCTTGAAGAGCTCGTGGGCGAACTTGGGGAGCTGCCCGGTGCCCGTCATACTGTCTTCGCTGACCAAAAGCGGTGGGAACACCTCGGTGTAGCCGTGCTCCCGCACGTGCAGATCGAGCATGAAATTGATCAGGGCCCGCTCGAGGAGCGCCCCCTTCCCTTTCAAGAGCGGAAAGCGGGCCCCGGCCAGTCGCGCGGCCCGCGCGAGATCCAAGATCCCCAGGTCCTCTCCGATCTCCCAGTGGGGTCTCGGCTCGCCATCAAAGGCCCGCGGTGTGCCCCAGCGGCGGACCTCGACATTCTCCTCCGGGCTGTGTCCAACGGGGACGGAAGCGTGAGGGAGGTTCGGAATCAGGAGCAACAGGCTACCCAGTTCCTGTTCGATGGCCTGCAGGCGGTCCTCGCTCTCCTTCAGCGCGCTGGAAATTTCCCGGCTTCTCTTCACCAGGTCTGTCGCCGCATCCGCGGGCTTCTCGCCCGCCCTGGTCTCCTGCACCTGTCGAGAGAGCGCCTTCTTTTCTCGCCGCCACTGCTCAATGTCAACCACCAACCGCCGCCGTTCGGCGTCGAGTTTCAGCAGCTTCTCTAAGTCAAATTCCGCTCCCCGCTGCCCAAGCTTCTCCCGGATGAGACCAGCATTTTCCCGAATGAACTTGAGGTCCAGCATCGCCCGGGCCCTTACTCCTCTTCGGGCTCGTCCCCTTCGACAAGCTCAGGGGGGCCTTCGGCCGGCTCAGGGGTGCCCCCGACAGGTTCAGGCCCGGCCTCCGCGACCTCGTCCTCCTCCATCACGACGGCGGTCACCGCAGCCACGCGGTCCCCCTCCCCCAGGCCCTGAAGCCGCACTCCCTGTGCAGCCCGACCCGTATCGCGGATCTCCCGGACCCGAAGGCGGGTCACCTTCCCCTCCTGGGAGATCATCATCACCCCGTCCTCCTCCCGGACCTGTTTGATCCCCACGACCGGGCCGTTCTTGTCGGTCACCCGAATATTGATGATCCCCTGGCCACCACGCCCCTGGACTCGGTACTCGGAGACATCGGTCCGCTTCCCGAATCCGCGCTCGGTGACCGTCAGCATCTGCGCCCCCTCAGAGACGATCTCCATCCCGACCACCTGATCACGGGATGTCAGGCGGATTCCGGTGACCCCGCGCGCCGCCCGACCCATGGGCCGGACATCGTCCTCTTTGAACCGGATCGCCATCCCATTTCGGGTCCCCAGGAAGATGTCCTCCGTACCGCGCGTCATGGCAACCCCGATCAGCTCGTCCCCCTCATCGAGCGACAGCGCAATGATCCCCCCCGCCCGCGGGTTGGCATAGGCGCTCAGCTCTGTCTTCTTGACCACCCCCCGTCTGGTCGCCATCACCAGATACCGATCGACCTCGAATTGACGGATGGGGATCATGGTGGTCACGTGCTCCCCGGCCTGCACCTCAACGAGGTTGGCAATTGACTTCCCGCGCGCCGCCCGACCGAGCTGGGGAACCTCGTGGACCTTCAGCCAGTGCACCCGGCCCAGATTGGTAAAGAGGAGGATGTAGCTGTGGGTCGTGGCCACAAAGAGATGCTCGACGTAATCCTCCTCCTTGGGGGCCATGCCGGTCATCCCCTTGCCCCCCCGCCGCTGGGCACGGTAAACGCTGAGGGGGCTTCGCTTGATATACCCGCCATGGGTGATGGTGATCACCATCTCCTCGTCGGCGACCATGTCTTCGAGGCTGATCTCGGTCGTCACTTCCCCGATCTGGGTCCGGCGGGGATCCCCATAGGCCTCCTTGAGGGCCAGCAGTTCCTCCTTGATGATCTGGCGCACCAGCCCCTCGCTCTGCAGAATCGCCTGCAGCCGCGCGATGGTCTGCAGTGTCTCCTGATACTCGTCCTGAATCTTCTGCCGCTCGAGCGCCGTCAGCCGCTGGAGTCGGAGGTCCAGGATGGCCTGGGCCTGGGTCGGCGTCATGGTGAAGCGCTGCACCAAACCCGTCCTGGCGTCCTCCACCGTTCGCGAGCGCCGGATGAGGGCGATGACCTCGTCCAGGTGGTCCAGGGCGATCCGATAGCCCTCCAGGATGTGGGCCCGTTCCTCCGCCTTTCGCAGGTCGAAGCGGGTCCGGCGCACCACCACCGTGCGCCGATGATCGATGAAGTATTGCAGCTGCTGCTTCAGCGTGCAGACCTTCGGCTGGTTTTCGACCAGACCCAGCATGATGACGCCGAAGGTGGACTGCATGGGGGTGTGCTTGTAGAGCTGATTCAGGATCGGCCGGGGCGTCTCGTCCCTCTTCAGTTCCAGGACGATCCGCATCCCTTCCCGATCAGACTCATCGCGGAGATCGGCGATGCCCTGCACCCTCCCGTCCCGGATCAGCTCGGCGATCCGCTCGATGAGCTTCGCTTTGTTGACCTGGTAGGGGAGTTCCGAGATGATGATGCTCTCGCGACCCCCTCGCCCCTTCTCCACGAAGGCCTTCGCCCGCATCTGGATCAACCCCCGTCCCGTCCGGTAGGCCTCCTCGATTCCGGCGCGGCCGTGGATGAAGGCGGCCGTGGGGAAGTCGGGGCCGGGGAGGACCACCATCAGCTCTTCGAGGGAGACGTCCGCGTTCTCCAGCTGCAGGATCACCGCACTCACCACCTCTCCCAGGTTATGGGGTGGGATATTGGTGGCCATGCCGACGGCGATCCCTGACGAGCCGTTCACGAGAAGGTTGGGGAGGGCGGCCGGCAAGAGCGCCGGCTCCTGAAGGGTGTCATCAAAATTGGGGACGAAGTCGACCGTCTCCTTGTCGATGTCCCGAAGCAGCTCCTGGGCGATCCGGGCTAACCTGACCTCGGTGTAGCGCATCGCGGCGGGCGCATCGCCATCGACAGACCCGAAGTTCCCCTGCCCGTCGATCAGGGGGTAGCGCATTGAGAAATCCTGGACGAGACGGACAAGGGTGTCGTAGACGGCCGCATCGCCGTGCGGATGATACTTCCCCAGGACCTCTCCCACCACCCGGGCCGCCTTCTTGTAGGGGCGATTGAAGGCGAGTCCCAGCTCTTGCATGGCGTAGAGCACCCGGCGGTGCACCGGTTTCAGCCCGTCCCGGACATCGGGCAGGGCCCGCCCGATGATGACGCTCATGGCGTAGTCCAGGTACGACCGCCGCATCTCCTCGTGGATGTCGGTGGGTCTTACCTCGCCGATCCGCGGCTCTTCAGTCCGATCCTCTGGCACGCCTTCGCCTCCCTAGATGTCCAGGTTCGCCGCCTCCAGGGCGTGCTCCTCGATGAACTGCCGCCTGGGCTCCACCTGTTCCCCCATCAAGGTGGTAAAGATCCGTTCGGCGGCGAGCGCATCCTGCACCGTCACCCTGAGGAGTGTCCGCGTCTCCGGATTCATGGTGGTCTGCCACAGCTGCTCCGGATTCATCTCGCCGAGCCCCTTGTACCGCTGAATGGTCATCCCCTTCTTTGCGAGCGCGAGCGCCTTCTCGTGGAGCTCGGTCCAGGAGGTCGCCTCTGCCGTCTCCCCATCGGCCTCGATCCGGAATGGGGGTCTCCCGAGGCCCTTGAGGGCAGTCACGGCCGCGTCCAGCTCGCGATACTCCACCGACCCCACCAGGGCCTGATCGATCACAGAGCGCCCCTGTGCTCCCCCCTCCCCCAGCGTGAGCACCAGACGACAGGCCTCCTGGTCCTCGTCCCACTCGATCTCGCCCTCCGCCCGGGCGCTCCGCTCATCCTGGGTGCGCAGCGCCTTCAGCAGCCGTTCGAGGAGCCGCGCAACCTTCTCCTGGTCCTTGAGGCCCCCTCGCCCGATGCCCCCGATCCCGATCAGGGCTTCGACGATCTCCGGGTTTCGCCCGCGCCGCTCAAGGACCCGCCGGCAGGTCTGCCACGTGGCCATCTTGCGGAGGAGGCCGATCAGCCGCTGTCCGCTGAAGGCCGCCCCCTCTGCGCCGGCGTGGACCTTGAGAGAATCCGCAGCCGCTTCCAGGAGGAACTCCTCCATGGCCCGATCGTCCTTGAGATACCGCTCGGCCTTGCCGCGCTTCACCCGGTAGAGGGGGGGCTGGGCGATGTACAGATGCCCCCCATCCACGACCTGCCTGAGATGCCGAAAGAAGAAGGTCAGGAGCAGTGTGCGGATGTGTTCCCCGTCCACATCGGCGTCGGTCATGATGATGATCCGGTGGTAGCGGAGCTTGCTGATATCGAACTCCGGATCGATCCCCGCTCCCAGCGCCGAGATCATCACCCGAATCTCCGCGGAGGAGAGCACCTTGTCGATCCGCGCCCGCTCCGTGTTCAGGATCTTGCCCCTCAAGGGGAGGATGGCCTGAAAGCGCCGATCCCGGCCCTGCTTGGCCGAACCGCCCGCCGAGTCCCCCTCGACCAGATAGAGCTCACACAGCGCCGGGTCCTTCTCGGAGCAGTCGGCGAGCTTTCCCGGCAGCCCATCGTCATTCAGGGGCCCCTTGCGCCGCGCCAGCTCTTTCGCCCGCCGGGCCGCGTCCCGCGCCCGAGCCGCCTCGGCCACCTTTTCCACGATGCGGCGACCGATCCCGGGGTTCTCTTCCAGGAACTCCCCCAGCTTCTCGTTGACGATGGTCTCCACCAGGCCCTTCATGTCCGGATTGTTGAGGCGGGCCTTGGTCTGCCCCTCAAACTGGGGGTTGGAGAGCTTGACGCTGATCACGGCCGTCAACCCCTCGCGGATGTCATCGCCGGTAAGGGTCGCCTTGAGGTTTTTCAGGAGGTCGCGGCCCGCCGCATAGCTGTTGATGGTGCGGGTGAGGGCGGACCGGAAGCCGATGAGGTGCGTGCCTCCGTCATGGGTGTTGATGTTATTGGCGAAAGAAAAGACCGTCTCGCTGTAGCCGTCGTTATATTGGATCGCGACCTCGACGACCGTCCCGTTCCGCGTCTCCTCGATATAGATCGGCTTGGGGTGGAGGACAGCCTTGTTCTCGTTCAACAGTTCCACAAAGGCCTTGATGCCCCCGCTATAGTAGAACTCGCGTGTCTGCTGGACCCGCTCATCGGCCAGGATGAGCCGGAGCCCTTTGTTGAGGAAGGCCAGCTCGCGTAGCCGGTTGCTGAGCGTATCCAGGCTGAAGGTTCGGTCCGCAAAGATTTCTCCATCCGGGGAAAAGGTGATCCGCGTCCCGCTCTTCCGAGCCTTTCCAATCTCCTCGAGCTCCCCGGCCGGTTTCCCCCGCTCGTACCGCTGCAGATACCTCTTGCCGTCGCGCCAGATCTCGACCTCGAGCCACTCGGAGAGGGCGTTCACCACCGAAACGCCCACCCCATGCAGGCCGGCGGCGACCTTGTACGCGGAGCTATCAAACTTGCCGCCGGCATGAAGCGTGGTCAGCACGACCTCGAGCGCCGGCCGGCCGGTCTGCTCATGAATATCCACCGGGATCCCGCGGCCGTTGTCCACCACCGTCACGCTGTTGTCGAGGTGAATGGTCGCCTCGATGCGGTCGCAGAAGCCTGCCAGCGCCTCATCAACGCTGTTGTCGACGACCTCGTACACCAGGTGGTGAAGCCCCTCGGGGCCGGTGCCGCCGATATACATCGCGGGCCGCTTCCGCACGGCCTCAAGCCCTTCCAGGACCTTGATCTGCTCCGCGCTGTATGTCGGAGCCTCCTGGGCTCCTTGTCGGTCTTCTGCCATTACCACCCCCCCTACACGCTCGACCCTCTCATTGCCTCTCGCCAAAAAAAATCCGCCCCCGCTCTCCGACAACGTCCCGGGCGGGGCGGAAGGACACAGGGATCATATCCGCATGGGCATAATGACGCAGCTGAAGCCCTCCCCTTTGTGTGGTTCGAACAGGGCGGGGGACAACGGATCCTGGACGTGCATCGAGACCTCCGACTCCTCCACCACACCCAAGAAGTCCAGGAGGTACCTGGCGTTGAACCCGACGGTGGTCTCCGCCCCTCGATACTCCATAGAAAGCTCCTCCTTCGCCTCGCCGAGATCGATATTCGTACAGGAGATCATGAGGCGCCCCGCCTTCAACTCGAGAACGGTTGGCGTCGCCCGATCCCCCGCAATCGTCGAGGTGCGGCGAAGAGCGCCGAGGAGATCGTCCCGGCGGAGCACTGCTTTCGGGCCGCTCGGAGACGGGAGGACCTGCTGGTAGTTGGGGAACTGTCCTTCAATCAGCCGAGTGATCAAGCGGCTGTGGCTCAGGAGGAAGGCAAGCTGATGGTCCAAGGGAACCAGTCGAACATCCCCCGTCTCCTCCTTGAGCATCTTCCCGAGCTCTGACAGGGCCTTCCGTGGGATGATGGCCTCGAGGCTCCGTTCCTTCTTTCCCTTTTCAATAGGGGCCTTGACGAGTGAGAGGCGATGACCGTCTGTAGCCACCATACAGAGATCCGCTTCTGTCACCTGCAAAAAAGCTCCCGTCAGGGTCGGTCGCGTCTGATCCGTGGAGACAGCAATGAGGGTCTTTGGGATCATCGTTCGAAGCGTCTCGGGGGTGATAGTGATCCCGACCCCTTCAGGGACCTTGGGAAGGGCGGGGAAGTCTTCTGGTCCGATCCCTTTCAGACGGAAGGTCGATTTCGCGCAGACGATCTCTACATTTTTTCCCTCTTCCCACCGAAGGTCGATTGGGGCATCAGGCAGCTCGCGCACGATCTCGTACAGTTTTTTTCCCGAGACCGCGACAGCGCCATCGTGCATGACCTCACCCTCAAGGGAGGTCTGAATACTAACGTCGAGGTCGGTGCCTGAGAGGCTAATGGTGTTTCCTTTTCCCTCGAGAAGGAGATGGGAGAGGACTGGAAGAGTTCTCTTTGCCTCGATAACGCCCTGGACCTGCGCCAAGGTGCTCAGGAATGCATTCCGACCTACTTGGGCACGCATCACCTTCCTCCCTATTCCACTCCATTATGAGTTCATAGGTCCCTTACGTATTATACAAGAGTGACCTCTCTATGACCTATAGAGATAATATCTTAAGTCGTAGGAGATAGGAGGGCCTGTGGAAATGCGGAAAGCACCGAGAGTAAATGGATCTACCTTGGGACAGAGGATGGAATACTATGGGGATTAGACGGGAAAACATGTCGAGCTCCTCTCCTCTCCCCACCTCCCCACACCTTTTCCATTCGTATTCCCTGACTTATCCACTCTCCGCGGCGGGCGCCCGACCTTCCTCGCTTCACGAGGGCAACACCTCCTGAAGCCGCTCCACCTCTGGCCTGATTCGTTTCCACACGGGCCAAGCCGCAGCAGGCGCGCGTTTATTCTCTCGACGCCCCCCCAGAGCTCTTAGGACAAGGCTTTGAGTTACTCACAAGATTGTCCACATGTGTGGAAAACCCGTAACATCCTTTTGATTCAAATAGTTATGGTCTATCTCAGGAACGGATACACCGCCAGACTCCGGGTTTTCTGGTAGAAGCCCGGGGTAGAACTTGGCACGGTTTTTATAGCATGCCGGCCCCACAATTACAACTACTTTTTGCCCTCTACCGGGCCTGCGTGGATTGAAATTGACAAGTGAATCGCAGAGGACTACGATGAAACGCTTCGGCGGAGTGACGTTACTCGGAGAGGGCGTGAGGAGTGAAGCGCACCTATCAGCCCAGTCGCATTAAGCGAAAGCGCACCCACGGATTTCGCCGGCGGATGAGGAGCGCGGGGGGCCAGCGAGTCTTGGCCCGGCGGCGGGCCAAGGGGAGAAAGCGGCTGGCGGTGACGTAGGTGAGGCATCGGTTTTCGAGGGCGGACCGTATTCGCGCCACGAAAGAGTTTCGGGAAGTCATCCGCGGCGGCGAAAAGGTCTCTGGCCGAGGCGTCAGCGTCTTCGCGTACCGTCGCGGCCGCCCTGGACAGAGGCTGGGGCTCGCCGTCGCTTCGCGCCTCGGTGGCGCGGTTGCTCGGAATCGCATCAAGCGGCGGCTGCGGGAGTACGTTCGCCTGAACCGGGCCAAGATGGCGGACGGACTCGACCTGGTCGTGGTGGTGCACCGAGATCTCTCTGGCGGCGACGCCGAGACCTTCCGGGAGATTGTTGCGGACCTCTTCAGACGGGCCGGGCTCCTTCGTGACCTCCCTCCTCACTATGCGGAAGAATCGGCACGCCCATCTAGGCCTCGCTAGCCTTAGCCTAAAGGCGATCGCGCTTTATCGGCGGTTTCTCTCCCCACTCTTCCCCCCCGCCTGCCGGTTTGTCCCCACGTGCTCGGCCTACGCCGAGGAAGCAATTCGCAGGTACGGGCTCGTTCAAGGAATCATCCTGTCCGTTGGGCGGTTGCTCAGATGTCATCCCCTTCACCCCGGGGGAATTGATCCGGTGCGCTGAGGGAAGGCGGGTACGCGGGAGGTAGCCGTGACTCAATTGCCGGACCCCGATCGAGGAGACACGGAGCGGAGGGCCATTGTGGCGGCCGCCCTGGCCGTCATCGTTCTCCTAGCGTACCAGGCCTTTTTCACGCCGGCCCCTCCGCCGACCGAGCCAAAAACCGAGCCAAAGAAGGAGGCGGCCGAGGAGAAACCTGCGGCAAAGGGGGCAGCACCTCAGCCCCAAGCCAGGAGCCCGCGGCCCGTCGGGGCGCCCAGGCGAGGCGAGCGGGAAGAGGCGATCACGCTTGAAACCGACCTGGTGAAGGTAGTCCTGACCAATCGGGGAGGCGGGATTCGGAGCTGGCAGCTCAAACAGTACCAGGAGGAGAGCGGGTTCGTCGATCTCGTGGGGATGCTCCCCGACCGCAGCACGCCCACCCCATTTGCCGTCTGGGTCGAAGGGGGAGAGGGAGGGCAGGGGCTCTATCGGATCGTGGAGCGACCCGCGCCCGACCCCACCAAACCCCAGCGGGTTGTACTGGAGTTTCAGGAGGCCTCGGGGATCGTGCTGGAGAAGACGCTGGTGCTCTATCCGGGGCGGTACCTGGCCGATGTCGAGATACGGCTCCAGAATCCGCGGAGCGTGCCCCACCAGGGGACTCTTCGCCTCGAGTGGGGACCCGGTCTACGCCTTGGAGCCCCGGATCAGGAAGTCGGTTCGGTCTCTATCGTCGCCCGAATTGACGGGAAGATCATCACTCCACCCCTGGAAAAGAGTGACCAGGAGACCGCCAAATCCGGGGCCGTCTCGTGGACGGCCATTCAGGACCGCTATTTCACCGCAGCCTTCATCCCCGCAGAGCCGGGCCCGTCAAGTGTCGCCAGAAAGGACGGCGAAGGGAGACCGGTTGTAGGTCTTCTGTACCCGACGATGAAGATCCCTCCCGGTGGAGAGACAGGAGTGACGCTCCAGCTCTTTGCCGGGCCCAAGGAGATCGCGAGGCTCCGGGAGGCGGGGCACGATCTGCAGAAGCTCGTGGATCTGGGCTGGTTCGATTTTCTGGCCCGACCGGCCCTCTATTTCCTCCGGTTTCTCCACAGCTTCACCGGCAACTACGGCGTCGCCATCATCATTATCACCATCCTGCAGAAGGTCGGCTTCTACCCCCTCGCGCAGAAGAGCCACAAGTCGATGCATGCGATGCAGGCGCTGCAACCGAAGATTCAGGCGATCAAGGAGCGGTACAAGAAAGATCCGCAAAAGGTGAATCAGGAGACGATGGAGCTGTACAAGCGCCACGGCGTCAACCCGCTGGGCGGCTGCCTCCCCATGGTGATCCAGATCCCGATCTTCATCGCCCTCTACAACGCGCTGGCCAGTTCGGTCGAGTTGTGGCGTGCCCCGTTTGCGCTCTGGATCAACAACCTCTCGGTCGCGGATACCCTCTTTGTCGTGCCCTTCCCCATCCCGTATATGGGCGAGGCGTTCGCGGTTCGCGGCCTCCCTGTGATCATGGGAATCAGCATGTTCATCCAGCAGAAGATGAGCCCAATGGGCGGGGACCCCCGCCAGGCCCAGATGATGCTCTATCTCATGCCGGTGATGTTCACTTTCATCTTTTGGGGGATGCCGTCAGGACTCGTCCTGTACTGGCTGGTGAACAATGTCCTCCAGATCGGACACCAATACCGGATGAACCGGGGACTCGGGCTCTCGGTGGGTGCGGGAAAGGAAGAGCGGTGAGCGGAGTCGAACCGGGCGATCCCTTCCAGGACACCATTGCCGCGATTGCCACCCCTCCGGGGGAGGGGAGCATCGGGGTTGTCCGCCTGAGTGGACCTCACGCCTTGGAGGTGGCTTCCCACGTCTTCGTGTCCTCGTTCGGTAGAGACCCCCGCCAATTTGCAAGCCATACGATCCACCATGGCCATGTGGTCGACCCGAGCACCGGGGCGGTGATTGACGAGGTTGTCCTTGTGTTCATGAAGGGACCGAGATCTTACACCGGAGAGGACGTGGTGGAGCTACACGGCCACGGCGGGCGCGTCCCCGTGCAGGCGATCCTCAACGCAGTCCTCCGGCACGGGTCACGGCCTGCCCTGGCTGGGGAGTTTACCCGGCGCGCCTTCTTGAACAGCCGACTCGACTTGGCCCAAGCCGAGGCGGTCTTAGAGGTCGTTCGGGCAAAGACCGAGGCCGGCCTCAGGGCGGCCGTGCGACAGCTTCGAGGGGGGCTCTCGGAGCAGGTCGATGGGCTTCGGACAGAGCTCCTCTCGGTGCTCGCGAGCCTTGAGGCCTCGATCGATTTTCCCGAGGAGGGGCTTGATGTGCCGGCGGTCGGTGACCTTGAAAAACGAATCTATCGCATCGAGGAGGGGGTCGGGGCCCTTATTCAGAAGGCGAGAGACGGGCGGCTCCTCCGGGAGGGGGCGACCGTGGTGATCGCCGGCCGACCCAATGTGGGCAAATCGAGTCTCTTGAATACCCTGCTCGGAAGGGAGCGGGCGATCGTCTCGGTGGTTCCGGGAACGACTCGGGACACCGTGGAAGAGGAGCTCGAGATCCGTGGGTTCCCTATCCGCCTGATCGATACCGCGGGGCTTCGAGAGGAGCCGCGGGACCCGATTGAGATGGAGGGCCTACGCCGGACCCGGGAGGCCGTAGGGCGGGCCGATCTCACCATCGTCGTCGTGGACGGCAGCGAGCCAATTGCGCCCCTCGATCTCAAGGCCTGGTCAGAGTCGCCGCAGCCGCGAATCCTCGTGGTCAACAAGAGCGATCTTAAGCCCGCCGTCGTGTCGGCCGTCTACCAGAACCAGTTCGGGGTGGAGCCCCTCTCCACGTCGGCGCTCACCCGACAAGGCGTGGAGGGCCTCCGGTGTGAGATAGGGCGGCTCCTCGGCGGGGACGCGGCGGGCGAGGCGATCCTGATGGTGGGCCCGAGACATCGGGAGGCTTTGGAGCGGGCCGAGAGACAACTTGAGCGGGCGCGAGGTGCCCTGGGGGAGGGCCTCTCGGTTGAGCTTGTCGCCATGGATATCCGTGGGGCGCTCAGCGCGCTGGGCGAGATCGCAGGGGAGACCGTGACAGAGGCGATTCTCGACCAGATCTTTCGGGACTTTTGTATCGGGAAGTAGCTATGGACGGCCTACGGAGCGGGGGGCGCGCTCTATGGACGAGGCGATAAAGAAACTCCTGACTCGCGGCGGAGCAAAGCTGGGCCTTGCCCTTACTGAGGCGCAGATCGAGCACTTCATCACGTACCTCACCGAGCTCAAGCGGTGGAATCGAAAGGCGAACCTGGTTGGGTTTCGGACCGACGAGGCGGTGGTTCGGCATGGGATCCTGGAATCTTTGACCCTCCTCAAGGCGTTTGAGGTCAAGCCTAACCTGCGGCTGATTGACGTCGGCACCGGCGCAGGTCTCCCCGGCATTCCCCTCAAGATTGCCGCCCCAGATCTCGCGGTCACCCTTGTTGAGGCGATGAGAAAGAAGGTCTCCTTCTTGAGACAGGTCTGTCGCCTCCTCCAGTTGCGCGGGATTTCAGTCCTGCAGGCGAGGGCGGAGTCTCTGCATCGTGATCCGGCGCACCGGGAGGCCTACGATCTCGTCACCGCAAGGGCGGTGACGAGGCTCCCAGAGACCGTCGCTCTCTGCACACCGTTTATGAACAGGGAGGGGCGTCTCGTCCTGCCCGTAGGGCTGAGATGGCTGAGGGAGGCCGAGACCATTCGGCGCCCCGACATCAAGATTGAGCGGGTCCTCCACCTGAGTTCGGACCGGGACATCATTATCATTGTCAGGGCCGGCACTGTTCCACGTGAAACAGGGGTCGAGGCTCGCCCGGAGCGTGTCACGTGAAACATTCTCCTTTCCCTGGGCGAGGCGGCGTGCTATCCTCGAATCGATGCCAATGCCGCCCAAATTATTTGCGCCATTCTCCTTGCCGCACACGTCCACCACTGGTAGAACAAGACGGGCTGATCAAGTTCGGCTCAGCTGGTTAGAACGACACTAACTTGGGGGATTCGGGTGGCGCGGGTGATCGCGGTCACCAACCAGAAGGGAGGGGTGGGCAAGACCACCACCGCAATAAACCTCGCTGCCTGTCTCGCCGCGGCTGACAAACGCACACTCCTGGTGGACATCGATCCGCAGGGGAACGCGACGTCCGGGCTCGGCCTCTCCCGGAAGGGGCCTGGTCCCTACATCTATGAGGTTCTCCTGGGCGAGGCCAAAGCCTCTGAGGCGCTCTGTCCCGGTCCGATCCCCGCACTCCACATCCTCCCTTCGAGCGTAGCCCTGCTCGGTGCAGAGATCGAGCTGGTCCCGGCGGACGGGCGAGAGCAAAGGCTGAAGAGCGCCCTAGACGAGATTTCAGGTGATTTTGCCTATATTCTTGTTGATTGTCCCCCTTCTTTGGGTCTCTTAACTTTAAACGCACTTGTAGCCGCTCATTCCGTCCTCATTCCCATTCAGTGCGAATATTACGCCCTGGAGGGACTCACCAATCTCCTGACCACACTGCGCCTCATTCGACGCTCGTTCAACCCGGGTCTTGAGATCGAGGGGGTTGTCTTTACTATGTATGACAGCCGGTTGAACCTCAACCGCCAGGTCGTAGAGGACGTGCGCCGGAACTTTTCCGGGCGAGTCTTTGACACCGTGATTCCTCGGAGTACCCGCCTGAGTGAGGCACCGAGTTTCGGGAAACCGATCATCCTATACGATATCCGTTCGGCAGGGGCGGAGGCGTACCTACATCTTGCCAAGGAGGTGATCGATGGGACGGCAGGCGCTCGGTCGGGGCCTTGAGGCCCTCATTCCCCTCGCAAAGGGGGAGTCGGGGATCGTGGAAATTCCTCTGATAGAGATCCGCCCAAGCCCCTTCCAGCCGAGGAAGCGCTTCGATGATAAAAAACTGGACGAGCTGGCCGCCTCAGTCCGCGCCCAGGGGATCCTCTCCCCTGTCATAGTCCGGCAGATCCTGGGGGGCTACGAACTTGTGGCGGGAGAGCGCCGACTTCGTGCGGCGGAGCGCGCGGGCCTCGAGCGGATTCCGGCCGTGGTGCGGGAGATGTCCAACGCGGAGACGCTCGAGGTGGCCCTGATCGAGAATGTCCAGCGGGAGGATCTGAATCCTGTCGAGGAGGCCGAGGTCTACCGCCGCCTGATCGAGGAGTTTGGACTGACCCAGGAGGAGATGGCCGGACGGGTTGGAAAGGATCGGGCCTCTATCGCCAATACGCTCCGCCTGCTCAAACTTCCCCACCCGCTTCGAGAGGATCTGATCGAAGGGGCCATGTCTGCAGGGCACGGCCGGGCTCTGCTCGGTCTCGAGGGTCGGGATCTTCAACTCAAAGCACGAGAGGCGGTGATCCGGCGCGGCCTCTCCGTGCGGGCGACGGAGCTGTTGGTCAAGCGACTCAAGAGCGGAGCGGCGGCGCAGGATCGGACGCTGCGGCGAAAGGGCCCGGGACTGGCCCAGGCGGAAGAGCAGCTGCGCCGGACCCTGGCCACAAAGGTCCGGATTATTCGGCGCGGTCAGCGCGGGCGGATCGAGGTGGAGTTTTACTCCGAAGACGATCTCGACCGGCTCGTCCGCAAAATCTGTTCCCGTTAGACGG